>Ga0058701_10005641_pt1 | contig 10436 bp, 6 predicted proteins | sample AgamicOrMae_FD_97039 | JGI IMG/M metagenome (GOLD analysis project Ga0058701, IMG submission 97039) | Agave microbial communities from Guanajuato, Mexico - Or.Ma.e | ecosystem: Host-associated > Plants > Phyllosphere > Phylloplane/Leaf | place: Guanajuato, Mexico | collected 2012-06-04 | reverse complement strand
TAAACGTAGCTACCGACTGAAGAATATTTTAACCTTAAAATCTAAAGTGAGCTATTCTTGTACCTGACCTACTGATCCTTACACCTGCTCTATTGATTTTGCCGTGGCGATTGGGATTTTTAAGCGGCGACTGTGAGTTTGAGTATTCGCGAATAGGAATTTGTCTATTCAGGCTTGATTCGGTGGAGGGTAATCAGGTTTGATTAAGGTTAAAATAGGCTTGCAGTTTAGGCAAATGTCCTTTTGAGGGATTAAATGTAACTACTGCAGGTGTAATTAGTCTAGATGTTAGCAGTAACAAAGTTAGACTAATCCACTACCGCCAAGCGATGCCGTTCGGAAACAGATTTTTTTTTACTGGATCGTTTCAGTTCAGTATTGTCACAATTTAAAAATTATCATCCCTCTGGAAACCTAAAATTTAATTGGTTTTTAAAGCATTTTTCAAAGCTTAACATTACGTAGTTTATCGGGGAAATTCCTTTTAATTTCCCTTAAGCTGAATTTTACTCCAAATACTTTGGGGTGTTATAGGCTAATCTAGGTTTAGCTAAACAAGGTTAGGCTGGTTGGGCTGAATTTGGTTGGGTTCAACTAGGTTTGTCTAAACTAGCTTACGTTATTTCGGTTGGGCTTCACTTGCTTGGGCTGAACGTTGTTGGGCTAAACTTGGTTAGGCTAAACGAGGTTTGGCTTACATAGGCTAGGTCAACTCAGTTTGGTTTACCTAGGTTGGACTGAACCAGGTTGGGCAAGTATGTTATTATAAACAAGGTTAGGTTGTCGGAAAGATTAGCCACAGCTAATGTGATGTCATCTCGCGCAAACCGTGCGTAAATTTATGGTTGCTCGCCTTATAACCTTGTCTTGTGCCTTTCAGAATGCGCTCAAGCTGTCGTCGAAGACGAGCTTGTCGCTCAAGATGCACTCGACGGCGACGCTGGGCGAGGAGCGCAGCGGGCCTTGCGCCGCCGTTGCCGCAGCCGCCGCCGCCGCAAATCACCTCAAGAACGGAGATTGCGCGCCGCCGCCCAACCACAACCACCACAACAGGCCCGCCCCAACGCCGGCGTCGGTAAGTTGAAAACAAAGCGAACGCTCGCCGCTTTGCGCCGCCGTCCCGCCGCGTTGCGCCGCCGCGTTGCGCCGCCGCGTTGCGCCGCGCCGCGATCAAAGCGGGCACGGCGACGGAGTGGGGGAAGTGGACTCATCAGTCGCGCCGCCGCCGCCGAGGGTGCAGGTCGCCTGCGCGGCCGCTCGCCGACGCTCCGCCGAAGGGACGACTTCGCGATCTGCTTAATCCACTACCGCCCAGCGATGCCGTTCGGAAACAGAAAAAATATTTTTGAGGATCTTTTTAGTTCAGTATTATCACAATTTAAAAAAAATATCACCTCTCTGGAAACCTGAAATTTAATTATTTAGGCATTTTCCAAGGCTTAAAATTGCGTAATTTAATCGGGAAATCCTTGGAGTTTCTCTTAAATTGAAAGTCAGTCCAAATACTTTGGGCTGTTAGGGGTTGAAAATATGCCGCGTAGGTATTTTTTCGATAAGGGCTCTTGTTCATGATGACCCATCGAGGTGTATTTTGATCTCAATACTTTCATAACGATGAATTTCTTATATATTCAGCGAATGTGGGAATCCGTGGTTCTATGGTATTTCCAATAAAATGGCAGATTTATCATTAGGGCCCCTAATTTATTTAACTTGTTATCGTTAGAAATGCCGTAAAATCTTCTGAAAAAAAATATCGTGGGAAAAAATGTCGACAAAATTGGATTTTTTTAATACCCTCTTTCAAGCTTTCTTCCTTTAATGCCCTCTCACCGAATATTAATTCGAAAAGAAAAAGCGTAGAAAGCGGGAAATCTTTTTTTCCATGTTTTCCACGATAGAGATAAGGAAAACTAAAAACTCTTTGAAAACAAGGAAAAACAGGGAAAATGATTGTTTCCAAGCTTAACGTGATCACGACTCGCAGAGATCAGGAAAATCAAAGGCTTTCAGGAAAGACGCGGAAAAGTTCAGTATCAGGAAACGAGCTATTTTTTAATCAGAAATAGTTGTACCGAAAACGTCAAGAAAAATCGTTAATAAATTGAAATTTTGACAACCCTGTTGCAGCATAATGAACAGAATCTCGCTCGGTGAATTATCCCTCGAGGCAGTGTTGTCAGATTCCGCGACTCCGTCAAATTTAAACGCGTTTAACTTTTTAACCGTTAAAGATAACATTATGTTGAATCCTATTTTTGGAAAGCTCAGCTCGAGAGCGATCCAGAACATACCCGACATGATAGGTTATCTTTAATGGTTAAAAAGTTAGACGCGATTAAAATTTACGAAATCGCGGAATCCGGCAACACTGCTTCGAGGAGATTTTCGGTTAATTGTTCGCGAATCGGTGTGCAATCTGACCCAATATTCCGCGTTTAACAGGCTTGTTACTAAGCTAGCGAATCGTTGGCTTGATATAGTTGAGTTCGCAAATAATAAATGAGCGCTATTCTCAGCTGACCCAAAGAGGTTTACGGTCTCGCTTTAACAGAGTAATAAAAGATGCGCTATAAAAGCGACGCGACTCGACGCCTGCGTGCTGTGCTGACATCTTATGAAAAGAGGATTTCGCGAAAAGAAATGATTGGCTGCTCGTTCCGAACTCACTCAGATTTGCGATCTCCAGGGAGAATGAATCTGTTCCCAGCGTCTGCTTATCCGGTTAATTCGGCGTTTCGAGTGTAAATAGCCAAGGCGAGACTGAGGATTCATTGTTTTATGGGCCTGTCATTTGAAATCGGCATTTCACCGGGGGTTTTACCGTGGTATATTACTAACCGCACGTTATTAACCGATTTGTGCCCAGAGGAAGTTCGAAAGAAAATAATTTAAGGGAACAATCAAAACGTTTTGGGACAAAATTTTGCAAAATGGTGTTTTTACAATGATCAATTTTTTTATTTACGCTAATTTGAGTTACCTTTTTACTTTAAAACAAGAGGCTACTCAGCTACGCCTCGTGCCTAAAAAGGGATTTTTGGGAGAATTTTGCATAAAAGTTGATATTTTTGATGGGTTGATAACAGCCCATTGGGCAAAAATCGGTTAAATCCGTCCTGATGAAAGTGACGAATTACCGACTTAATCGAGCGTAGTCTAACCTTACTTAACCTAACGTATTTGGGCTTTACCTAATTTTGTTACACGTCACCTGACGTAAATTGACCCTCACCTGACTGGACCTCACCAATGTTATTTCACCTTACGCCATTTTCGAAGCTGACTTAATCAGGAAGCTGAACATCACATAACTTTACTTGAAAATATAAACATGGGCACCGCGTGAAAAGCGGCGATTTTGTTAAAAATCGCAGTGTGGTATCGAATTTTGATCGCAAATCTTTTACTGGACCTAGCATTATCATTGGGTTGAAGTTAATAATAGGGGTTAAGGCCAACCATATTTTATTTTCATAAAAAAAAAGAAAAAAAGTTATAAAACATATTTTTTCTGTAGTAATATTTTTTATGAGAAAAGTTTAGGAACAGATCTTGTGATCTATCTGATTTTATCTTTTTGTGCATGTAATAACTTATTTCAAATCGCCTAAATGACTGCGTTAAGTAACCTCGAATATTTTGTTTCACACGGTATCGACCCGTTAAAATGACGACAATTTTACCAAAGTACTTGAGCGAATTTGGGCAATTACGAACAAAGCCACCGAATAACGACGATTGAAAAAAGAAAAAGTAGAGATATTTCTGGATATCTCCAGGATCTCTGGGATATCATGATAGCTCTACACCGGATGTCAGTTGTTACCCTTACGGCCATTATATCCGCCCCGGATGCGTGGATTGATTTTTCTCACTCTTTCATGCTAAATAACGGGATCATGCGATGAAATAGTATAATTTGATGACACCCTCGGAATCAGGTACTATTGATACTAAGCTATTCCTTCAGATAGGATGTCCTTTGCAGACTGCTTTGATTAAAATCGGATTATCGGCGCCACGTGCGAGTGAATGCCTACAAGAAAATCGGTGCTCTCCTTAAAAGTTCATTTTTTTCCCGGTGACTAACATTGGCCTACTGTTGTTGGTCAAGTCAAGAAATTATTGTCGTCTTCAGTGAAAGATAAAGATTTTGCCGTAAAGCAGAGTTTTACAGAGAAATATTGGAGGTTACTTAAGTCATTTTGGCGATTGGAAATAAGTTACCACTTAAAGATAAATATTCACATCGTTCTTAAGATCTATTCCTAAACTTTCCTCATAAAAAATATAACTACAGGAAAAGATAATTGCGGACACCATCTAATAGTCGGGCTTTAGTTTCAATCTTAATTAGTCGGTTTACGGAGTTAAGCTCGAAAATGCCCCAGCTGTAGTTTGCCAAGTGCAGTATGAAGTCTTGCGGTGTTCGATGATTTCCGAGTTATTAGGGCATGCATCTTAGCGCCTCGAAAATACGCTGATCGCCGAAAAAAGGGTAAAACCGTCATCCTGGACGGGTTATTGACGCATTTGTCAAAAGCCGATTTTTTCTGCCGGACAAGCCGTTATAACAATACTGTTTGCATGTTGAGATAAGAATCGCGGGCGGCGATGGAAAAGTGCAATGCAGACGTCACATGGATGTCTCTTTCGGAAATGGGAATGATTGTCGGTAATGTGGTGTTCCAGGGGACTGGCTTGACGGCGTTGGATGCGGGAACGAGCGACGATAGCGGAAGGGCGTCCGAGAGGATCAACGGAACTGTGTCCGTCGACACGTCGCACGACCGGCTAAGTGATGTAAGTTTCTGGATTGGCGCTGCCCATGTATTTCAGCACGGAGACTCGAGCGCAGCGAAGCACTGTCTAATGCCATCCTATTTCGATTACAGGGAAGCAGTCGGTGTAGCTCAGGCCGAGGATATATCGTGAGTATACGTATATGTGTATCTGTAGTGTAGTGGGGCCTTGAGATACAGAAGCCTCTCCCCGTCGCGTCGATCTCTAGACATGTGTGTACGACCTACGTGGATGTAGTTGACTTAGCCCGTATAGGCTCGCTTTCTTGTTCGGACGATGTTAACTTTCGGCTAGAAGAGTGTCTCGCCCGTTCGAGTAAATAATAAAATTTGGTGTCTTTTTTTTTTTTGTTTCAGTGTGATAGCGAGGGCGAGGACGATAAGGTGAGTCCCTGTGAGACGACGTGACGGGGTGGGGTTGGGTGGGGGTTGCTCCATCATTGATGGCCAGCTACCATCAATGATGCAGACGGTAACGTGCGGCCCCCGTATTGGCCGATGGCTGGCGCCGTGGCGTGACCTGATAGGAGAGCTGTGCGGCGCTGTGCGGCCGGCCCGGCACTCGCGTGCAGCCGCGCTCGGGGCCGGCCGACTGTCGCGTCGCGAACCTTCGAATGACACCGGTGCCGAGGGACATTGCCGAGTGCCATCGCCGAGAGCCTCCGGGTCGCGATAGCAGAGAGAGCCGGCGAGAGAGCTACGTGTGAGGTTACGAGGGAACAAGTGACGTGCGAAGCGGAGTAAAACAAACAAGGAGCAGGCCGGCCGGCCGGCCGGCGGGCCGGGCGATTAAAATGATGCTCCCCCCATCGGAAAAAGATGACGGAGGGCGGCTGCGGCGGCAGCCCAGACGGGATGCGGAATGAATAGCGAACGAGCGGCCCCGAAGATTGGCGGAGACGGCCGAGGCGAGAACGCGAATGGGGCGACCGCACCGTACCGCATCGCTTAGCTCACCGTAGTGACTGTCTGGCGTCCGTCGCGTGTGTCGGCCGGTGGCCCCGGTGCGACTTGTTCTCGCGCCACCCTGTCTCGCCGCGATATGGGCCGTGCCGTGAGCGCGTGTGCTTTATAGTGGAGTGAGAGGCCAGGATTACGCCGAGCATAGGCAAGCCGGCGCCGCTGCGGCAGCCGTTGAGGCCGCTGCGCGATGCCGGCGCCGACCTGGACAAAGCGCTGATGGCGGCGCCCGATGACGCCCCCGGCGACGGCCCCGGCGACCCGGCCGCCGACCCGGGCTCCGACCCGGACGAGGTCGCTTCCCACCCGAGCTGCCAGCAGGTTGGTCCGGGCCGAGCCGGACCGGGCTGCTTTTTTTTCAGCACGCCGGCGCGGCGAGGCGAGGCGGGCGGGGAACTTTACGCCGCGCCGCGGTGCAGCCTTTATCGATCCGGCCGGAAGCGCCGTTCCTCCGCTCAGCCGAGCTGCCTGCGGTTGTCCTAACGCGAACCCCCACAACCCGACTCGACACCCCAAACGAACGTCTACTCTAGACCTGTTGCCTATTCGATCCCCATCCCTAAATCGATGTCATTTCACGTAAATAACACCCATTCAGCCTTTCAAAACACTCTGAGCTTTCGATTCGAGTGTGGAACCTCCCCTTGGAATAATCTTCGCCTAAGCCTCCCGGTAGGCGAGCGCAGAATTTTTTCCACTTGCGATAATGATATTCGTCTACTTCCGCATGATTGTTGCCTCTGTAGACCACTTCAGCTAGTTTTTTTTGGCCTTTACGACCTCTGCTAGTGTATTTTAAAGCCTTGTCAACTTAAGATCGTATACCGGATAAATCAACGCTTAAAGCTTATTGAAAACGATGTTCTAATTAGTATTGATTGACAAACTGTTTATGATATATTTCTCGCAAATACTTTATGCCTTGAAAATCTAAGGTTTCCACAGCATGTCCCAGACGTTAAGTTTTCAAGCTTCACGCCTCCTCCAGGAACGTCATGAAGAATGACTCGATGACCGTATACCAACGCTAATGTCGACATGTTAAGACGACGTCAAACGGAACTCTTACTGGTCAGAAACTTGAGCTAGCCGAAAGCGAAATTGGAAGCTCAAAGACGGGTCTGAATTATCTCGATAATCGTAAACACGGGACGAAAATTAGACGTGAAAACGATATTTCTTTCACTTGCGGTTTCCTGACATGTCACAGGAAAGCCATCACTTCGTGCCTTTTGTTTTTTTTTTTTACATCAAAACCGTCATGCTGATTTTATTTTTTAGTAGTTGGTTTTATCTTGATGAAATGACGAAAGGCCACCCGTTGTTTCTGTACAAAAGAATGAAATGTGTTTGATGTGTTATCTTAAAAAAACGGAAGTGGCGTAGTAATAGAGAGGCGGCCTCTTTGGCCATTTTTCCGGCCTGCGGAATTTGTCACTCAAGTGGGTTGTTCGTGCTTGTTGCAGGGTTCGGATGATTCGGATGCGTTTACTGTGAACCGCAAAAGTAAGTTGACTTTGATTTCAGTTTCCGATTCCAACTCAAATACCGCAGTTTCCAGTTTTCTCGAATAGTTTTCAAGCTCTTTAAAGACCTTAATAATTCTATGTTATTATTTGATTTGTTCTTTTTTTCGTAAAACTACCGTAGTACCGATGGTGAGCCAGGCATATTTCTATAGTAGTCCAATAAATAGGGCACTATTAAAAATTTAGTTTTTTTACTCGGTGATAATTCATCACGTGATCATTCCATCCATGGAAGATGTACATCCAAGAGTTTTTATCTAGTGGGATGACCGCGGTCCACCAGCGGTATAACCACTTATTGAGCTGCTTTAGGATCTTGTAGTTTTTGTCTTTTCTGACATCTCGGGGTTGAAAAAAGTTGTGGGTGATCAATCTTCTGATTTTGCTGGAACTTATAGGAAGAGCATCTAGTCTTTTTTTTTTCTCTAACTGCTCATTGAGTTATTACTTCGACCAAATATCGGTAATTCTTTTTTGTTTCCTTGATGTGCTTTTGAGTTGCAAAGGAAAGCTTATTAATTCTAGATAAGTGAGAGTACTTCTTTTTTTAGCGAGACGCCTTCTCATACTAATAGAATTTAAAAAAATAGAACTAAAAAAAAAGAATTGAATTAAAAAAAATAAATAGAATTTTTGAAGAAAAAAAATGGAATTTTTGAAATGAAAATATAATTTTTGAAAAGAAAATGGGATGTTTGAAAAAAAATATAATATTTGAAAAAATTCTGTTTGAAAAATTAATTAAATTTTTATTTGCAAAAAAATTGATAAAATTTTCGGGAATATGATTGGAAAGGTATAAACAAATTGGAAAAAAATATCCCCCGGTTGAAGAAAAATTGTGTTTGGATGAAATATCACGTGTGTGGTGGTTATCATTTGTTGGTGTGTTTGTGGTTCTGTAGCGCTAATGAGAAATTTTGTTCGCAGAGGAGCTTGGCGGAGTTCCCGCGACGAGCAATGGAGCTGTGACGCCGCCGGAGAGCGGGCCGCGGCCAGAGGCGGCGTCGGCACCGGGGGCGTCGCCCGCGCCGCCGTCGCAGGCCGGAGCGCCCCCCTCGCCCGGCCCCCCGGGCCCGCCGCGGCCCCCGCCGCCCGCCTTCCCGCTCGCCAACGGGGCCATCCCGCCGCGGTTGTCGGCCAAGTCGCCCCCGCCGTCGCTGCCTTTGCCCCTGGCGGCGCCCCTGCCCGCCGCGCCCGCGCCGGCCGCCACGGCCGCCGGCCCGGCCCCGCTGCAGAGCGCCCCGTCACCCCACCTGCCTTCCCCGTCCGCGGCGGCGCCCCCAATGCTATCAGCGCAGCACTTACCGCCGCAGTACCTTTCTCAATATCACCATTATTTGTACCAGACGGTGCCTGGGCAGACGGGCTTGCCCCCGGGAGGCCCGCAGCCCCCGGCCCATGGCCAACCGCAGGCAGCCCCAGGGCCGCTGGCGCAGGGACACCCGCCGCCGGCGCACCCGCCCACGTCGGCCGCACATCTGCACCACGGTGCTGCGCTACCACCCCCGCCCATCAGCGGGGCGCATCATCCACCGCCTCATGCGGGGCCCAGCCAGTCTCATCATTTAGGCGCCGTTCATCCAGCGCATCCGAGTACGAGCGCGCCGGGCCAAAGCCATCCTGGCCAGGTCCACCCCAGCCAGATGCACCCTGGCCAGGTCCACCCTGGTCAGGTCCACCCCGGTCAGGTCCAACCCGGACAGGTCCACCCCGGCCAGGGTCATCCAGTCCCTCATTCAGTCGGCAGCCACTTCGGCCCCGCCAGCCAGGGTCACCCAGGCCCTCCGCATGCACCAGCGCATCATCCGGGTCACATGGCGGCCCCGAGCCACCTTCCGGGGCACGCGTTAGCGGGCCACCTCGCGTCTCCGCGGCTCCCCTCTCCCCATCTGCCCCCTGGGCAAGCGGCCCAGCCGCCCCCCGCAGCGAGCACGGCGTCAACACACAAGACTCCTGCGCCGCCGCCGCCTCCGACGTCGCGGCCGCCGTCGTCGCGGGCGTCCCCTCTCCTGCCGCTATCGTACCAACCTCTGGCGTTGCCGAGTCCATCGTCGTCGCCGCTCAACGCCAAAGCGCCCCAGGCCCCTTCGTCGACGGCGTCCCCGCTGGCGGGGACTGGCGGCCCCAGCCGGATGAGCGCCTCGGCGACCCCTCCCAACGTCTATCCTCATGGTTACTACCCTTCCTTATACTACGGTCTGCACGGCTCGTATCTGCACGGGCCCTCAAGTTCGCCCATGCCTTCGCCGAGGCCGGAGACACTGAGTCCCTCGCAGGCTAGTCGACGGGGCGCCGGACCCGGTGCCGCTGCAGTTGACGGTGAGGTCGCCCCACTCGATGGGCGTCAAGAGCCACAACGGGAGCGTCCTGGGGAACGGCAGCGCTCGTAGCTCCCCCGCGGCGGCGGCCGCGTCGACGTCCAGCACCGTCACGGTGGCAAGCTCCCTGGTGACGACCACCACCACGCACAGCGGACACCTCCATTCGATCACGACTCCCCTGATGGGCCGGAGTCACTCGCCCCGAGGCCACAGTCCCAGCAGAGAGCGCGACAGCTACAGGTGAGAGGAGTCCCAGACCCTCCGGCCCGGCTCCGGCCGCCTCGAGCGGAGTGAAGCAGCGCTCACGCTGCCGCGCCGCGGCTTGCCTGCGACCTTGTCTCATGTCGTGTCTGTGTTTGCAGTAGCAACGTGAGCAGTTTGAGTCGGAGCAGCGTAACGCCTGTCAGCTCAGCCCCCCTGCCGTCGTCTTTCAGCGGCGTCTCCACCGTGCAATCTTCAGTTTCCTCTAGTCTGGCTTTATCTAAAGCGTCCGCAGTATGGCCAAGGTAAGCTCTTACATTTTGCTTAAAACTTATCTAACAATAAAAGGAAATAAAGGGACTTCATAACAACTCCAAACCCTGAACTGATCGTAATGATTATCATCGTGCCTCTGTCATCTCTTTCTCCAGTTCGTCGTCGAGCAGCAGTGTAACGGGGAGGTCCACGACGAGCCATGCGCACAGCCTGTCAAGCCACGCGGGCGCCGGCCATCCCGGCGCCAGCCACCCTGGCGCTTACCCGCCCCCGAGCGTGTCCTCGTCCATGTTCCCTCCGGTAGCCGTGTCATCGGCGTCCAGCCCCCTCAGCGCCCTGCC
>Ga0058701_10005640_pt1 | contig 10437 bp, 4 predicted proteins | sample AgamicOrMae_FD_97039 | JGI IMG/M metagenome (GOLD analysis project Ga0058701, IMG submission 97039) | Agave microbial communities from Guanajuato, Mexico - Or.Ma.e | ecosystem: Host-associated > Plants > Phyllosphere > Phylloplane/Leaf | place: Guanajuato, Mexico | collected 2012-06-04 | reverse complement strand
TAAAAAGCAGTAAGGTTCAATTCTTCCTAAATTATATATGCATGTGCGTAAAATTTAACAATTTCAAAAAAAAAAAAAAAAAATCGTTTGTTTTCTCAACAAAAAAATAAATAAAAAAAAAAAAAAAAATATTTTTAAAAAAAGGGGGGGGAGGTGGTAAACGATAGAAGGAAAAAGATAAAGAAATGAAAAGTTAGAAAAATGGATGAAATAAAAATGATGAAAAATGGAAAATTCTTTTTTAACGTAGACGTTACACATAGTAGATAAACTCAGAGCCCTTCCCTTACTGAATGTGTTTTGGTTTATTCTTCATACGATGTTAATTTTTATTATGTTCTTAAAAAGTAACTTGTACCTACCATTACTTGAACACATGGCGTATCGAGAACTTATCCAAAATTTGAAAGTTCCCAAAAAAGACAACATTTTCAAACATTGCAGCCTCCTGAATTTACCAAGGAATTTCACGCTCCTTTGAGCTGCAGTTTTTAGATTTATTTCACACAACTGATAATTAATTTACACGCATTTTTTTCTTCTTGTGACGCATGCACTTGTTTCTCTAATTAACATTAAGCGTCCGACCCCACCCCTATTGTTAAATCCAGCGCAAGGAATTGAATCTAGCCTGGAAGAAGCTCTCATTGTCCCTCACAAACCATCGGGACCCAACGTTCTTTGTTACATTAAAAGGCGTTTTTGCTCATCCCCACTGATTAAAATGTCATTCAAATCAACGAGTTTTGCTGCTAATGAAATGAATCTGTCATCCTCTTTATTACTGAGCCAAGGCTAATTAGAAAAACTTGTCAAACCTCACAAGAACACCGAATTTCTCCAGACGAGGAAAACATCCCATGTTAACTTTGCGTCTTGGTTATCCCACGCTCGATTATGGTAAGATGTCTCTGTAATCACCCAAAGACTCTAAAACAATTGTTCCAGGAACCATTAATTTCGGTCTTTATTTCGAGAAAATTTCATTGAAATAAGGGTACATCAGGCAAAGTCTTCCGCCCACCAAAATAAATTAAATAATTCTTCACTGAATTATGTGGGCGACAAAGGAGAACACAGTCATAATTACAAAAAGGCAATTTGAAAGCTGACAAAAAAATAAAATAATAAAAAAGCATGATATGCTAGAGTCTCTACTTATTCTAATTCCTTATTTTTCTTAAACAAAAAAAATAAATAAAAAAAACGACAACAATGTCTATTACTAGTATTACAAACATTCGCAAAGCTCGTAACATTAACATTCCAAACTGATTTTTTAACCCTTTCTTTTCTCCAGTTCTAATTTTTCAAACCACAATACCGCAAGCTATTGCCACTGTTGCTCTACCAACAAACCTTGCCCAAGGGCGAAATTCTGAGAACAGGAAAAGGGTCTGACAGACGAAGGTCTTCATCAGAGGGGGACCTAGAACCAGCGAGTTAAAACTTGGATCATGGAAGGTCCAAGATCGGTTCGCTCTGTGTAATTTATTAAAATGCTCGTTAGTATAAAGCACTAATAAAAGAGTATCGTTATCTGAGAAAATCTAGTTTACTCTTGGCGCTTCCTGGCCTTCAAGCTGGGCTTCCGGTATTTTAAGTAAGGGACTAGTGTCATTACTCCAGCCGGAAAAGAGTTCCATAAAATCAAAGGCTCCGGGCTTATGGGGTTTCCCAGCCCCGATGCCCACACAGCACCGGACCCGGGCCTCTCTTCAGCTCGATAAAAGCAAACTGCTTATTGCCTCTAAATCGGCTTAAATCATGGGAATAGAAACACAAAGATGGTCTCCCTTACAAAAAGACAACGAACTTTACTGATAACCTGCGCTAATTGCCGTTTCGTGTCTTCGCTTAAAATCCAGCATTTTTAAGTAAACTGTAAATTAAGGAGGGGAAAAAGAAAGAGCGAGGATGTTGTTACGATTGGCTGCTTTCGATTCTGAAGTACTGCATTTTTTATTGTCAATGCACCTTGAGTTTTCCTGAGGGCTGCACTTTCTCTTATTTTATGGTTATTTTTCCTAATTGTGAGAGCATTTATACTCGTTTTAAGTGTGAATCATAAACACAGAAACGTGTTACCATTTAATCATGAGTGGGACACACTACTTTCACCATTTAATTTTTCAATTTTTTTTTTCTGGGTGAATAGGCTATAAGATTAGATGTACCTCTCCGAGGCCACAGCCGCAGTTCTACTAATATTTTGTCCCAGTAGTAACGACTGAGGTAACAAAACTGGATATCGTATACTTCAAGCTCCCATTCCCTCCCTTTTCTAAAGAGTGACGTAGGTCAGTCTGCATTACCTCTACTGCCTACAAGCTTGACTCATAAGTCGTCAAACAGTAGAAGGAAACATTACAGGGAAAAGGCGTTGAACGGAAATCGTTCGTGGTTGTAAAAAAAAATAGAAGTGAAGTTTTGAAAAAGATATTACTTGCGTAAACTACTTTAAAGCTTCAAATGTACACAGAGTTCAGAAACAATCGCATCAATACTATTCAGACTCTGCAGTAGACAGGATGCAGTCAGAAAGCTTTCAAACACAAATTTGACAGCGGTATTCCGGATTGGCTACTTTCGCAATGACCATACATGAGGCGGCTCCAATTAAATTTCAGTGTACACATAATGTATGGGCTCAAATTACTCCCGCCGACATCAACGGGCGAGATATCAAAAACCAGCGAAATCTCAAGGTCAAATCTTCCACAAGACTTCAATTTCCTGGGTGGGAAAATTTGTCAAAGTCTTCCCAGACTCAATGGGAAGAAATACCCGATGATATTTATAGTTTCCTTAAAAAAAAACATACACGTTCCTTTAATGACCGAAAAGGCACATGATAATTAGAATCTCTACAGTGAGAATCGCTACAGTGTTTCATTTTTCTCCTTTAATTTTTAAAAGGCACTAGTGGCAGCGAAATATTATGGATGATAGAAAAGTTGCCATCGGAAATGTCCGTGACTGGTGTCAGAAGTTAGCCAATAAAGTTCTATATCCGAGATCCAAATCTAAGAATTTTACACAAACCTATAACGAAAAAGCTCGCCTAGTTCTTACGTTTTATTAAGTCAATGTATTAGTTTCCAGTGGTCAATAAAGTACACATTTTTTGTCTGGAAGTAAGGAATATTGTAGACCTATTTATTGGCCTTGTTTTACCCGATTACATCTCTTACGGCTTGTGCAGCTTCCAAAGTTTAGGTCTACACAACGGGTACTGTTAAAAACTACCAGCGAGGATTCAGGGAGTAGGAGTGAAGGTAGAGACTATAGACGAGGTCGGTCGGCTTATGAGCAGGAAAAAGACAGAGATTCATCACTGCGCTGCAAACTAGGGAGAGAGAAGGAGAGAGTCTTAGGTCGTTGTTCTTTATGACGGAAGATTGAGGAAAACGGAATCCGTGAACTTTTTAATAAGAAAGTCGGCTCATGAAAGCTATTTCGAAATTTGATCCAATACGGAACCGCGAACTTTCATTCCCTGCCATAAAAATCAGTAATGATGAGGTCTATGGGGCCGTCTCAATAAAAGGGAATAGTTCAAAGAACACGAGAGGTATGTCTGTTAAAGGTATCGCACTCACGACAAAATACGGAGTTCCTTAAACTGAAGACATCGGAACACCGACGCGTCTGTCCGCTATACGGGGTCTGTAAAACAAATTTAGCTCCTTATGTAGCTAGTGATCCCTTTTCATTGAATTTAGAATAGTAGACTTAAGTTTTTAACAACGGCCATTGCGTTTCTCATGACGGTTTGTGCATTCCTCAAAACGGACACTGCATTTTTGATAAGTGGTATTGCTTTTCTGCTCACGGCTATTGCATTTCTCAAAATGGCTAATGCAATTTTTTAAAATTACTCGTGTGTTTTTAAAATGCCTATTGCGTTCCTCAAAATTTGTATGGCGTTCCTCATGAAGATAGTAGATATTCGATTTCATGACAGCTATTTAGATGTATTTTAACGGCTGTTGCATTTCTCAGAACGGTTATTTTAGGTCTCACAACGGAAATTTAGTTTTTCGTAACGTCTATACGGCATTGAAGAACACTCGCTTTCCGACCATCAAAAAGCGAATTATTCCAAAAATGAATTTGGTCGTAGCAACCCCAGTGTAGACGTGGCAATGACTTGAAATGAAGAAACCTTCCTGAACCGCCCAAAATGATGAGACTTTTTTGAATGAAACATCCATTTTAAGACCCCCTTCAATCAACCCTTGGACTACATGTTCCCTTAAAACTTCTTGAATTCTTTTAAATTATTTTGTCTCAATCCGTCCTCAAAAAGTAAGACAATTTCACTATTCCTACCTTTAGTACCGGTATTATAAGTGTTCACTTTCATGGAAAACATGGATATTTCAGTGAAATGAACGCTCAATTTACTATCATATCTCATAGAGATAAACACGTTTACGCACAGAAAAAAAATGCTTCCAATCAATGGCGGAGAGACGGAGATGAAAGGAACTAAAAGCCCGCCGTGATTGAAACACTAACGAAACGTGTAAACCGTTTATTATTAAATTTCCATTCACAGCAAATAAGCTGGGCGAGTTGCGTCTCGCTCACGTTAATTAACTGACCCTACAACCAGAAAAAAAGGGAGGATCGAGAAAACAATTTTGCTTATGGCTCAAAAACCAGCACATCATTTACCCCCCCCCCGCGTTACTAAGCCAGATAAAGGAATATCTGGACTTTCCCTATGTGCTTGACGCGGAAAACATTTTTTAAACAAAGACGCAAAGAAGCAATGACCAAAGCCCTGCTCCCCCCCCAAAAAAAAATACTCGCTCTTCACGAAAGTAAAAAAACGTTTATTTGGATATTTTGATCTCATATCGACTCTTGCTGGGGTCCTTTCCTTAGCAAGGCAAAAATAAAAATTTGTTTATAAGTCATGAAAGCCAGGCTCAGTTTCCGCATGCACCTTTCCCAATTATACCTTCAGGAATAAGAATCATTTTTCATCTAACACATTCTCTCGATCAATGCAACTATTGATGATATTTATCACTTCTCAGTCTATTGCACAATCAGCCATAGCACTGTGCCAGATTTTTTTTTGAAGTCCAACCGCAGCAAAAGAATAACATTTCTGTAAAACCCCTTCCTTTTAATGCACGTCAAACATTACAGAGAAACCGAATGTTTTAATGGATATTTAAATCTTGAATCGTGATTCTTGCTTAGGCCCTTGCTCCACTGCACGCATCGTGCGTTAAGTTTCAATGTTTCAAAAAGTAATATTTATCTTGAAATTTCAAAGAAATATGGCAAGCGTGCAAAGAAATTTGTGTGTTCTCACCCTATACGAAGCCCCATAAGGGTACTCCTCTTCACACGTATGTTCACGCCCCCTTAGTGCTGTACGGGGTGTTGTATTTTAACATTACTTCCCTATTCATACCTCCGCATAAGGAGCTTCACTTCTTGTCTCGGACTTTTTCCTACATATCTTGGATTCGGCTGTGATATCTGTTGGCTAACGGACGTCATTCTCATTGAGCGCTGTACTCTCCACCTCTAAAAGGAAAAGTAGGTAGGGTAAGGTAAAGAGCGAGCAAAAAAGAGACTCAAATCCGAATAGGAAAGAAAAACACGTGCTGCAAGGATCACAGGAGATATGCAAACAGACTACTGATTCAGCCGGTTATGAGTTTAGGTAGTAGAGGCCATTAGAGGTTCGCTGATTGTTCAAACTCCAATATTTGTTATTTCTTGACTATGTTTGACTTGGGTTACACTAGGTGAAGAGGAAGTTTGGAAGGGCAGACGTCTCCGACACGGAGGTCCTTCAATCTACACTGTGAAAATGTCAAAGGATGTGATTCCGTATCTTCATTGCCGAGTGAAGGAACAGAGGAGAGCCAGATGCAGAAAATACAATCTCATTCTTACTATTGAAGCTGTCTGTAAACGAAATGAGGCACAGGAGATATCCATGGATACCGCTCATTTCTTATTTGTGCCTAATGACTCATGAAAGTTAGCATGCTACATGTGAGTACTCACATTAATCGTTGAATAAGGGAGCGCACTATCACAACTCTATTAGACGAACGCACCGATCTCATTGCCTCAGCGACACATAATAGAATCAGTTTTGTGAAGAAGAGTGACATTTGAACGTGTGTCCAAGGTGCCAAAACAATACGTCTTGAATGTTCGGCCCAGGTACTGAAGAAGACACTAAATTATAGGTGACATTGGGGTTTGGTTGGGCCACATAAGGGTAAGATCTCTACGAGACTGTTGGTTTGTGAATAATTTTCCGGCAGAAGCAGAAGTGGGTGATTTTTGAAAGGAATTTTAAACATCAACAACTAAAACTGCTTCAAAAGCTCTGAGGAAGCACTAAGGGAGAAATACTTGGAAGACTTTATGTTCCATGGCAAGGGAATCGTGTAAAAAGAGCGAGTAATCTGTTACTAGGTGCCCAAAGCTTGGAGAGGTTTCTCAATCATGGATCTAATGATATCCTGAAGACTATTTTAAATTTAACGTGGGCTTATTGTGAACTAATTTTTACACGTAAAAACTACAGGTACGGTACTGCAAGTTCACTGACGTTTTATATAAATTTGAGATAATATGAACACTTCTTTTTTACTGGGTTTCATACTTGGGTATTACTCTTTATCTGACAGAGGTAGATTAAGTTTGTGAATATGTATTCCAAATTGGAGTTTAATATTATTTACGTGTGAGAAAATTTCGAATGGAACAGATAGGAAAGATAGGCAACCGGCGCAACGGGGATGTCCACGGCACGCATGGTTGCCTAGCCTGTTAAGCGACGAGTGCTCCACCCTAACGTTGTAAAACTTTCTCCACCCTGGAAGAATCCCTGACCATTGATAAGGGCCCCTATCCAGAGCGATTATCTCTTTCTAAGACTTTCCTATTATTAAACATGCCTCATGTTAGCGGTTGATGTAAAACGGATTTCTTCTTTTTCTTCTTTTTTCAAGGTTTCCTGACTAACGCCGGCAAGTCCTTATTTAAAACCACTGAGACTAAGAAAACCATCAATGTATTTGGCGATAGGATGTTTGTACTGAAGCTTTCACAACAACCGATTGAAGCGATCATTCTGATTCAAAGGATTTTCTTTCAATAATTAAAAATACACTATCAAAAGAACACATATATTTTTTTCTGCCCATAAAGAGACTTGTATTTTTGAATAAATACAAAATAAATAAAAGCCTTTGAAAAAAAAAGAAAACAGAAAATACGTAGCGAAAAAAAAATCTGCTAACAGCAGGGTAAGGCTCTATCCAAGTCACTATTTTTCAGATTTCCATTTTCTGAACAATTGATTAATAATTTGAAAGTAATGATAAGGGATATGTTTGTGCCTCAGTAAAACACCATTACATAATATCGAATGTTAATTATCACGTCCCAGTTTTCCACAATGTAACCCTCGCTTTTGACTCGAATTCAGGCCGCTGGCTCAAAATCGGGTGACTCCGCTCTAAAACAACTTAATCGATACGATTGGGAAAATCTGGCCAATGAAGGGTATTATTATAAATAACTATTATCCCTGAATATAAAATTTCATCCTGTTTCGACTCATGATAATACGTAATTTATGAAACGGCCAACATGGTCTTTTTAAGCAACTTTGTGCGGCTGAAAAGATGACGAAAATGCAACATGTTTTTAGCGCTCACGTTGAAAGTTACTCATGCCAACGAGAGCCTTACAAGACCATTATTCGTGTTCGAGAAGGTCTTCTTGGCAATAATTAGTTTGTTGTTATGGGTGAAATTGAGTTAGTCCACAGATCTGTCAATTTTGACTAAGTCACCCTGATTTGAGCCGCCGACCCGAATATCAGCCGTTACCCTAAGGTAAATCTACAGTGGAGATCCAAATTCATATCGCATATTCCATGATCCACGAAATTTCTGTTTCTAGAAATTTATGCTGGCAATAGTAAAATTGATCAGGCCAAGAACAAAGATCATCCGTATTTCCATGCATAAGTATTCCCAGCACCAAGTTCTGAAGGAAGAGGGAAAAAACCTAGCAACGGTTACAAGATTTGAATCTCGTATACTAACAATAAGCTTATGATACTAATATTTAGCAAAGAAGGAGATTTATTTGTCATAAATCTTTCACAAGATCGGATCTCAAAGGTAACAGATTATCAATCACTATTTTTACAGAAACGCTACACTGTATTTTTCCGAAGTTATCCCTGAATATTAGATTAGTCATTTTCCCAGCTAAACGGTCGGCTTTAAAAGTTATATGCATTTCTAAAACTTCTATTTTTTGGGAAAATGCAGGTGATGGAATTTTTTGAGCGCTTGGCCATATGATAACTTGCGTTTTGGAGCAACGCTTATCACGGCATGCAGAACAAATTATTCCATTAACGCCTAGTATAAAAGGTCCTAAACTAAAACCGTTCTGTAGTCATCGGTTTGAGAGCGATTTGAAGCCTGTGACTAGTGCGGGTAAACTCCTTAAACATGCAGGTGCAGACGTGAGGCGGTTGTAGAATGCAACGGTCGCCGTGGAGCCCCAAAACCTCTCACTGCGACCGCTGCAAAACCAGTACCAGAGCCGAGTCGCCTGCCGGGTCCGCACAGAGCTTCGTGTGCAAGCCGCTAGGCGCGCTGGTGTCGGCCGGAGCCGAGAGAGACCGAGCGAGCCGGCGGCGCTTCGGCGCGACGGAGACGGACGAAGCGCGGAGCGTATGAGTATGAACGGGAGCGAGAGAGAGAGGTAGAGGAGCGCGCGCATCCTTGCCTGCTGACACGACGGGAGCGGTAGTGGCGGGCCCCAGGGGCGGTACGGTGCCGCCACAGTTGTAGCCGCGACTGTGCTAGCCCAAGCAAGGGAAGGCAGCGGCCGTGCCTAAATCGCGTCGCGTCGAGTCAAAATACGAGTGACATGTGCAGTGCCGAATTAAGTGGGTGAAGTGATAAGTGATCAGTGCAGTGAGTGTGTGGGATACAGTGCCAATAGGTGATTTCACGTGGAAGAAAAAGTTGCTGGAAAATAAAATAAAAGGCAAGGATTCCTTGATATGACACCAACCTGGCTTCTGCCCAAGAAGTGATGTACTCCGGTAAAGTGGCTAACAACATGCCCCATTCATTGGACGAAAGTTCAATCCATTCATTTTCTCGCGGCCTTTCGTGCTGCGAGAGGTGGGGGGGAGGCGGATTCTTTAGGGAGCTACTCACGAGCGAATTGAGGGCTGAAGGGCCGTTCTATTCGGCAGAAAGTGCCTCCGGTTGACCCTTGCCCTTTTACCAAAAACGGACGGGTTTAATTTTTAAGCAAAAACACGTGTACGTCCAAGTTTGATAAGTTTTTTTTTGTTTTTTTTTCATTTAACTTATACCAGCAATCCGCCGAGTTAATATTCACCTTTCCAAGTCCGAAGTATTAGTAAGATTCGACGAATGGTTCAATCTGAGGTAAAAATACAAAGAAGGCAATGTTTTCAACGTCAAGTTTACAAATAAATCACAGGGATATAAGAGAATAAAAAAAGAGAAAAAGTCAGGCCAAGAAAACGGGCCAAAACTTAATCCAGTTATTACGGATACTCTACCTGATATTCAATAGCTATGGAGATTTGTGATTTGTCTTTTTTGAAAAGTAGCCAACCCTACAACTCATATTGGTTACATTACAATTTAAAAAAAAATCACAAAAGGTGTGAGGCAAAGGCAGGTCTCTCTACGCAAAACGTCCAACGACAAGAGTCGGTAAAATTAATGTGAGAAGCTCGATTCACGGAATGATTTTTTTAATTATTTTTTTTTTATGGAAACATTTCAAGGACTATCATTGCGATAGTAAGGGGAATACTAAGAATCGCGGTTTTTGAAAATCCGGACCTATTTAAAAGAAAATTCAAAAAATGTTCTGAGATATTATCAAGATGATCAGAAAAGAATAAATTACATATATACAGTTAATTTTAACAAAAATAACTAAAGTTTTCTTGCGATTCGATCTTAATTTAATAGCACCAGCTGTTTCCCAGACCCAAACCGTACCATCTTGGTTGTTGTCGAGACCACAAAAACCTACTTAAAAAGTAATAAATAGTACTTCGACATAGAAACTCTTTGAAATACCTCCCAAAATTCCAAAAATAGCAATGACGATCAAAACCACCCAGGATAATAAACAAGTGCGGTGTGCAAAAGTACGCCCAGTAGAGAAAACTCTAAGGAATACTTTAAAAATGTTAATTAGAAACCTTAATAAGTGTTTCATTAGATAATAAGAGATTTGACTTAAAATGATAAAAAGTTCGTTTTCTTTAATAAAGAAAGTTACCTTCCTCTCTCTCTCTCTCTCTCTCTCTCTCTCTCTCTCTCTCTCTCTCTCTCTCTCTCTCTCTTTTTTTTTTTTTTTTTTTTT
>Ga0058701_10005639_pt1 | contig 10438 bp, 6 predicted proteins | sample AgamicOrMae_FD_97039 | JGI IMG/M metagenome (GOLD analysis project Ga0058701, IMG submission 97039) | Agave microbial communities from Guanajuato, Mexico - Or.Ma.e | ecosystem: Host-associated > Plants > Phyllosphere > Phylloplane/Leaf | place: Guanajuato, Mexico | collected 2012-06-04 | reverse complement strand
CGTGAATATTGTAGGAGTCCTTAGGTTGTTAAAAAAACGGGTACTTCAGTATTCCCTGAGGGGAAAATAATTAAGTCTAAGACGAGGCCTTGAAAAATTGGAACTGTTTACCAAATGGCATATGTGATATTTTTCAATTTTCATATTCAATACGCACTCATACCGACGCTATATCGACTCTTATGCCTATCAGTTTCTAAGATGCCATCTTGACTAACAAATTACTATTTGAAAGCTTTTTGGCGTCTCTGAAAAGTCGTTGAAGGTTGAATCTCTCCGTTGAAGCCGATGAGTTAAGCTAGTTTTGTAGCGAATACAGTTCGAGAGTATTATTTTTGATCGATCCATCAAACTTCCTCCAATGTTTTCCGGTTTTCCAGTTTTCCAGAATGTTAGTTTTCCTCCTTAGAACTTTGTGGTATCCTTTCTTGTTTGGTTATATATATATGTACTGTAATCTCTGTTGTTCGTGCCATCAAAACAAATTGTAATGTACCGGTATGCATGCCGTTTCAATCGTTTGACTATTAGCGCTCGACAATCTTTAAGTGCAGATTTTATTTCAGTATATTCGATGACCACATTTTTTTCGTAGTTGGGACCAAGGCAGTAACATTTTACTTATCGTATCGCCGCACTGCCTGCACTGCACGTGTTATAGGATAAAATGTAGCTGAAACGAATTTATCGCCAGGCCAGGTTAAACCTACTGCCTGCTAAATCTTGTTTGCCTTCTGAAAATAGTAGAGGACACTCACGCTAAGAAGTGTAAAATTAAAACATCATCATGAAGAATATTTATTTGTTTCTATTGAGCGTAAACGCCCATTAGTAAGCACCGGAAAATATATTTTAACGCATGAAATCGAAACTAGCGTGGAACACGTTGTTGAAGTACAGTAGAGTAACACTCATAACGGAAATGAAAATCATTTGTTGTTACTTTTAAAATGTGTAAAGTTTTTACATGGGTTTCTTATTCAAAAAGTGTGTGTTGATTGTCTTCCTGCTCCGTTTCGTGCGTGATCATTATAATTTACCTACACAACGAAGACATAACGGAAGATCCGAAAATTAGAGGGAGGTTTTCAGATCCAACAACTGTACCCAACTCTGTAGGTGTGATTTTCTGCAAATTGGTTTTGTTCTTACCGGCATCACAAACATACTCACGAAACGCCATCCCATTTCATCTACTACTACCTCGTCTTCACAGTATCGCGAGAGGAAGTGGACAAGTCAAAGTATCAGCGCACATTCCCAAGAAACTGGTATCTTTGTGAGCTTTGCCTTCTTTAACCGTATGCCTCCATATTTCAGCAAAGCTCTGATATGAGGATCGGTAACATTTCCATAGAATAGTACCTGAGAATGAGGTTTTATGGCTTTCAGCATTTTGCTTTGTACTAATCGATGCTAATAGCTTTTACAAGTTGGTCCAAGTGATTACTGAACTAATTTAGCGAACTAGTTATGTGATATGGTCCCCTGTTTTGCAAACCCTCAAGTGCCTGGTACAGCAGTCAGTGGACCTGTGACCTGTATCATCCGTTGAAATATATTTTTGGACATTGCCGACATCATTCAAAATTGAACATGAAACAGTGTACCGGTATTTACGCTTAGTATTTACATACAACGAATATTGAAAGAGATTGCGTTCATCACGTTCGTAACGCATCAGTATTTATGTACCGTGCATTGTTGATGTTGTTACAGAGGCGTTTGAGAAATCGTGGTAGCCAAAAGCTCTCCAGTTTGTTTCTAAGCATGCTTTCACAAAGTTGAAAAGAGGCCAGCTTTGAGTGTTTATTTTCCGGCAAGGATATGGAGGACGTTGTTTTTTTTCCATTGTATTGTTTTGAGTTCTACTAAAAAACTGCATTTCAATCAAACGTTTATCATACACCACATAAAAAAAGTATGTTGTTGAGTTTTATGATCTGTATTTTGTGCCTCTGTTGTTCAGGTGTTTCGGAAAAAAATGTTATTTCGTGATATAAAATTTACAATAACGAGAAAAAGAAAAGAAACAGTTTGAGTTTGGTTTTTTTTTATCATTGTTATTTTAAATTTAATAATTTTTGCCATGAATTTAAACGTGGGGTGCTCCCTACATTTCAACTCATTGTTATATTAAGACCCCCGATTTTTCTCATACAGTTTGTCTTTTTCCCCCGTACATCTGCTAATTTTTATCTTGTAACTGTACTTACCTCGCTCGCTAATCTTGAAAGATTATAATTAAATACGACGTGGTGAAAAATTGTTAAATAGTGGATGTTATTTCTAACCTTCTTCGTACCCGCAACTTCCGGCATATTTAGGCGTCCGCCTTAAGGCAGGGCTGCCGGTAAACTCTTTCTTTTTATCACTTTTTGTCACTTGGAACTAAAACAATCGATTTTTCTTTTTCCTCAAGCGTTGGTCGTTTCGTTTCTTTTTTCTCTAAAATAGTCATGTTGGCCGCATTCGTTCAGCGGGTGATTTTGCGTGGACCGATGAGGCTAAAATATCCACCTTCGTTATTTCGCGCGGTAGCCTCGCCCATAAGCACTTTTAAGGAAGTCCTAGCGGGTCGTACTCAATCCGCGGCAAAACAGATTTTTTTTTAAAAAATGGCCCTCAAATTCGCGTAAATTTTTGTTTGTGTATGAAAGAAAGCACGCATTTTATTGTGAAAGCTTTTCACTCGATAAGTTTGGGAAAAAAAAAGAAAAATAGTGAAACCAGCGCGTCGCCAGACAAGAGCGCAGGCAGTTTTCGGGACACCATGAGGGCGTTGTTAGGAAAGACTGACAATAATCGGTGACCGCCATTTTTAATATTATTGCCATTATTTTTTTTACAAGTTAGGGAACAATTAAGCTCATAGTCAATCATGTCCATCCACTCGACCCAATCGAGAGGACTATCTCAAAATACGCGTTTTCTCTCCATCCTCCGCCCCGCAAACCTCACCCCCTTGCCCTCTTCCGATCCAATCAGGATGGGGGGAAAGAAATGGAATACTGGTACCTACGGTTCTCCAGTTGTTCGTACCCCGAAAAACTGATCTACTGCTTCCATAATAGCTCAAGAATGAAATTTTATTATATTATTTATTTTTTTCTCCAAATTCACCTCGGTATGATTTTTTTGAACAGTAGATCTTTTTGTAGTCACTAATAGAAAATTTTTATTCAATTATTTCTGGCTATGAGATCATAGTCACTCTTTGAGATCGAAGTTGACTGGTAACATCGTCTTGAAGTTTGTAAAGGGGTTTTTAAATATTTTTTTCTTTTCCTTTCAAACTTGCCTCCTTTTCGTAAGAGGGCTTAAAAAAGGCATAAATCTTATATTACAACAGGGACATCATGCTCGAAAGACTTGATAATGGAAGAACTAGTGAATAACTTCTAAGGAAGTACATATAATGAATGTGTCCTAATGGGCCGATATTTGAAAACAGCGCGCTGGCGACGTCGACAAGTAAATTTCTCATATATTTCTAGTCTCGCGGGAGATCTCCGAGGATGTGTTTACAAAATACTGGCGCCACAAAACCACTTCCATCGTGAAGTAAACTCCTGCTCTACAAAACTTTGATTACTTTTGTCAGTCACTGATTGGAGTCAGTTCAAGTGCGCAGTAAAAAATATAATCTAAGTAAATTTCTCTGAATCCGCGGTAAGATCTCAAAAACTTGCGAAAATTTCCTTCTTTTTCTGTGTGTGCGTGCGGTTTCCTCAGGCACATTACTTTATTATTTTTAACTCCTTTCTTTTTCTTTTTTTAAAGTGAAAGACTAGAACGAAGATGACTTAATCGTCTTTCACCGCAGGTAACTTCGTTAGTGTCGCTGTGTTATTTGTGTTATACATTCCGGTTCCTTAAGGACACAAGGCGTTAAGGTTAAACGCACTCCGTATCTACTTTCTTTAGTGATCACTGTAAGCTTTCGCGTTTTTCCTTGCCCTTTTTTTTAGGGTAAGAAAAGGTTATAAAATACTAGCTGTGTTGACATTTTAGCAATTCAAGTATGTTATGTTCTTTTATTTTCAGGGTTGAATTCAAACAAATATTGCTCATGACATCCCAAAATAAGCAGTAGATTCATAAAAGAGCTCCATGACAGATAATATGTCACATGAAAATGTGAATGAAGAGGTCATCTTAGTTGTAGGTAACTATCTCATGAAATGCCTACCTTTCACTTCTCAAGTGATTGCGGATGACATTTTCAGAAGTTAACTGTTATGATGCTTTAATAGATATTTGACCAGTTTTGTGCTTGTATTGCAGGTGATACTCATATAAATGCTCAACGATCAAAGCTGAAAAATGCGTCGGATTACTTCTCTGCCATGTTTACCAGTGGAATGACAGAAAGCCATGAAAATGTGATTGACATCCATCAAGTTGATAAAGATTGTCTTCAGACTTTAGTTGATTATTCTTCATCAGGTAATTTTGTTGGATTATTTTAATCAATTACTTTTAACCTCTACTAATCTCAGTTTTTTGTGTCTGTATCATCCGCTCGCTTTTGTTATCTAATTTGAAAGAGACATTTTTCTTTAGGTCAAATAAATGTGACTGGAGAGTTAGTTGAACGGTTGTTGGCTGCAGCAGTTTACCTACAGTTCCCCAAAGTCATTTCAGAATGCTGTGACTTTTTGAAAAACAAGCTCAGTGCTGAGAATTGCTTGCATATTCAAAATATTGCCTCTAGCCATTTCCTGCCCAGTCTCAGGAAGGATGCTCATTCCTACGCTTTGGTGAGCAATAATTTTTGTTGATTTTTTTTTTGCTTTTGTTGTTGAAACCCTACTCATTAAATTCTTATGATCTTACCTGCTCAGGCTCATTTCCTAAGTGTCATCAAAATAGCAGATTTTTGTCAACTAAGCCCTAAAGACCTGACTGAGTTGCTTCAGTCGGAGTATCTGAGGGTCAACTCTGAAGATGATGTGTACGAGGTACAGTATCTTTCCCCAAATCCATTACATCTGCATGAAAGATACACCCTTCAAAGACATCCCCTCCCTCATGGGATTTTAAAAGACAGACCGGTGGACCCACCGTCGATCGGACTTAATAGTTTTTCATTGTAGGAGATTCATTGAAAATCAAGCTCTCTAAGATATTGGCATAAAATGCAATTAGAGTTGGTATTTTTCAAATGAAATAAGTGTTTTTTTTTGGGGAAAATACCTTGAGAACTAAGATTTTTCATGAAAAAAAGATCAAGAAAACAGAAAAGAAAAAAAAATGAATGTTTTGAAGTTGCGCGAGGCAAGGCATCGCACCCGGCGAGGGTGTTCTGAGATCTTTTATACAACCTTAGGGTGTTCGTGAGGTACCAGAACATCATTTATGTACAGGAAAGGTTTTATACCTTACTATGGGCTTGGTCGATGATCATAAGGCTGAATGGCCTTAGGTATGGGCAGCGACAGCCCTCGCCGCTCCTCTGATGAAGATACCCGGAATTTGGATGGCTTATGAAGAAGCATTCCCCTGATTTCTTGTACAAGTTAATATATATAAGTGGACTCCCTTTCTAAAGGAATTTCAACCAAGGAGAAGTAAACGGCATTTAACTTTTGAATTCCCACTAAAAATAAAAATCTATGTTTTAAAGAAGGAAAGATTATCTAAACAGTCTCCACACAGAAAATCAACTAAAATAAACATAGTTTTGAGTAAAACAAATATAGGTGAACAAAATGTTAGTTATTTTAACATACCCATTTATTTGTTTTTGTCATTGCCTTTAAGGAGCAAAATCTAAAAAGTAGCATGCATTATCCAACGAAAAGTTCAAGATATATCAAATTCATGCCCCTAATACTAGCCTTTCAAACTGTTTTCAGGCGGTTGTGCTGTGGCTTAGTTCAAATAAATCCGTCCGTGAAGAAGATATTGGATCTCTGGTCAAAACGGTGCGTTTACCGTATCTGACTCCCGAGGTAAAAATGAGCTCTGTACTTTCAAATATTTTTGGAATAATGATAATACTGCCGTAATGAACTTACGAAGAAATAGCAAGAGATTTCTCTAGACTGGTTGTAAAATGACAGGTGATGATTAAATGATAAAATGATCAAATAGGTCTCATTCCTTTTTTTTTAGTGCATCGAGAAAGCAGTTGCGAACCCTGTTTTTGCATCAGTGAAAGACGACCTTAAAGGGATGAAAAATGGACTTGGCAAAACGCGATGGAAACCCCGGAAAACAACTGCCGGAATTTTGTTGGCCATCGGGATGGGTAAATTCAAAACTTTCTTTCTTCAATCTCTCCTTTTAGGCACGCGAATTAACCTCACCTTATGCCAATGTTTTTGCGTCACACTGTTTGAATTCTGCTTTTAATGCTTTTTTAAAATACCCTTCACTAGCATGTGTGCTCGCCCATGAATCATCAAACTGCCTCTTCCCTATGACCCCTGCTTTTAACGGTAAGCTTGTTTTTTTTTTCCTGCATGCGCGCACAGTCGCTTTATAGTCAAATTCGGTCATTGCTTACTACAATATTTTTCGTTTTTGTAAATCGGAAATTAGTTTACTTTAGTCTCATTTGAACTGTGGAAATTAATTGACTTGATAGTTAACTGTGTGCATGCGTATTCTAATGGACGGCTTCCAAAAATTTCTCTTACCTTGTATTTTTAAAAGTTGAAGACATTACAACCTCTTGAAAATATTATTAAGACAATCGTCAACGCTTACCCAAGCCTTTATTTTTCTAAGAACTTTTATTTTATTATTTTTAGGGTTTTGCTATTGACCCGACATGCATCAATGTATGGAGACTTGACCGCACGTAATCAACCTAATGCTTTTTTAATGGGAAGTGACTTGAACGCACGGAACCCAACCTAATACACTTTTAAATCGAGCAGTCAATAGACACTCCCTTATTTTTAAGGGCATCTCTGAAGGAGTTTGGTAGTGTGGAGTACTAGAAAAATACCTAACTTTTCCAGCGCAAAATTTGGAATATCCGCTCCTAGAACTGATCAAAATGTTATGATTTTTTTCGGTTAACTTTTGAAACTTAGTGGAGATTTTGGTTGTTGAATATTTTCAGTGGGTCATGTTGGGATGAACAGGGCTACATGAACAGAGTTTCCAGGTACAAGGTCTGAAACGTTGAGGTTCAGTCAACGGCCTCGGTTGTTGACTGCACTAATTGATCTTGTTTGAATTTAGATGGTGACCTTATTTGGGATGAATATAACTGGATGGAGGACAAGTGGAGGATGGCCGGCAGTGCTCAAACTTTTGGCGAAGGTGGTAGATGTGCTGTCGCGGGCGAAGTTCTCTACTACGTCGGAGGAGTGTCCGACAACGAATCTGATTTTAATTATCTGAACTTCGCTGAAGCCAAGTGGCATGTGGGGCCTAAATTGCTCCAAGGCCGCAATGGTCACGGTACGTCACCACACAGGCTCCCCTATCGAGCATTCTGAAATGTTCCTTCCCACTTTCTATATCCATTGGTTAGATATATAGTAATATACAGACTTTTTATTGCCGAAAGCATGCATGGTTATCTGGTTGGTTGTATTGAAAGCTATACCAACGTCTAACACTAAGTATGGAGGTTGCAGTCAATACTGTATGTGGTCGGTTTTATTGTTCTATCAAAGGCTTTGTGGAGTCAAATTCGGTCACTTACATTGCTTGCCACAATAATTTTCCTTTTTTTTTAAATCGGAAAATAGTTTACTTTCGCCTCATTTAAAACATGGAAATTAGTTGACTTGATAGTTAACTTTGTGGATGCGTATTCTAATGCACGCCTTCGAAAATTCCTCATACCTTGTGTTTTAAAATTTGAAGATATTACGACCACTTGAAAACATTGTTAAGACAATCGCCAACGCTTACCCAAGCCTTTTTTTTCTATAAACTTTTGGTGTATTATTTTGAGGTTGTTGCTATTGACCCGACATGCAATGATAAAGGGAAACTTGAACGCACGTAACCAACCGAACGAATTTTAAATGGGAGGTGACTTGAACCTGTATTTTTTTTGGCGATAAATAAATGCTATGACGCCATCATTCGAAGAATTCCTTTTCTTCAGTGTGTTTGCGCCATGAAGTGCATTAGTTTGGAAACATTTTTCTAGATTTACTTATCTTCAAAACGTAAGTCAGCCGAAGTATGAAAATTTGGCTACGGCAGCAACGATGTCATATTCCATTCTTGCTGGAAACCCACTTTTGAAGACTCTCGCTTGATGCTTTTTCGTAGGTGTCGCGTGGTTGGAAGGCGCTCTCTATGCTGTTGGGGGGCAGCACGCAAACATGGAAGAAATTTTGAGCGTTGTTGAACAGTGGCAACCGGAAACAAACCAATGGCAAAACGTCGCTTCTCTGCCAGATCCGAAAGCTTTCTTCGGCCTCACTGTCGCTGGGGACAAGTGCGTAACCCATACTTCGTCAAAGTTGACTTCCTTCCAAGGTGACTCTACAGCGGTGTAATCACTCCTGTCGCAAATGGCACACGTTTTCTGACGCCACTTGTTTGTGCGGGTTGCCTACCTACAGGGTGAGAGGCAGCCTTAGCTCGGGCCGAGCGATCTTCCGGACTTGGCGGAGCACGCTGCCGTTCATCCTGTGGGTAGGCAATCCGCACAAACAGTGGCGTCAGAAAACGTCTCCTGTTCACTCTGTGTAGTACAAGGCCTGAAGTGACTCCACCGTTACAGAGTCACCTTGCTTTCTTCCCTTTGCATGATAATTGCTTTTCCAGTGATAAACTATTATGGTTCACTGAAAGCTGCCTGTTTTGATCTAGAATTTACGCTGTGAGTGGGAACGAGGAGAATTATGCGAGGTCTGACACCGTCTTTTGCTTCGATGGTCACCGAAACGTGTGGGTAACTTGCCCTCCTGTTAATGTGGCGCGCTCTAGCGTTGGTGTTGGATCTCTTGATGGCGTGATTTACGCCGTTGGAGGTGATGATGAGCAGCCCAGACGTTCCGCTGCTCTCGAAAGGTAGGTCTGACCTGTCGAACCATGATAAAGAAGATCTTTCGTGGCCGCTCTTGATTCTCGTCAGTCTCGTCACACCTTACTTAATTATGCACCCAAAAATTGTTATTCAGGTTCACGAGATAGACCGGGTGATTTCTTACAGTTGCTGTTGCTCCAAAAGGCTACTGTAAAATAGACCCTATTTTTTAGATAATACTTTAAAGATATAGTATCACGTTATTTCAGCCATCAAAGTCAAACTTCGTAGTAAACTAGAATAATTAAAATCACGACCGGTTTGAAACTTCGATGTTTCAAACGAAGGCGAGTTCTTTTGTTGTGTCTATACAATCATCGAAGAATTCTATGGTAGTACTAATTGTGGGGACGCACTCCGTTGTGGTTACGCTGCTTGGAAAGTAACTTTCTTGATGTTCTAGGTACGATCCCAGGGTAGGTAAATGGGACAGTTTGCCGGACATGATAACCCCGCGCTCGGAACCTGGCGTAGCCGCATATGCCCAGGAGTTGTTTGTTGCTGGGGGATACAGTGCAGGACGGCGTGTAGATATCGTTGAAATCTACGACCCGACAGCTGAAAAGTGGCGAAAGGTATATTGCAAACCACCTGGTCACTGCTGCGTTCAGTTTTTGATTAACAGCGAAAATCATGTCGTTTTTGTTGAAGGGTTCGTCTCTCCAGTCGTGCACCGAAGATGTCCAACTTTTTATCCTACCAATGAACTCCACTTTCTTTCGCAAGAATATCCGCAAGAATATTTTATGATGTGAATATTTTTGTTGATTGCGCCTCCCTGTACCCTATTTTAAGATCTTAATACCAAAAATACTTAGTTTTTGATCATGTTAAGTATTATACCGAAAAAGTATTATCTTTGTTTATAGTTTTGAAGATCCGATATTATGTAGAGAGGTATATTTATGTATAGCCTTTAACCATAATTTTGTAATTAAAATATAAATGTTCAGAACCAATTTACCCTTTGTCGCCCGCGTGAGTTCCAGGCCGCTTGAAGGAGCGAGTATTGAAACATAATAAATTGAAAGGTAAAGTTAACTGGTACAAGTAGACAGTGTAGTGTGTACCTTAATGTAAGATCTAAGAGCCTATGCGATTTCTTTATAAAGGGATGACTTGCTTGATATAAAACTTAGTTAATCATAATTATTCGCTCAAAGAATTTTCCATTAATCAAGAAATACGCACCAATATCTAAGTCTAGTAAATCGCTAGGTTGCTTAGCGGCCATAAGATTAATGCACCACAGAAGGCAGCCGCTTCATTTCGTTCTAACCAAATCCGATAAATTTTTAGCGAATTCATTTTCGTGGCAATTTCCTAGCCGCTTAGACGGGCTAGCGACTTTTGGGATTTATTAAACGACGATGTCTTTCCACTAGGCAATTGAAAGTAATGCGCATTTGTTTTATGCTTCCTTGG
>Ga0058701_10005638_pt1 | contig 10438 bp, 9 predicted proteins | sample AgamicOrMae_FD_97039 | JGI IMG/M metagenome (GOLD analysis project Ga0058701, IMG submission 97039) | Agave microbial communities from Guanajuato, Mexico - Or.Ma.e | ecosystem: Host-associated > Plants > Phyllosphere > Phylloplane/Leaf | place: Guanajuato, Mexico | collected 2012-06-04 | reverse complement strand
GTTTCTGTGGTTTCCTATTCCTCTTGTGTTTTATAGCCCATTTATATAAAGCCAATGGGGGGATGGACATGGAAGTATTGGGCCTCTTCAGGCCCTGTTTTTTTATGCGACTTATTCGGGCCGAGTGTTAGATTCTTTTGTAGAAAAAAAAAATTGAAAGCCCAAACTTCTTGAACTTGACTTTTGTGGTCGGCGAGGTAAGCGCGTCCAATCGCGATTTGACCCCCCCCCCACGGTCGTCGCGCTCAAACAGCAACGCCCTAATTGTGCGAAAAAAGTGCCTTTTGTGCCGAGCCATCGGACGGCAGAGTCTACAACGGGATCCAAAATTAGCTGGAAATAAAAAGTTTCGAAGGCGCAGATGCACTTACAGTTCCTTCAAATTATTTTATATTTGGCGCCAAGGGAAAATGACGCCAAGGAAAAATGGCGCCGGGAAAAAAAGGCGGGAAACAAAAGATTTTCCTGTGAATATCTATACGATACATTTTCTAAACATTTACTTTTTAAGGCGAAAAAAACAAACATTTGAGATCTCACAAAAGCTTTGGCAGAAACTTAAATTAAGGGTGTTGCTATTGAGCCGACGTGCATAAATATAGGGAGACTTGCTCGCACGTAACCCACATAATGCATTTGAATGGGAGGTGACTTAAACGCACGGAATCCAACCTAATACATTTTAAATGGGTTAGTCGGGTTAATAGACACCCCCTTAAATTAATACTTGGAGGATTCAACAATCAAGAAATCGTCGAAATAGGTTGAACAAGGTCGGAGTAGAGATGGACTGGGTCGGACTGAGGCCCAAACCCGGACTACTGTACCTAAAATTTTCGTTTTGTTTTTGTTGTTTTTTTTCGCTTTTTATTTAGTGTAGTTTCCATTCCGAACATTATTCTCGGCTCGAATGTACGGTAGTTATTCTTGATACAAGCGCAGCAACGTTTGCGTGGTTCCTGTTTTTCTTCCTCTCCCAATCTCGTAATTGGCAGCCCAAAAAGCCAATGGCTTGTCTTCTTTTTCTCACGGTTTGACTAGCCTTACTTTCTCTGCAACTTGGACGGCGTCCAGTTCAAAAAGGTGATTCGTCTAGCGCCAGGACGAGAATACAGGCACCACCGTTACAAAGGCGCGCTTCATCATGGTAACAAAGTAAAGATCACCGCCTTTTGTCTTCTCAAAAGAATGGCCAACCTGCGGAGTTGAGGGCTAGCAATGTTGCCAACACTCCAGTCTGCTCGAAAACTCAGTGGTCATATCTCAGTGCACACACTTCCGTGATATTCAACACAGAAAGGTTGGCCCTACTGCCCGTTCGTTTGGTTTCAAATTTGCCTTTCACATACTCATAACTTATTTTCTTTTTCGCATATGTGCTAACGGTATTAGGTTTAGCTAAGATAGGTTAGGTTAGTTAGGCGCTCCAAGTGCTCACTCCTCTCGGCTTGCTGACGAGCGGTACAACACATGGGTAGAAAAATAATCATAATGATCGTAATTTCTTCAAATGTGAATACAGAATCGTGAACGCCGTGATCCTGCATCACATTAGAAAGTGTTCTGCTTGCGATTTTCAGAAAAAGATCAACGAACGCCTGGAGAACAAATTGACTATGGCGGTGAGCTAGCCGATCCAGCACCGCGGCGTCTTCTACAAAAGCGCGGGTCAACGACATCGCGGCATCTACCGCTAGACTCAATCAACGATAACTGCGACTATTGTCAATCTCCCAATGTCACTGTCAACGGAAATATTTGCTTAACAATTAGTGTCTCCCCCCGCGAGAGTAATGCAAAACCTTTATGTTCCATAAGTTGGTACCATCAGTCAATTATGTATTGCGCGCTCCAATTTTTTTAAACTCCCGTAACTTTGGAACGAAGCGAGATACGACAAAAAAGCTAAAATCAAATCCATAGATCTCTTGAAGATCGAACGATTTTATTTGGTGCTTTTCTTGCGTATATCTCTCCGTTTCAAAATTACGGAGGTGCAAAAAAATTGGAGCGCGCAATGCTTCATTGACTGATGGTACAAGTTTCATAAGCATGAGGCACAAGGATAAGTGCAATTTTCATTGAGATTTGTGAGAAAACGTTCGTTTTACGAAAGAAAAGATTGCGGACATTTATTTATATGCGTATCAATTACAACAAAATTAGCTCCATCCGAATAAAGATTTCTACATTATCCAGTTTTGGAAAACCTGCTCAGGGTACAATTCATAGATTTTTTTTAACCTTACATTGTTTTAGAAGACAATGTTAAAGAGTTTGAAGCAAAAGTTTCTCGACAAATGTCTTTTCAAGACTATCAAATATTCAAAGGGACTATTCACACGCTGACCCATTCATATTCGGTTGGTTTCCGTGCCTTCAAGTCCCCTACCATTTAAAATACATTAGGTTGGTTTCCGTGCGTTCAAGTCTCCCTTGTGTTAACATCGGCGTGCGAATAGAACTGACCACAAAATATTTAATGTACAGGTCCATTGACCCGACTCCGTATAAAATGTATTAGGTTGGGTTCCGTGCGTTCAAGTCACCTCCCATTTAAAATGCATTAGTTTTGTTGCGTGCGTTCAAATTTCCCTATATCAAAGCATGTCGGGTCAATAGCAACACCCTAATGTAAAAGCTCTTCTTCGCTTTATTTGAGCGAAGTTTTTGAACTCATAGGGCAGTAAAGCACGCCAGTCAATAAAATGAAACATGCAAATAGACCATGCAGCGCAGATTTCACCATGGCACTTATGACTTTGCAGTTTACATCGATATTGCTATGCTCCATAGGTCATGTTGGCCTCATTTGTAGCGATCATACATTATCTACAGTTCAACCAACGCTTCCTCCTCACGTGTAGCCAATACCCTGTTCGGCCGACAAGTTTTTCATAGTTTCTTTGTTATGACGCGGCTGACAAATCGCGCCCTGTACGCATTATGATAGTGATAGAACGAGTCTGCACAGCCCACTGTATGCCTTTATGTTCCGTTAAAACCACCTTCATCCGTAATCAAACCTAACCTCAACTTTGTGGTTCTGTGGGATCTATTCACGCCTAAAATTATCCGGTAATTTTTCTCCGAGTTCATCCGGACGTTTTACGAGCTGGAAGAACAAATTGTCTTCAGTAAGCCTAGTCCTCATTAGAGACAATTCAAGGTAATTGAATAGTTTCAAGAAGCAGAGTCCACGGAACTTCCAACAAAATTTGTACTGAATTTCTGAAAACAAATTTTCAAGCGGATTTCGCAAAGTTTTAAATTAATAATTCCAAGGCTAGCACTGCTACGCTAAACTGTTACAAAATAATTTTATTTAGCAAAATTCAAAACTCACATTCACTTGCGAGTATTTTCAAAAAACAACATAAAATTGGTCGATTGAAATTCTAACTTTATAAGGAGCAAAACGCGAAGTTTGGCCATGGTAACTTTATTTTTTCCTGTAAATAAAAATATAATTAAACTTATCCTTCATCGAGAAATTCGGCAAAGTCATACAATTCACAATCAACAATCTTCCTTTTTGGGTGCCTTTGGGGGAGTCGTAGAAAATTTAACGGAAAGAATCTGTACTGGGCTTATGCATTTAAAGTAAGGGAAGGCTTGAGGGAAGGTCTACCCGACTGCCCCATTTAAAATGTATATGGTTGGGTCCCATGCGTTCAAGTGTCCCTACATTAATGCATATCGGGTCAATAGCAACACCTTATACCCACTACCGCCCAGTGATGTCGTTCGAAAACAGAAAAAAAAGAAAATCTTTTCAGTTCAGTATTGTCACAATTCAAATAATATCACCCCTCTGGAAACCTAAAATTTAATAATTTAGGCATTTTCCATAGCTTAAAATTGCGTTTTCAGTGGAAAAAAAAATTCTTTCGATTTCTCTTAATTTCGCTCAAAAATACTTTGGGCTGTTATGGGTTAAAGTAAGAAAATGGCCTTAAAGACTACAGCTAGAGTTTATGATAATCAGCTCACAAGAACTATATTACCAAATTTCGAGACAAAAATATTGCTAATCGGTTTTCAATCTGAGTATTTTTACTGAGCTATGACACTTTTCGGAAGAATTAAAATCGTTGCGTAAGCGGACGAGTCGGAGAGAAAAAGAAAAAGGATCCAGAGACAAAGCGCGTGATGTCCTCGAACCTGGAGTCAACAGCGACGTATGTCGCCAAGAACGGAAAAAAATGTCTACAAGGCGCCGGCGCGGCGTCCTTTCTTTGTCCGAGAAAAGGGAAGCTCACTGCCTTTGGAAAGTTCATCCGTGGAACACATAATCGTGCCTTACGCCATTCCGTGTAAACGCAGTAAGGCAGTTTGCAAGGCGGTGGACAAAGCCTTTTGAAACGGCAACGAGACGTTTAAGACCACTAAAACTCCATGTAAAACGCATTCAAGAGGCCTAAACTTGCGTTGAAGTTCTTTCAAATGCATGTTTCTATTCAGCCAGAAGTTTTTGATTCACATAATAATGCGGTAGTCTGTAAACAGGTGCGTTAAAGTCTCCTCATATAAATGTGTATGTAGCCTAAATTTCATCATAATGGGCTGTTTTTCTGTCATCTGCAAAAAAACAGCACAATCAAAATCTCTACCGAAATCGTATTTTTCAAGTTATGACCTCCGCAAAAATTTAGTTCCAGGATTTTTGGTTTATTTTTTTCTTCTTTTTTTTTAATCCTTTGCAGAAGTAGAGGGTTAAAAAAACTTGTTCGTGCTAATTTTAGAGATCAAAGTTAATATTCCTACTTGATTCATGTTGACTATTCACAACAAAAATACGTCTTAGCCTAACAAATTTATCTTTTCTAAAGAACTGACAACATTTTTACCAGCCCAGTCAAACAGCTCGGTAGATAAACTTTTGAAGTAATACCTGGATACTTATCAGTAAAACAATCTTTCAACCCTTTTCTCCTTAAAGCTTAAAACGATTTTTTTTCCGTTTAATTTGTTAATTTTTTGTAAGCATTGACGGATTTCGCTGAGCTAATATCAAACGGCGCTAACTTTGCGATTTGCAAATATTTTTCACGAACTTGTGCTGTGTTCGTGACAGTCGAAATATTCGTTCAGCGTGATCTTAAATCCATTTGGCTTCAAGAAAAACATGCTAAACGGCGTGCCGCCAAGATTTGCCATGTCTTCGTCCGAGATAACAAATCTTGCAAGTCGATTTCTACCTGGCAATTTATTCGACCAGCGAATCCGAATAGCGTATCTCTAAACGACCGTGAATGTACGGTCGACCTCAAAAATCGCGAAGTCTGTCTTGACAAAAATATCCACTCGAAATTTTCCAGGTCGCGTTATCTATCTGACGTATTCTACCCTCCTCAGCTAGGACTAGACGAACGAGACTGCATCGAACCTAACCTATTCCCGACAAGCCTCACGCCGCTTACTTAGGTTAAGTGCCCCCTACTTTTACCCAAGTAAGCCTGATGCAGCTTACTTTTCAGCGGCAGCAGCCTGAACCAACGATTAACAGATTAACCCATAACAGCCCAAAGTATTCGGAGCGAAATTTAGCTTAAGAGAAATTCGAAGGATTTCTTCCATTAAATTACGCAATTTTAAGCTTTCGAAAATGCCTAAATGACTGAATTTCGGGATTCCAGAGGGGCGATATTTTTAAAATTTTGACAATACTGAACTAAAAAGATCCTCTAAAATAGATTTTTCTGTTTCCGAACGGCATCGCGGGGCGGTAGTGGGTTAACTTAGGCGAGGTTAGGTTTCGAGGTTGCTCGCTGCTGGACGCCACGAAAGGAGGAGCACAAAAGATATATGCAACCTTAAAACTTAACAGAGTATACATCAGGAATGTGAGTACGTTCCCTCAATTCCTGCGCCATTGTTTTGAATGAGGATTTCAGCCTTGCTTCGTCTCACCGCTGTCTGTTGGGTTCGCCATACAAGGTAAGACCGCTGGTGGGAACAAAGGTTCGAAAATTGAGCCCATTTCAAAGTCAATACTCTGTTCTTAAACGGTCCCGTAAATTGAAACGTTTTGATTTATTTTTTTTTTTTTGTAAAACTTGCAATTTTGGTAAACATTCTCCTAAAACAAATACAAAAAAAAAAATTGTAAAAATTGTAGGTTTCGTATGCTCTCCTAAAACAAATGTATAAAAAAATAATAAATAAATATGGCTATAAACTTTGTTATGCATATTCTGATTATTTTATTCTAGACAATTTAGACTGACAACACCTGATTTTATAAATTAATTTTGTATGAAACACTAAAATTTCTGCGAAATCGACTTTTTGAAAGAACAATTACAACCCATTTTTTTTTAAGAAACTAAAGAAGAAAAACATCGTTTTATGTGGACTAAATTTTTTGATTTGATTTCCATACAAGATTTTAGGCTTTAAGTTTCACTGGACTCAATTTCCTTTGCCATATTTATAACCCTGAAATCGTTTTTACTTTTATTTTTTTCAGACTCGCGACATTGCTGCTTCAAAGATATTTTTTAAAGTGTGGGTAGAAAATGTTGCTTAGCTAATTATTCACACGCTCTGCTTATTTTTCGATGTAATTGCAAAAACTTTGAGTGCATCAATATAAAGTGAATATTTTTCAAAACCATACCTGCAACAGAACGTAAAATTACGGTTCGCTTTGTTCGTAATGCAGATTTCTGATTTTTTATTTATCTTTGCGAATCGGGAAACGCTATTAGCAAAACCGCATAGAAGCTTCGTTCTTTGTCCAGCAGCGGCTAGAGTGCAACAAGGAAAAACCAGTGACGGGGAATGTAATGGGAATCGATGCAGTGACCTTGCAGTGCAGTGAGTTGCAGCGCCACGCTGCACCTCAGCTATAGCTCGCCTCACGATGACTCACGGAGTTGCATCGGTCTCCCTGCCTCCTTGCGCTCGCTACTCGCTGCACCAAGGTGCAATTGCAGCTGCCTGCATTCTTTGTTCTGCCGTAATTGCTTACCCAACAGGACTGTGTTGCAGGTCCAGATATGTCTGCTGAGTGGCGTAGGTACGAATGGGAGATATATCAGAAATCTTATTGCTTAAGCTATAAGATTTTTGATACACAGCAAAGAGTCCGACTCCTGCCTTGTTAGTGCCTTCTTTGAAGCAATAAGCTTCTAATCGGAACAAGCTACGTCTTAAAGTTACGCAAGCGAACGTAAGGGTTTTTTGATTTAAATGGGGTTTGGAAGAGGGGAAGAAGAGAGAACATTTGAGAGGAAGAAGGGTGTGGGTACGCCAATGCGCCCTCCGGTGAGGTTTGTTTCTTTTTTATCGCATCTCCGTCTACCTGCATCTCTACGACTACGAGTTCGGATAGGCTGGGTTAAAGCTTTGCTCTATCGGAGAACCTCCAAACAGTCAAACCGAAGCTATGTAAGGTTAGGTTACGTTCGGATAGGCTGGGTTTTAAAGCTTGCTTTATCGGAGAACCTCCAAACCAAAGTACAGTCAAACCGAAGCTATGTAAGGTTAGGTTACGTTCGGCTAGGCTGGGTTTAAAGCTTGCTTTATCGGAGAACCTCCAAAACCAAAGTACAGTCAAACCGAAGCTATGTAAGGTTAGGTTACGTTCGGCTTGGCTGGGTTCAAAGCTTGCTTTATCGGAGAACCTCCAAAACCAAAGTACAGTCAAACCGAAGCTACGTAAGGTTAGGTTACGTTCGGATAGGCTGGGTTTAAAGCTTGCTTTGTTGGAGAACCTCCAAACCAAAGTACAAACCGAAGCTATGTAAGGTTAGGTTACGTTCGGCTTGGCTGGGTTCAAAGCTTGCTTTATCGGAGAACCTCCGAACCAAAATACAGTCAAACCGAAGCTATGAAAGGTTAGGTTACGTTCGGCTAGGCTGGGTATAAAGCTTGCTTTATCGGAGAACCTCCAAACCAGAGTACAGTCAAACCGAAGATATGTAAGGTTAGGTTACGTTCGGCTAGGCTGGGTTTAAAGCTTGCTTTGTCGGAGAACCTCCAAACCAAAGTAGAGCCAAACCCCTTCGCTCATTGTCAGCAGTGTCAAAATATGAAGAATGGTCTCCTTAACGCTTCACAATGAGTATCCTGATGTCTCTGACAGTCTCTTTTTTAATGTCTCTTTCGGCGTCGGCACCTCGGTTCGGAAGTGTCCGCCACCGCGCCGTCGTGGATCGTGTCTCCCGACGCGTGCGTGTCTCTGGATGGACGAGATTGGTGTCCGTGACGGTTTATGGTCGCGATCTCTTCACCTTTTCCTTCTGGCCTCCTTTTGGTTTGCTTTTTGGTCGGGGCCCGTTTCGTTCGCGTAGATGAGCTGCCCCCCAAATCACCACGTTCCCATCGCCCGAACACAAAATTCCAATTGTTAAGCCTTCTTTTTATCGCGGACTGAAAAATCACCCCATTTTCGCCGAACGGGTTCCCTGACCCCAAAATTCAATATTTTTAATGTATCTGAGGGTTTCTCAACATGCTTTTTCAAGGGTTTTCAAGGGTAGTTTCCGATCTTTTCAAGGATATTTTTCCTTCTCTTTCTTAAATAATAATAATAATAATAAATTTACCAACTTTTGGAGTGAGGCATTATTTTCGGTAAATAATGAGGGGAGGAAGGTTCGATTTTTCGAGGGTATTTCAGCCAATTCAATACTTTTTCAAGGAATATTAAAAACGATTTTTCCCTTTTTAAGGATGTTTTCTCCTTTCTTGAAAAGCAATTTTAACCAATTTTTAAACTGACTTTTGCAGCGGAGCATAATTTTCGGTATAAATAATAAGGGGGAAAGTGTCGATTTTTCAAGAGTATTTCCGTCATTTCAAGGCTTTTTCAAGGACGATACTTATTTAAGGCTTTTCCCAGGTTTCAAAGAATTCAAGCGGGTTGCATGGCACCCTGTTTTACGGATAAAAATCGAGCATACAGCGGGGTCCAATACTAAGTCTTTTTCGAGAAAAAAAAACAGCCTTTTGCATGACAACGTTGATGTTTCCCGAGATTAAAATTTCTAATGAAGTGAACGCTCCGGAGCGAGACGATGCATAGGTATTACTTGGCCACAGAGCAGTGCATCACGGACGCGGCGCGGGGCGCGCGGGCCGGGAACGTGTCCAGTAGTTAGGTCTAGTTAACTACTGGAGGTGCAACAAAAGACCGTGACTTCCTCGGGGGCTGCCTCTACCCCCCTCCACATCCGGTAAGGAACACCTTTATTACACAAAACATCCCAGACCGTGAAGGGACGGGAAACCCCTTACGAGCACTAATATGCAAAAATCGCGGCACGGGTACCAACGTACTTACGGATCGATAACAAGTGCATTGCAATGAGTACAGATCGGAAGAAATGCGAAGGAGCGGGTAAGATTTTGGGGTAGGTGGGTTTTTCCATTGGCATGCTCATGCTGGGGCTTGAGGTTCGTTAGGTTATGAGCTAATTTTGAGGTTATGTCAAGTTAATCTCAACTAAAACATGGTAGGATAGGTATCAAAAAATTTGCTTGATTCATGTATCCAATCTGGTTGCGTGGGTTTGATGAGGCTAGATAAGGAAAGGTTAAATTAAGGTCTAGAGAGTTAAGGTTACAGGCAGCGTAGGGTGGTAACATAGGTAAAAGGCAATTTATAGGGGAACACATGTAAGGTTGTGGGCGACGTAGGGCAACAGGTGAGGTATGATAGGCAACGTAATACATAAATCAAAAGGTAATACTTGTAATATGAGCACGTAACAGGCAAGGTGTGGTGTGACAATAAGGTTAGAAGTCAAAATCTAATCAAGAACAAAGTATTTTTCTGCAAAGGTAGTAAAGAATCCGGAGTTTCTCAGACGACTAATTAGGTTAACCATCGATCCGAGCGTCTCACGTGACTGCGCTGCAATGTCCATTCATGGAGGATATGCAAAGTGGTCACTAACAGTCACGCAGCGGTCACGCGACGCGGCAACGTCGCAGTGACCTTCGGCCTGCCCCTGCCCTCCCCGGAGCTGCCCCTCCTCCGCCCAGGTGGACGCGATGCGGTGCGGGCCCGAGCGCCGATGGAGATCGTGGTTTCCTCCGAGGACCCGGCCGAGATGGAAACACCCAGGTATCCCTGTCGCCACTCGGCCTGTTACTCAACCACCTGAAGTTTTTAAGGCTGCATTTCCCATCTCTGGGTTGTATCTTCGTCAATAAGTGTCGATGGTACGGAGCAACTAACCTAACCTATCGTCACGAAGCCTGAAGCCGCATATTGGCAGGCAGTCACCGTGAGCTTTCCGCCAAAGACTGAGAGTAGCGGGGACGAACCGGATTAAACCAGTAAGGGGTCAAGGTAGCAATGTGTTTTGATTAGAAAAAACTCTTGACTCTAAAAACAGATCCCCTGGACAAAGGTTTTAAACAACGAGAGGGGGGAGAAAGAGGGCTGTTTTGGGGTGGGGGAGAGGAAGGGTGTGTTTTGGAG
>Ga0058701_10005637_pt1 | contig 10439 bp, 5 predicted proteins | sample AgamicOrMae_FD_97039 | JGI IMG/M metagenome (GOLD analysis project Ga0058701, IMG submission 97039) | Agave microbial communities from Guanajuato, Mexico - Or.Ma.e | ecosystem: Host-associated > Plants > Phyllosphere > Phylloplane/Leaf | place: Guanajuato, Mexico | collected 2012-06-04 | reverse complement strand
GATTTATTACCGAGGCTAGCTAGGAACACCCCTAATGTATAATTGAGTGAAAAGTGCTCGTGTGGCTTCTCGTGGGCGCTTTTGAATCAAGGACTTCGCTTGCGTAACCGATTCTTTGATTCCAACCGATTTTTCTAGATTTTCTAACCGGAAAAAATATTATCTTAAAGTGATTACATTTGAAGGATATGTGCTACGGTCGTCAAGCCTGGACATCGCTTGTGCAGCTCGAAGGCATTTACACTTATCTCCAGGTTTTCAATGCTTACATCCGATAAAATCGACGTAAAATCTTAGACTTGGAAATATTTTTATATGACTAGTAATTAGTAAGAATTACTGCAGCAACCAAGGAGATTTTTTTTCGGCTATAACATAAAAATTATTTATTTCATAACTCTTATTTTATGGTTATTTCATTTATGGTGATCATTGGACCTTCAATGTAGTTTTTGGGATGTGCTAGTATGATGCAGATGATTTGTTATCCAATGTAACTGCACTCACACGCACGCACGCACAAAGGCAGGGGTTTTAAAAACAAGCCTATGTTCTTCACAGAAAATTATAAATCTATTTTTCAATTATTTTTAAAGAGTTCCCAATAATGCAGCTTAACAAGCATTTCTTGACTTCTAGTCACAGGGACAAAATGGCAATGTTTTAAATATTAACGCAAGTTCACATCTTTTTCTTCTTCGATAAGGCCTTTTGCAGGATGCAATTAATAAAACAATAAATTTTATCATAAGTTTCCATTTAAAAATCACAATCAATTTTTAAGAAAATATATCTTAAAAGCCCATTTCGTCCCAATGGCCTGTTCTTTCAAATCCATATATCCCCGCAAATATTTACTGAACAGCAAAAACGCAACCCATTGCTTCGCAACCAGTTCACTTCAAGTAAAAATTATTTTACCTCGATTTTGCCTTAAATAACACTGTAAATGTGAAGTGGTCAATTTTGGCTACAGAATAGTAGCTAAAATTTTAAGATTTCAATTTGTCAATTTCGACTATTTTTTAGTAAAAAATGGCTACTTAAATAGTGAAAAAAGAACTCGACAAGTAGTAAGTGTAGGAAAAATGACTTAAGACTTAGAGATAAAACTAACATCGTACAAGAAAATATAAATAGTAAAAATAGTAGATGTTAACCGCTAAATGTAAGTCGATTTTGACAACTTAATACTGAATTTAAAAATCACTAAATTAAAAAGCAAAAAAATGACTGAATCAATTAATAAAAAAATGATTATTTCAAATGTAGAGTGAAGAATCAACCTTGTTCAAAAATGCCTTTCATAAAACGAAGCCTAAATTTTATGTCCTTTCACCATAAATTTGATATAAATCTGAGGGCCGGGTGAATGTACGAAATTTTTGGTAGGTGTGTCAGAGCTGTTAGGCCGAACGGAGTTTTGAGTCGACCGAGCCGAAAATACCTCGTCGTCTCGTGCTATGCGGGTACATAGTGCAACTCGATGTCGTTGGACGCATCTACCGTTATGCTGGCAGCAACTTTGCTAGCTCTGAGGCAATTTGAGCCTGTAAACAGCCGCTCTCAGGACGCAGCGCTCCTCGCTCTTTGCCATAGAACATCTCCGACTCCAACCTGCATTGCCTCGCCTACCTCCACAGATAGTGTTTGCTGCCAACCTAACATTTTCTCAAATACTTTGCCCTGCTATCTCCAGAGTACACTCTTCTGGAAGATTGAATTTTTTCCCGATTTTTTTTCCACTTTTTGTAGCGACGGCGCAGCGACACCGGAGCGCGGCACGAACCACTTAACCTAACCTAACTTCTACCAAACGTAATGCCGCCTTTTGGCGGAAAACTGTTGCCAACAAGTTGGCGGCACCAGTCTTGGCAGAGAAGCGCGGATAGGCATTAATACCTAGTTAACCTAACATACTTAACCTAAATTGGCCTAACCTAAGTAAACCTAACCTAAGTTAACGTAAGCCAATTCAACTTAACCGAAGTTAACTGAAGCTTGTTTAACCTAACTTATGTAAACCTAACCACAAGGTTTACTAAATCTAACATTTGTGTTGCATGTCGGTTCATCCTCCTTGTTGGAAAGTGAAATCAGAGCGGAACATAAGAAGTAAACATAACATCTCTGTTTGACTGTGTGCCTAAGCTGAGCTGTTAGAATCTCCTGGATTTTGTGAGATGTCAAAGTGGATCGTGTAAGCTTTGTCTCGGATCTCTTCCTTTAATTAGCAGATCGCAAAATTGCACGCACAATGTTGGGCCACGTAACATATTTATTGCTCAAAATATACGAGGAACCTTAGGCCAAATTGAGAACTTTTGGTCACCCTGAAACTATTTGCCTTGAAATAAGGTTCCATGATTTAATTGAACGCCGTCGACGTTCGATGATGCACGTTGATATGTCACAAGAATTCTGTGGAAGGCGTGAAATACGCGCCAAGGCGGTTTACTGTCAATACGGCCAAAATTCCCATGCGATGACTTCATTATGAAAAAAAAAATGGGAAGCTAACAAAAAAGTCACGGAATATAGGAAATCAAGGCTTCATCGAGCTCGTGTCAATAATTATTGATGATTAGCCGTGTCACACGGAAAGGGGTATTTCATAATCGTAATCTATTTTATATCTTTAGTCTTTAAAAAATCTCTTTGTTAGATAGACGATGTTTATGGTTCCTTTGTTGTTTCATGTACTATAGGAAATTTGAAGTTAAGTAAGGTAAAGTTTAGTGGAGTTTGAGTCAAATTGTGTTTGGAGATTGGTTAAGTGGATTTTGGTTGATTGAAGATCTTTCCAGTGAAGCTCTGTTTGAAAAAGTTTGATGAAGTTTTACCGTTAAGTTCCATTTGCTAAAATTCGGTTCGCTAAAGCTCGGTTCGTTGAAGTTCGTCTGTTGATATGACTTTCGGTTCGCTGAAGTTCGCGTCGCCGAAGCTCGGCTCTATTAAATGCGCAACCAGATTGCTGTGAGGCCTGCGGATCGCAAAACTTCTTTGCATCTCGGTTTTTCCACAGATTCAACCTCCGCAAATAAAAGCAGTGGCCATCATGTTGAGAAATCTCTGTGCAGTCGGCTAAAACTGGCTTTTCATAAGCCCACACAGCGCTTATATTTCTGTTTGCGGAGAAATCCGAAAAAGTTTGGAGTGAGATACTGGAAAAAGTTGTGCTGTCAATTTTCTTTTTTGAACTAATGCGTGGCGCGCTGTGCCTTGCTGTGTACTTTTGAGGAGGTGCTTTACCTCATCTTTTCTGCGGCTGTTTTTCTATCGCATTCTGCGGCCGTAGAGACGCAGTTGTGGCAAACCCGGCGCTGCTTCCCTCTGCAAGCTTACCTTTTTATATTCAGGTCTACATAACCTCCAAAAAAAATCATGTTCATGAGTTAAATCGGTAATTTTTTTCTCTGGAGAAGTCAAATTTTAAGATATCAAAATGGTATGATGCCTTAATTTTAGTACCCACTATTTTGAGGTAAAATTCACTTTTTGAACATTTAAATGTTTTGTATCATTAAGTTCGAATTTGACGAATGACTCAATATTAAATTGAAAACCTCTGACGTACCTTTTTTTTAGGAGCCATCTTTGGAGAAGTGCTTTAGTTTCGCACTAGTCCGTATGTATAGGCTATGTATCGTCGCACTAGAGATACAAATCGGATTTAAACACGGCATGTAAAAAAAATTGAGAAATGTCTCATTATGGTGAGGCGGCAGCAAACTTTGTTAGTGATCACAATTTTTATTTGAATCAGTACTCAGGATGTAATACTATCTCTCGAGCACGGACTATGCTTGTGATGAGAATCACTAACCTAAGACACGGGTAGGTTTAGCGTGTTTAAATACCGATGAGGTTCGGTATTGAAAAGAATTGAAAGTTCTTTACCGTTATAAAATCACTTTTATTATTTTTGAACCATCTCTTTAGCGAATTAATTTCATTTATTTTGTTCCGTAATAAACATCTCTATTTATCGGATTTTGCACACATTCCTCAAGTTAGCAGTATTGCATTTCGTTTTCTCTCATTAGCCTTTTCTTTTCGTTTGAAGAAATGTTTGTAAGTTAATCTTAATATTATTCCCTGTCAAAATCTTTTCTATTTATTTATTCATAATCCGAATTTACTTAATGCTTGTCCTTTTTGACACGCAAAAGTTTAGTCTTGGAAAGTTTACATCATTATTCCAAGAAGCTTTCCAGAACATGTACTTTGTATAATCATGTTTTGATGGTATCTTAAAGTGAAATGGATTCTTACTGACGTGCTTGGATACCTGCCACCAGTCGAACTCGGGAAAGTTGCCTATAGACTTCGTAATAACACTGTAAATGATTATCCACCACTATGATTAAAAGTTTTGCCCGATTTGTTATGAATATACTGCCGTGTTGGAGAGAAATGAGCCTTTTGTGATTCACTTCTCTCCATCATTGTGTTCATTTAACACCTGATTCGCCATAAGGTCAACACGGAACTCCTGCTGTCAGTTGACAGTAAAGGAGTGATAATTGAAGTAGACTTTATCAAGGCGTGTGTTCGGCGAAACTTTATCCCATTATTTGTTTATTTGGAGCGTAGAGGTTGCCTCTTACAACTACTCTTTTTGTTGGGGGGCATTCGATAGCGCCAAAAACCACAAGCGCCAACGCCGCAAGCGCCAGTCCGTAAGCGCCAAACGAGAAAAGTCACAAACGCCACAGTTCGTATAGGTCAGGTCAAGTTAGGTTAGGCTAAGTTGGGTAAGGTTAGTATTGCGGTTAAGACCTTTGGCGTTTGCGACTTTTCTCGTTTGGCGGTTACGGATTGGTGCTTGCGGCGTTGGCGCTTGTGCTTTTTGGCGCTTATGACAGCTACCCCTTTTTGTTTACAACTACTCTTTTTGTGTGCTCATTATGTCTTGTGTAAAATTTGATAGCGTTAAAGTACAATCAGCTCACAGTACAGTTCTTGCGAAAATCTACCATTGTATTAGAAATAACGTTTGCTTCACATTCGTGCTTGTGAAAACTGTGACAATATAATTGTACAGTTTCTTCTGTTAGCAATGAGGTTGTCTTCAGTTTACACAGTGCAGTTGGCATGATAGCAAATCACTACTGCAGGATATATTACACCGTATTTTCCTAAAATTTATTGATCAGACAAAGAAAGCCTATCTTGTTCTTAGGATGAGAACAGAGTATCATTAGGCGAGCTTTCAAATCAAAGTCTCAACTTTGTTTAGTTTAATTGAAAAGCAAGCGAAAATGGATGACTTCACTTCGCATCAAGTTTTGACTCCACGACAACTTAGGTATTAAGTGGACAACTGACATTAAGTTAAAAGAGGACTTTTTCTGCAGCACCGTTCTTTATGAGATTGCTTCTCGAGTCGCTATAATATCAGCTAACTTTATTAGCATTCATCAACTTGATTGAGTGCGGTAATCTTCTTGTGAGGTTATAAAATTTAGTTACTCTAAAGGCAAAATCCAGCACGAACTAATCAAAATATGGGTGTTGTATTTAATAAAGGTAAGGTTTTTGTAGGCCAAACTCAATTTGATCCCTCTGATATCTTTTGCTCTTTTTACAGAGTGCATTTTATTTGGTGGCCCACACTTTTAACTCCTTAATACTAAGCTTCTGCCAACAAGAAGTAAGCGAAATCCGGCTTGAACACCATTAGGTCATTAGGTCAAGTAGGCTTGTTAGACTTGGCAAGGCTAAATGCTATTGCTCCTCGCGCCTTAGGGATGAACGGTGGAACATATGACCTAAACAAGAAAACCTCTCTGCAATTTTTGGTCTTGTAAGTTACTAACATAACACCTCTGTCTCCTCTGTTCCGAAGACGCTTTATATATAACCCCGCCTCATCGGAAACAAGCCTAATGACGCTTAAAAGGCGGCACGCCGCAGCTCCTTGAAGTATGTGAAAAAGCTTCTCCAGAGACGATTTCCTTCAAGTCGCGGTACGGCACTCATTAAGGGTCCTATTTCACCCCCAAAAGGCAGATTTTCCATGAAGTAAATTACTTGTTTCCCAAGAACAAACGTTTGTATCTCCCCTTTAGTCCTTGTGAAGATGACCCAGATGATTGAACATTTCAACCCCAGCGATATTGTTGCCGCCGGCGGCCATTTTGTGAGGTGGTTAGTTGTGATCAAACCCAGTTCAACAAAAGAGAAGTTTACAAAAACTAATCGTAGTAATTGGAGATGCGCTGTTTTGACTTTGTCTATAGGTCCTCATTTAGTTTAGTAAACCTTTCTTCTCTTTGAAAGTAAGGGAAAATATGGGAAAGCTCTGCAAGTAACCAAACTTGTTATTTTAGGCATATGCGACTCGTCTTTAAAGGTATCTGACCATTCGCTATCCGGTTTCCTGACAATGATGCTATCTTGATTCCCAACGGTTTATAATAGTCGATTTACATTACTTGGTCTAACAGTGATTAATTAAAAAAGGAACAATTTTAAATTAGTCTCTCTTTATGACAGTTTCAAAAGTTGACCGCAAAATTTAAGGCCATTTTACTTTTCTTGAACCTACGTAACTTTTCTTTGGTTCCTCATATTAAAAAAAATCAATTCCAAATACGTATGTGTTTACAACAATGATTCCTCCACTTAAAAATTACCGTAACTTTGTTTTATGTATTGGAAATTGCATTTTTATGTCTCACATACCAAGGTTTGGCTACTTGCAGAACTTTCCCGAATTTTCCCCAACTTTCAAGGAGAAAAAATGTATACGACAGTTAAACCCACTTCCGAACTCACAATTTTCGTGACATTTGCAAAAAATGAATTTATTATAAGCAGACTTTGCCAAGTATTTCTCAACATGTGAAATGTGCGGGCACGCGTCTTCTGGTGTAAAACCTCGTCAGATTTGTGAGTTTTCATTGTACGATCTGGTTTAGAAGAGAACCAATTTCTTAGGCACTATTTACATCACAGTAAGTTTTCTTTCCCCTTTTGTTTTCGCCAATTCTAAGTTTTTCCGCCAAATCAAAGTTTTGTTTTGTTTTTTCTCCAAATTGAAATTTCTTTTTTGTTTTTCGAATTCAAAGAGGTTGGCAATGGTGACTAGAAAAGGGAGCTGAGAGAAAAGTGGTAGAAGTATAACTTTTCTTTTGTCGCACTCGGTGCTTTCGTTGGAGGTGGCGTTGCGCCTTATTGCTTTGTGGCGCACCGAGCCCCTTGCGATTTGTTGGGATTGCACAGATTGGCGTAAGGAGATTGATCCCGCAAAAGTACGTGACGCGTTTGGCGCAGAAATCGTCGCAAAACGTTTCGCGTTGCGAAATTGGCGCCAAATTCGCGCGGCCTTTGCATAATGCGATCGTTGATGCAAAGAGGACCGAAGCGAAGCGCAGCTCTTTTACTCTGGCAAGTGGAGGCGTATCAGAATAGGCATTTTCTCATTACGCGTCGATAAACATTTCCCTAAATTTGCGCGCACTGTACAGTCCACGCCAAATGGCGCATACCTCCCTTGCAGCCCGTTTCAGGGAAGTTATCCGACACGGAACATCTCGACCTTATTCTACTCCCGCATAATACAGTATAAAGCCCAGAAACCTAATCTGATGTAACAATACATAACAAAACATACTCTTACACTAGCTCAGACATTACCATGAGTTTAAATTCACTCCTAGTGAAAAGGGAGCCACTATAGTAGCTTACTTTTCACTAATTGGGGTTGAAGGTTCACTCCTTTCTGAGTAAATGTTCCGGACTATTTTTTTAGCGTTTTAGTGACTGAAGGCAACCTTAAGTAAAGCTACCTTACTCAAAGAATCCAAAGTAATGTTATCTAAAGTGACCACTACAGTGGCTCACTTTTCAATAATGGGAGATAAATTTTAACTCCTTCCTAAGGTAAGGTTCTATACTATTTTTTTAGTGTTTTAGTGACTGAAGGTAACCTTAAGTAAAGCTACCTTGCTCTAAGGATCCAAAGGATCGAAATTTATAGCCTTTAGAATACTGACGTAATCCGTCAAGAAGAAAGTAAATTGCTGGACGAACATGATAAGTCTTGGCTAAGTCAAAATAGGAAAAGGGCTCCAAAATATACATCTTGGCTCGAAAAAAATTAATACTTTTTGTGTTTTTCCAACCCCTTTTTTGTGGTTAAGTCTGCTGCATGCCTGTTTGGGTGTCAAGAACGATCCGATATCGACTTTTTTTGGCTGAAATGAACCAAAAAGGCACGTTTCATGTTTTTGTCGGCGTGATGGAAATTATGAGTGGGTCACGCCATTCCCGTCGCGATCGCCACTGAACTAGTGCTCCCGGAGGATAGGCAACCCGGTAGACGCACGAGTTACACGAGAGGCCACTCTAACGGTTAGTGCAGGAAGCTAACGCCCGGGAATGGAATCTAATGCGATTAAATTTGCCGACTTGTATGTAATACTTTTAAGGACAAAAAATGAAAGTAGTTTACTCAAGCGCATTCTGAGGGAGGGGCAAGGGGCATATAACCAAATCTCCATCGAATTTCGTATAATTTTTCATTCGGCTTTCCATATGTCAGGTTTAGTTAGGGTTTGGTAAACTTAGGTCAAATAGACATGGTTATGTTATGCCTACGTGATAGGTTGGGTTTACTTTGGATAGATTAAATTAGGCTTAGTTAACTTAGACAAGGTTGAATTTATTCAGAGTTTGTTTGACCGTGGTTAAATTGTATTCAGGTCATTGTAAATTGCTGGACTGAAATCTTCACGCATCGTGCTTTTTCCACAGATTCTGACTAAGGCTGATTTATTTTCTTTTTTTTCTATCCATAGAACTAGGTTTAGTATTACGTAAGATCAGTAACACCGTGGCATTACGCATTTTTATTCCGAGGAATATGCGCTCCCATAATGATACAAAGTTTTAATCGACCTTCAGCAAACGCTCGCGAAGTAGAACAACGCTTGCCCATTGAAATATTTGCTGAAAGCCTTGATGTCTACGAAATTCGGCAGGAGTATCATTTTGATGAGGCCATCCTCGCGGACTAGAAAATCAATCTGAGGGAAAGACAACGTCGATAAAATTTGAGATGAAAAGAAATAATAAAACGCGTGATGGAAAAGGTGATGTTGAAGCGACCGCGGCCGCCATGTTTGTTTTGGGAGCTTCATCGAGGAACTTCGTTGTCCGCGAAGAATGTTCTAAAAAACCGGACGACCAACCATAAATCCCATGGAATTCCGAGAATTTTCGCTCAACTCGCGCAAAAGCTGCCGTCAGCTGTTCCAAAGACGCATAAAGGTTTGACCGCTCCCTGAAGCATTACAAGATTTTCAGGAGCTCCCTGCTCCTTTCCTTTCTGATCGGAACTCTGAAACCTCAATAAAACCCTTTCCCGCGTAGATCAAACCATCCGAACGAAAAGCTGAGATTCGCTGACCTTTACTGCAAAAAAGCAGCCTTGCCCGTTTTTACGTACTCTGTTATTATACGTATCTCAACGTTTCCTACCTTTATATCACCTACTTTCAATAATACTACACCAAATCAAACTACACTAATACAAACTTACTGAACCTAGACAACCGTCTCTATAACTGATGAACTTTACCAAGCCTCACATTAACTTAATCTAAACTTAAGCTTGCATAACGGAACTTTAAGTAACTTTTGCCTGTTTTTCTGAACCGAACCTCAGGTTACACGCTGTCCCACATTACATTTCTTCTGAAATTGTTATGCAACCCGCTAGGCACGAGTGACGCGCAAGTTGCCTACCTCGGTCTGAAAGAGCTTGTGTATACACGTCTGGAAAACTACCCGCAGTAAGAATGAAATTATACCTATGAGTGAAAGAAATGGAAAAAATGAATGGGCCTTTTTGGCAACATGCATGACAATTGAGTCGAGCCGTTACCGCCACCTCAGGAAATCATCAATAGGTTCGTAAAGCATCAAAGTTCTTTCAGTTATGGTATTCCTGCGCTAAAGTGTCTTTTTGCGGCTTCAGATTTTTTTTTTAGTATTTTTGGCTTATAAGGTCACAAAAGTCATCGTTTTTGTTCACTCCGCCATTTCTCATTCGACTTTGCCGAATTCTCATCAATATGACTACCCGAGCGTGATTGTTAGTGGTGTATTCGAAAGAAACCCATCTGTTTCCGCTGGCAATATGCTCTACCGCGAACGCAATCTTCCCTCGCCAACTTTACCGGAGGAGGGGCAGAGGTGTATCCTTAGCAACGCTGACGTAAAGGTCCATCACCTGACTACCCTTAGCTACTTCGTGGAACTTCCTCTAATTGTAATGCCGAAGGAATTTAACCCTAATTAAATCCACATGTTAACGCAGTAAATTTTAAAAATTGCATTTTTTATCTCGTTTTATTTCGTTGCAGAACAAAGCGAGGCACAGGGCACTTTCTAAACGTGGAAACCGCATGTAATGAAATGAAAGGTTG
>Ga0058701_10005636_pt1 | contig 10439 bp, 5 predicted proteins | sample AgamicOrMae_FD_97039 | JGI IMG/M metagenome (GOLD analysis project Ga0058701, IMG submission 97039) | Agave microbial communities from Guanajuato, Mexico - Or.Ma.e | ecosystem: Host-associated > Plants > Phyllosphere > Phylloplane/Leaf | place: Guanajuato, Mexico | collected 2012-06-04 | reverse complement strand
TGATAGATCTCTTAAGGATCTAGCGATTTCATTCCGTGCTTCTCTGGCGTATCTCCCTCTGTTTCAAAGTTACGTGAGTTTGAAAAAAAATGGAGCGGTCGATACATTTGAGACTGCTAGTACGAAAAATACTCACCACACCGCTTATTCAAAAAAAAAAGCGCTACGGAAAATGGTGTTTACCTGATAGTTTGACAGGCTCGAAAGAATGTTATGCTGATCTACACGCAAGATAAGCTCTGCATATCAAAGCCGTAATTCAAACTGCCCCCCTGAGAGCCTTCATGTGAAGTTCAAGTTGAAACTAATCACAACTCTATCCGTCGTAGCTTCGATGCGGTAATTCCTTCAATAAGAGAGGGAATACCACTCGAAAGTTGATAATTTGTTATCTTAATCGTGTAACTTGGCTAAACACAATCCTCAATCCTTAGACCATTCGGGCTAGAACAGAACAGGCGCTGAATAAGATTACAAAAACTAAAAAAATAAACACATCTCCGAGTCGGTATTTGACCTACTGCTTAAAATATGGACTAGGTCAATAGATAGGTCAGTAACTACATAAGGACCGACTTTAGTGATGATTCCCAAATGACAGCAACATAATGTCCATCCATGTGCGCTTTCTAGCCAAGAGTTTGGGACGTTTCCGGTGCAGCTCATATTATTTTAGCTAGCCTAAACAATTTTCCTCTGCAGGATTTAAGTTGCGCAGTCCCAAAAGTAAGCGAAAACGCTGGGCGGAAATAGGTCGAAAATAAAAATAGAGTACTCGCCTTTGACAGTTATCCCGCCTTTGTTATCTCTTTTTCACTCTGTGAAAAAGAATAATTCGCCAGACATTGCTTAGTTTTATGGATGCATTGCGGATTTTAAAAAAGGTAAACAAACAGCGCGCAAACGAACTCCTCCGTCAGTCAAATCACTTGAGCAAGGGAGCAGTGACTGAACGGCTCAAAGCGTCGTGGAGACCATTAGAGCCCTCTAGCGGCGAGAAACGGAACTACTCAAGTCACCGCCCCGCCACTCGGACATTGTAATACAACGGATTTTCTTTCGCTCGTTTGTGTTACGCAGTATATCTTTAAGGTCAGGTATATTTTCAAACTGTACTTAATATTAAAACACGTGGAAGATTTCACTGATGTGCGCAAATTACTCGTAAGTTTCCAAAATTACAGGGCTCTAAGCGGTAACATATTTCAAAAGCTTTTTTTTTTCGGCACTAAGTGCACTTCTTCGGTTTTTGTTTAAAATTGAAAGAAGATAAAATGGAAGTTTTTGTCAATGCTCACATTAATTGTTTTCGACGAGATGCCATATCTTTTGATTAGATTTAGATACAGTATCGCGTCTGTAGAGAAGAGGTTTCAATGCTCTCAACAATAAAAGATTACGAAAGATTTTTCAGATTAACGTACTTAATAAAATACCGCAAAGTATCGTCAAAATATCAACATATTATCCGAAGCGTTTTTGTTTTTCTTTCTTTTTTTTTCCCTGAGCGATATTATTTACCTCAAATTCAGTCTCCTGAATAAGGATGTCGTTAAGCCTGAAACGCTTGGTTAGACCAGTTTTTGAAGGCAATACCTGATGAGGGTTTAATAGTCTGACCAATTACTAATCGGTGTTTTGAACCATAACGCCTGATTAGTAATTGATTAGACCTGATCAAAGATTGACAAGTCCGACCACACTCTGGATGCAAGTGAAAAACGCATCTTCCGATTCGTACTTTTCAATAGAAAATACCAATTAATTGTGGTGTACATATAGAAAACTTGATCAATTTCTAAAAACTAACTTTAAAAATTAAGAAAAACAGCCTTTAATGAGAACCGGAAAAATGTTAGAGCGCCTAAAAACCCTGGCATAGGCAACAAAGCGACGGCTATGTGTAAAAATTGCCTATCCGCAGTCTCCCTTCGGGCTCTTCGCCATCAATTCGAAATTTTAATTTTCCAACTCCTGTATTGCACTTCCCGCTGCTCAGCCAAGCGGAGTTGAAACAAGGGCACGAAACCTTAGCCAAACTTTACTTATGGTGTCCCAACCAAACGGCTGACAAAGCTTACTTCTCCGCTACAGGAACTGCCTCTGAGAAGTTAGCGGCATTTTGGTATGTTGACAGAGGAGCAGTAGCGGATAACCGGGGCACAAGATACTACACGTAACCTAACCAGGGTTAACCTCAGCTTTAATTGTCAGGGTTAACCTAACCCAGCTCTACCTGTAAAAGTAACCTAAAACCGCGATTGCATGTCGTAACAGCTGATGAGAGATTAAACTAGAGTGGGACACAAAAAGATTCCACCCCACAAACTACAAAGCACATGTGTTTATCAGCAAACCCGCTGGGCATTGGGCAAGCATATATGAACCTGTCATGTAGGCCTCTCTTCGACAACTTTTTTAACCCTTTACTGCCTTAACGGCTATTTAAAACAGTGTTTTTATTTTTTTATATTTTTTTTCCAAAGAAGTTATCATAATAATTTTTGGATTTTGAAACTGTAAAAAAGCCGCCTTATAACGACGAAGATTTTTCTCTTATGGCTCCAAGCTTACCTCCGCTTTTTTAAAAAACGATTTTTCATTATTTTTTCAAAATTCATTTCCTAGAACTTAACGCAAAATAGATTTTTTTTCATCCGTTATCCGAAAGTGAGGGAACAGGTGAAGATAGCCAGAAAACTGAAGGGATTAGCTTAACGTAAGATTGCTGTAAACCAAAATGAGCTTTGGATTTAGTTTTGGTAACTCGTTTCAGGGTGAAAGGGATCATTCGGAGTTACTGCTGTTTTCAGGATGAGTGAGGTGTCAACTAACTAGGAGTGAATGTTTTAGTGGTCGAGTTATGTTGCTAAATTAGAGCGGAGAATCTTAAGAAGACAAACCAAATCAATAATGCAAGGTTGTTATCGAATCGCTGAAAGATGCCCAACGACGAAAACCTAAACTTAATAATGATAATAATAAAAGACCTCAACCCTGCTTAAAGCAACAGTTTCTAGAATTCTAAAACGACGTACTACAAGATTTAGGCTCCAAAATCGATACATTTTCGAAATATATGTCATTTTTTCGCGGGCATTTACTGCGCATTAAAAGTTGCTCTGCTTTGGAGAGCCATCAGCGGAGGAATTTCGAGGAGGGTAGACCGTCAAGGATACGACACAACCGACTGAGTAAGCTAACTAGACTAAATGCCTTGCGTATTGCCGAGGTTATCCTTCGCAGGACATCGCTCTCAAGGATCCTTGTCTCCCTTAAATAGCATTCGATACCCCGAAAAACATATGCGGAGGCCGCTTTTGTGACTTGCTAAATATTTAAGCTGAATTTCACGTCAACTGATTGGGTGTGAGTGGCTTTGTTTATGGCCACGTGGGGCCTACTTATTAATGCACAAAGGCATTCTGGGGACATTTTGCGCGACGGGGACCAAAGTCCGGCCCTATAAAGGGTGACCTCAGAGAACATTCAAAGTGGTGATTTTAAAAACTTACGTTAGTCCTTACCCCCCCCCCTCTGATTTTGCCCCAATCGCCCACGCGCTACTGCTCTTTCGCAGTCCGCGGTCCCCACAAAGGCGTGGCAAAGCAAATACATCTAACAGCCGCGAACCGCTGTTATTTGTGTTCCGGCAAGTTTGCGTCAATAAAGGTGAGGATATTTCAAATTAGGTTAGGTGATGTTTGTCTAAAGTTAGATAAGGTTGGTTTAGGTAAGATTAAGATAAGTTAAGTTACGTCAGGTCACGATGGGTTAGAATAGGATAGTTTAGGATAGGTTAGATAGTGCTTATCTACTAAACGGTCCCCACAACGTATGGGATACCTGTGCTCAGGAGGAGGTCGTTGGGGGCGGTCCCCATACGACCCTGTAAACAAACATGTGTGTGCGTGGGTGGAGGGGGTACGCGCGAGCTGCGGCTCGGCATCGTCTGTTCATTCATAGGATTGCTTCATCGCCTTGCCGCTCTCGCTTCATCGTGTTAAGTGCCGATCATCTCCAGTATGATGCGGTTTACGAAATGATAGGTATGTAGGACACAGCATCTGACCCCCCCCACCCCACCCCAGAAAGATTTTCTTCCGTTAGGAAGATTGAACAGCCACACGACTTTGAACATTATAGAAATGCAACCACGCAAACATACCGGAGGGGAGCCTGAGCTAAGCCTAACCTTTCCAAACCTATTCTCCACAGACAGAATTATGCTATGACGATTAGTATTTTAAAATTTTAATGTAAGTTTTGGATTGAAATTGAAATATAAATCGATCCTTCTACTACGAAGGCCTAATACCGTACTTTGTTGTTTTTTTCTTCATTTTTTTTAGCAAGATTATAGAGATTTTGGTTTGAAAAGCTACTTCAGAAAAATTTGCAGACTCCGGAAAATTTCTGCAAAAAAATACTTTAAAAATGAACGGCTGTGGAATCATTATGCGAAAACAACGTTTGAAATGTTAAAAAAATCCTCATAAAATGGGCTTCTGTTGGCGATGGATGTGACAAAATTGCGAGGAGTTACATAATAAACGCTTTGCTGACTTAACAGGTCATGTATGCAAGTTGCATTAACCGGAAGTTAACAATAGGGTTGATGGGTCAAAATGATAGACAAAAAATTCAGGACAGAGAACGGGCACGCACTGGGAAATCCTGAGCAGTTCACGCCATGCCCCGCGATGATGATGCATCATGGGCATGGACATGGGCAACCCGCAGCGTAACCACGCAAGATAAACCCATTAACAACCGGAAATCCAACAACTTTTGTTCTTTTACAGTCTTGCTTAAATACTCTTTTATTTGTACAATACATTTATACACACAATATTGCTGAGTTTTGATATTCCTTGTATACATACAACAGAGTTTAACATACAGATTGATTTACACTTTTTTGTACATGTATGAGCAATACTAGAAGGAAATACTGTTAAGGGGTTGCCTATCCACAAATGACGTACTTGTAGAGAATTTCTGCAGAAGGAAAAATCTCTATGACGTTATTTATGAATGAGTGTACGGACAAAGGTTAAACATATAAATAAAAGAAAAACTTTTTGTCAGAAAGTCATCTTTTCGGACATTGTTGCTATTGCGAAATGTTGACATAACCCGGTACGGCTTCTAAAGATTGAATGAGCGGGGTGTTATCCAAGTTGTCGTGATACGGTACATTACGTTACAAATGCATTATACAGTACATACAATGGATCTGAGTCTCTATTCTCATATTTCATTGTTTTGGTTATGTGTTCTGGCGAGCTAACGATAATAAGTCAATCAATAAAAAGGGCTGTGTATCCGTGTAAACTTATATTCCGCAGAGCAAAATTTGCGGCGCATAAAAAATGGCTAAAATTTCTAGGTGGCGGAATAATTTCTACCAATGCCAATCAGACCAACAAATAGGTCTCTTTACGTAACCATTCGTAACATGGATAAACTCCATACTGTCGCACCATGATTACAGAGCACAGTTGACAAATCACAGTATATTCAGAAAAAACTCGTGGCCTGGAAAAGTTTGTCAATAGACCTTCCGAGATTGGGCCACCGTAGACTGGGTGTGATCGTCAGTTTCAAATGTTCTCCGACGTTACGCAACTTTAGATGATTAATCCAATGAAAACTGATTCTACCCTAATCATCAAGGAAGAACCAGTTTTCATTGGATTTATCTTTCAAAGCCGCATGACCTCGGAGAACATTTAAAAGTGCCGAGCACGCTTTTTAGTCTATGGCGGCCCAATCTTGAGAGATTAAATTATTACAGCGTGTCAGCTCTGAATTCAACTCTCCTAAAACTTCAAATTTTAAAACAATTACGTTCAAGTGATATTGCACAAAACAAGTCCGCCTAATAAGACACTTGATGTTCTTTGCCTACTTGAGATTCGAAGAACAGCTCTTAACGAAATATTTAATTTATTTTGTTCACCGTTCCACTTCATTACGGACCCTAATTTAGCTTCGTAAGAGTTCCTTTGAGAGAAAAAACCTTAATTAAGGAAGATAATATGATCTACATTACATTTTTAAGACAGTCTGATTGCATTCACAATGAGGTTATTGACTCCGCTAACAACAATGAATTAACACAAATACGTGAGAAGACATCAACGCTAAACTTTGTTAAGTTATTTTAGAGAGGAATGTGGAATAAAAAGTCGATAATCACATCAAACATCTACACAACATAATAAAGAGGTGAACCTAAATTATTGTCTTTTCCAGCCATGTTCCTCTTCAGCGATTTCTACACATGAGCAATTGACGATCAGTTCATCCTCACACTTTAATTCGTCACTCATATTCGCAAATTAAATGCGCTGGCTGGTCATAAAAACGAAATTTTCTTAAATATCTTATCAATCGTTCTTCTGTCTTTCTCTTGGCAATAATTTCTCGACGCAAAACAATCAAGTACTTATCTTGAAAACTTGGCTTTTACACATACGGTACTTTGGAATCACAGGAAAAATCAACGGATAAATCCTCCGCTAGAAATATCCGAAAAGGAAGGGGAACTGGTTAGGTTTCCCAGACAAACTTATGAGCTATATTAACAAAAATATTAAGTAAACAGAGAGGTAGATCTATCTGCAACGCAGACCCAAAAATTCCTACATTTTTACAATGGAATGCTTGCTGTACACAAATAAATTATTTTTAAACATAAAGCTAGTTTGTCACGAAGAGACAGAAGAAAATATTTACAGCTAAAATTATAAGAGTTTCTACATATGACTTGCATCAATTATCATGGTACATTTTTCAGACATATTTTTAAATAAGTTAAGACAGTAGTTTATGAGAAAAAATTATAGGCCTTTCGTATTTACACATCCAACACTTAAGTACAAGATGATTAACAGAATTTCGGAGGGAAAATCGCTAACATTTTCATATAAACAAACAAGAAAACACGTGAAAATTCTATATCTTATTCAAATTAACTTAATTAACTACATTAATCCTAAGGTCTGATGACGGTAACTTCGGTCCTTGTGGAAAAATAGGGAGATCGGAGCGTACTGTATTAAACCATGCTCTTGTCTTCGGACTCTTGTGATTTTGCAAAAATCTTTCGCTGTTTTTGCACAAAAGCTGTTACCTTCCGAATTTTGATAAAAATTTATCATGCTTAAATACTCCTGAAAACCTTTAATTAATAGTATTGTAGGTACTGGGCGTCATCGAGGGACCAATCCGATTAACCTATGAAAACACAAAATATATGGCTCCTCTTACTATTTTCGTGACTACCCATAGGTATAATCCATCATGCAAAAATTAGATAGGAAGTGGCTATTCGCCCACCAGCCCTATATAAAATGTATTAGGTTGGGTTCCGTGCGTTCAAGTCACCTCCCTTTTAAAATGCATTATGTGCGTTCAAGTCTCCATGTATTTTCGCCGATAGGCGAATAGCCACGACCTTCATTAAATTATCCCAGCTGTAAGGGTGTTGACTGCCTGACAAAGTCAGGCCTTCTTAGGCTGCAAAACGCTGATGATACCTTAAAAATCCACGCTGTGTAAAAACAAGTCCCTTATTCCTACTCCCGTTTTTCCACAAATAACACACTTTGTGAATCTTTTTAGATCCACTCTAAGCTCCATTTGACAAAGTCGATCAACCAAACTTTGGTTACGTGTTAATTCAGTTGGAATCGAACAAACACGATAGTAACATTGAATTTTGACATTTTTTTGGCTTCAGTCTTCTTCCCACGATCAACTCGCTTGCTGAGTCAAAAGATTCAGGAGCTCCTCATGGTCCATGTTATTCAGGGTGTGGATATCAATGCCTAGCGCGTTGGCGACGCTGGACATATCCAGTCCAAATGACTTTAGGAGCTCTATAAAGTCCATCACCTCCCCTGAAAATAAGAAGTCAAATGAGATCCTATGCCATATGAATAAAAGTTGTACACCTAAACCGCCTAATGATTACACAAAAGCTACATTTGAGGACGATCAGATCCTCTTCGAAATAGATTGAGAAGGCTTGGTATCATTTCGGCGTTGTAAAAAAATATAAAAGATTATTACATTGTAGAAAAAACTGAAGAAGTCGTCCCCCGTGATTAACTCACCGGTGATGGGATTGTGTAGACGAGGACACGAGTGGTTACACTGCGGCCACGAGCATTGCTCGACATGCCTCATGTCGCACATATCGCAGTCCTCGTCAGGTGCCACCACTGGGGCCGGGACTGCGACCGCACTTGCGGCACCCACAGCCCGTTCTGCCTGCCTCCTTTGGTTGAACGCCGACCGCTGAGGCCTCTGCCGATTCGGGGTACGGGCCTCCCTCCTCTCACCCTTTCCTGGAACATGAGTGGCATGAAATCATAGGTTCCGAGTGTTGAGTCGTGGAGCATAAACATTCACACTTGCTCAAAACTGCAATGACTTTAGCTCAACCTTGTTGTTTATATGGATGAAATGATGTTGTTTAGAACCAAAGACGGAGCATGATTATTACTCAGGTTTTGAGACGGACCTGGAGACTGACTATAGAGTGCTAAGGACTAGAGTCTTTAATAGTTACAGAAAAGCAAATGCGGCCATCTTGTGGCCCAGTGAGGATCGCAGAGTAAAGCACTTTTGTAATACGAACCTTTCCCCTTTCTGTTCTTCTTGTTCTTCTTGCCTCTCGGCCGGTTCTTGCGCCGGCGTCCGTGGCGCCTCCCGGATGAGGGATGCTCCGATGCGGAGGACAGGAGGTGAGGGGGCAAGTGGGGCAGCGCCAGGGATATGGGCAGGGGCAGTGGGGCCGCAGAATCAGATAACATTGAAATCGACGAACTGGCAACACAAAAATCAACATATAGGATTTTGCGTACGGTAGCTTTACGCAACCATCCACTCTTCGTGACAGGAGTTAAACCTACGATAGCCTATGCTAATAAACACAACTCGCCACGTACTAGGTTCGATTTCTTTTAAAGCCGATGAAAGAGGCATTGCGTGGGACTAGAGTGAGCAAGCTTGCCCTTCATCTAACCTTAAGTGCCCAAAAGAGAGGTCAAAATCCTACATCTTTTTATGAGAGAACTCTTTCTCCTTCAATACGAGGATGGGAAAGGGTTCCATATGCAATGCATTGTCATTATAAAACTGTGTGTATCCCAGACGAAACACCTCGCTCGACCTACCTGATTTCTAAAAGAAGTCTACAACTTGTTCTTTCAATGAGAGAACCCCTTTTTAAATGTAATATCGAGCGCCTAATTTCCTCACGGCAATTAGAAGAGTATCCGAATCTTTAGTGGTCCGAATCTTCGAAGTGCCACACTCACTTTCTGTGTCTCGGCATGCCTTCCATCGAGTCGATGTCCCGGGGAACGGCGGCGGGTGACGCGTAGGCCGAAGCCTCGTCGTCGTCATCCTCGGAGCCGGGGACCCCGAAGAGGCCAATCCTGGGCCTCTGAGGCGTGGCCATGTCGGCGGCCGCAGCGGCGGCAGCGGCGCCGGCCTCCGCCGTCGTCCGCAGCTCCCAGCAGCGCAGCGCCTTGGGCAGCGACACATCGTGCACCCGGACGTCCGTCCAGTCACGATTCGTCAGGACGGTGTGGGCGATGCAAGCCGGGGCGAACACAGCTCTGGCGAGAACAAATAGACATCTTGAACCCGAGCACAGAGAAATTTTGTTTCCGAACGCAAATCAAAAAGGTAGATACCAGGTACGGAATTTCTCCGGCCGAAGTAGCCTTTCGTCACAAGCCGCTTTTAAGAGTAGGGTACGGTAAGTAGGGTCAGTTAAAGTCAGGTTTATTTTAGGTTACTTGCGCCTTGATAAGATAAAGTAAATTCAGGTTGATGTAGGTGAGATGGGATGAGGTAGCATTTTACAGCTATGACGCCGACCACGCCGTTTTTGAGAAAGTTCAACTTACGAGACGTTCTTGAAGGTGTTCCTGAAGTTGTCCCCCATCTTATGTATGAAGTCCCACTGCTCCTTTGTGACCGGGGCGCCGACGTTGTCCGCCGTCATCTGTGCCTCGTCGAAGAGCCACTGGAAGATGAACAGCGGGGCTGGCCACGAAATTAACAAAGGTTATGCTCGAGCGGGATGCTAACAAAAAACACGAAACCATCTCATCTTTGTCAGCCCGACATAATCGCCTCCTTTCTGCGTCTCGCGCGGATAACGATATTACTTGACAGAAAAGTTTCTCCAAAGAGTTTGATCCAGTAGAATTTTACGAACACGTGATGGCAATTGCTTTGATAAAACAATCAAATACCGATCCAATATACGTAAAGACCAAGCTGATAACTCACCTCTTATTGTAGGATATAGTTTAAAGCCGAAGTAGCACATCCAGGGTCTACGGCGCTCGGTGAAGGCGCACGCAGGAGGAACACGTCCCCGCCAGACCCGGAGCCCGACGCGCACGCCG
>Ga0058701_10005635_pt1 | contig 10440 bp, 10 predicted proteins | sample AgamicOrMae_FD_97039 | JGI IMG/M metagenome (GOLD analysis project Ga0058701, IMG submission 97039) | Agave microbial communities from Guanajuato, Mexico - Or.Ma.e | ecosystem: Host-associated > Plants > Phyllosphere > Phylloplane/Leaf | place: Guanajuato, Mexico | collected 2012-06-04 | reverse complement strand
CACCAACTATGTAGTCCTAACTTCAAGAGGAAAAAAAAGAAGTATCTTAATTAATGAGGTTAAAAAGGAATAAAACTCAAGAGCAAAACAAAAAAAATCCTAAAACACTTTGGTGTTTACCTTAGCACTACAATGTGAGCCCAAGTCCAACTTTAGCTAGTCCGACACCCCTCCATTAGTGTGGTAGCGCACTTGCCATAAGCAGTTTTCCCCTTTCTTATGCTCCAAAACGAAAATGACAGAAAACAAGGACAAACAACAAAAACCTACCAAGAAAAAATAATGTCAGTGAAAAATATAGGGTTCTAAAAATAAATTACCGTCGGCGGAAAGACGATCCTTCCGCTAATGAGTTCCGTCTCATGAGAGGTGAAAATTTGTCAGTCGATGCCTGGCCATGACAACATCGCAGCATGTGCATATGTCAATACCTCTTCAAGTCGGAGAAAAATGTGCCAATTTCCTTAGTTGTCGTGGGAGGTACATCGGCTGGTGATTCAAAAGGAAGGCTCAGACGACACGGTTTAGCAAGTCCAAGGTTATTAGAGATGACAGCTTCCAGACTTAAACCTCCGGAGTAATCTGACAGTGTCAGTAACTGTATGTCATTGCGTTGTGACTTCCCATCGATGAGTGAGAGAACGAATCTCCGGCTGAGACTTCCACAAAACTCGCTTAAATATCGGAAATAAGAGGCGACCGGCGTTTTTAATTATGATGCGCTGGTAGGCTTCTGTCCACTAATGCACAGCACAGTAAAAACTAGACCCCGTTTTGGCGAATGATAAACCTGTTTCGGGAGTGAGATCTAAACGGGGGTGGTACGTATTTTTTTTTCAAGATAGGCATGTGTTCAGCCATATCATTCAAAAGGTCTCTGCGAGAGCTTTCCATTGATGTGGCTACAGGTCTATGTTGAAAAATTATGAAAATACGCAATACTCCCGTTTCAGTTTCAACAGGTATAGCATTTCCCAAAGCGGGGGTTTTGTTTTTACTGTGTAGGCTTGCAGAATGGACAGCAAATAAGGGATCGCTATTTAAACACCCATTGTTCTCTGTTTCCCATAGCGTTCCGAAACACGAGAGTCAAAACCTACATTACTAAATTCTATGACAACAGTGACCTAAGAAGATTACGGTGGAATCGAAACACCTGTTTTAGGGAAAAATATACCTGTTTTGGGTCTGAAACTAAAACAAGGATAGGACGTATTTTGGTTATTTTTTAAGACAGACCTATGTTCAGCCATATCATACAAAAGGTCTCGGCGGGCGCTTTCCATTGATGTGGCTGAACATTGGTCTATGTGGAAAAATTACCAGGATAGTTCTACCCCTGTTTTAGTTTCACACCCAAAACAGGTACAGTGATGTCCATAAGTGACGAGCCAAACAAAATCTAGTGACTTTTTTGTGAACTAATGTGTGTTGGCAGCAGCGCCTGGGATGGGCCGGGGAGGGTTCCGGGGGAAAGGCGGGCAGCTTCTCTCGCCTCTACACCCTCCCACTGCCCTCCCTAGGCAATGCTACGAACACACTTTAGTTCCCAAAAAGAGTCACTAGATTTTGTTTGGCTCATCACTCATGGACATCTCTGTACAAAGGGCCAAAGTGGTTCCGCCATTTAGCGGCAGCCTATTCAAGTAAACGTTAGTAGACCCTTTATTACACCACTTGCGGGGAAACATGACCGACCACACAGCAAGCACAGCTATGTACAGTACACACATCGACGACAGTTTTTTTTATTGTGCGCAGCGTATAGTGGCTTCACGATTCTCGCTTTTCATTAATTATCCAGAATGGGCAAAATTAAACGACATTATGCTCTGCGGAATTCAAAAGGCAGGTTATAAAGTACAGTGACGAGAATGGAAACAGCGGCTGCAGGAAACTTTGGAATAGATGAAAGCTTGTTTAAAGATTTCTAGCACCGCACTTGATTTACTGTACCAACGTTCTATACGAGTCAGGTTTTTTTTCCTTTGATAAAAGAAAGCGTGTATCTATATAATTGTGCCCATTCCATTCACTTTTTTCAATATCTGTTGCAATGTTCTTTAATGTCTACAGATATTCTGAAACGTGCCGTTTTTTTCCTGTAGGCTCCACGTATAACCCGCCCCCCGTTTGTAACTCGCACTAGGGTTTTTGAGCCAAAAAAAGGTGAAAAAAGGTGCGGGTTATACGCATATACTGTACCCAACAACGTTTGTAACAATACAAAGATAGGCTATAGCAGAAATGATACAGCAACACCCATTGAGCCCATTGTGTACTTCGGACGATGAGGACTAACGCAGCTTTCCCTAGTTATGCAGAACTACAGTAGCAATAGATGTCAATCAAGATTCCTTGAAATGCTGAATAAATATAACTTGTGAATCATCGAATGAATCGACCATTTTCCGTTTGTTTTGGCAGCTTTTATTTCCTGCATTATGGAGCCCAGCAGCGAGCGGTCTTACTTGCGCGCGTCCAGCTCGACCGAGCCGAGGTATACGCGCTTTGATCCCCCACTCAGCTCTCTTCGACGAAATCGGATACGACGCTTCCAATGCATCTTGTGCGCCACGGTGATGTAAGTAGTCACTACGTTCTTAGAGTTTTTTTTTTCTCCAGAGATCATTTCGAGTAACTTTGCATTCTACTTTTCTCAAGGGGCTTTATTTTAATCCTCCTGTTTGTTGCCACGGCGTACTCCGGCACGGATGTCGCCCCGCCGACGGTGCCCCCTTCAAACACAACTTCTAACGATACGATAGCCACATTATTATCAGCCACGTGGCCTATGCAAGGTGAGAGTTTGGCTTTAACATTTATCCTGTAAAAAGTCATACCTTAACTAGAGAGCCTCAGAGTCAGAGAGGGTGGCTATTGTCCTTACCGATGTTTGCATCCCAATATTGCCCTTAGCCTCAAAAATGATTCAGGATTTCCAAGTATTTTGGGGGACATTTTTCTATTTAGTACGGGATATTTTTGGATGAGAGGAGGTCTCGCCAGGAGGAGATTAGATGAGGTCATTTTGGGGGAGGAGGTCTAAAAAATTTCCTTCTGGAAAATAAATCATGTTTACCTAAGGGGGGGGATTAATCCCCCTGATGCCCCCCATACCTACGCCACTGACATACGCCATCGCTACACCCCCTCTTTTTTTAGCTACTTTGAAAATGGTTGAATAAACGTTAGAAAAATAAGCTGACGACTCATTTGTGTATGGCACGAATTTCTCAGGTCAAGAAACCATAAACCATATTGAGCAAGTTTGGAATGCCATCAAGCAATAATTGTGAATGTGTGTACTGACGTATGGCAATGTCCGAGGAGTATTTAAGGTTTAAATTCACTCTAGTTGAGATTTGCCTCTTCGGGATTGGGAAGAGTAAAGTATACCTTTCTCAAAGCCGAAAAGTCCTACAGTTGGTGTATTTGGGCTCATGGTTTTAAGATTTACGGACTTTAGGAGCCTTTTGCATGGAAAACTGTGTTGACCTGTGCGACATTTTTCCCGATTACATTCAAGCACCATGTTTTCTTCTTACTAACATGTGCATCAGAAATAATTCACATGGCTAAGGTAAAACTGGCACGAATAGCGTTCCTATAATGGAAGAGCGGCAAATTGTTATGTTTGCGTCCGTCGTGTTGGTCTCTAAAGAAGAAAAAAATGTCGATATTACCGCCTTTTTAAACCTGTTGGACTCCCCCACTATTAAAATCCACACAAACTTTGTATTCACGTTTTTCGGCCAATACAGGCGCGTCTGATTTTTCCATTGGGTTCATTAACGTCTTCACCGACCCTTTTCCCGCGTCCCAGAAAATCAAAGGCCTCCTACACACACATCCATTTTAATCACGGTCATTATCATACCCGTAGCCGTTCGACGTAGCGATATAAAACTTGAAGGGTTACGGAACTACACTTAAAATAGCTTCTCGTCGAAATAGTTATCTTTTATGAAGTACAAGGAAGCATTAAAAAACTTCAAATCTTAAACCGAATCCATTGACTGATTTCCTGGACATGCTTTTCGAGAGCTACCAATTACGTTAAAATGCAATTTTCGTAATGAACAAATCTTACTCCCAAATTTCTTTCATGTCTGCATTCGTTTCGAATATTTTGAACATTGTTTTGGACGGCTTGAATGTTTAGATTTTTTCTGAACTAGGACTTGGCACGGCTTTGCAGAATGAAATAGCGTCATTCAATTGAACTCCGTAGCTAGGACGGTTTTCATTGCACGTTTTCGCATTTCGAGTTAACCTCATACATGCCTCTCACTGGTCAAAGCAAGGTTATATGAAATGTACTAGACGTCTCCTGTAGCATTTGCAAATTAATCGTGAAACTTGCGTTCGATTTTTAGGTTGTGAGGCTTTTATTCCTTACCATCCTTCGCGGCTCTGTGCTGTGAAGCTCTTCTCAATGAACTTAAAAACTCGCCACCACAAGCTGGAGAATTTCTTTTCCTGCAAACTGTTGAAGGTTTCTTTCATTTCTTTGAAGTCCTCGCTGTCCTCTTCCTCACATCGTATGATTCGGGGAAATATTTTGGTTTCAGTTTAAGTCTATTTATATGTCCAAATGCTTGTTTACATCACCCCTTTGCACGGCAACGATGTCAATTTTACGAATGTACACAGTTATAGTGAAGAAAGGCGATGGTTGGTGCGTGTTAGAAATGATCCTGCCACAATATGCGCACCGAAAAGCTGCCGGTAACCCTCGATCGGGACCCTAAAGACAACCCTAAACCTACTTTTGTAGAAAGTAAACAACACGCAGGGGGACGGAGCGGTATGCAAGGCGGTGAGTGTGAATTCCCAGTCACGACAGCCAAGCGCCCACTCCGGGAAATTCCTCCATGATTAGAATTAGAAATAAAGCATCACCTTTTTTTTCCTTGTAGCGAGAATGTGTCTGTTGTACTACTTCTGATTTTTCTTTGCATTTGTGTGCTCGCTTGTCAGATGTCCCTCCCATTAAAGGAAGCGTGATGGTGGCTGAGCCAGATGTGGCCGCCGCTCTTGAGAGAGGCGAGGCTGAGTTGGCCGACAGGGACGCTTTGGAGGCGAATCGGGCGCCCATGAAGCGCGCCGGCGCAGCCTTCAGGGCCAACCGAGTCGTGAGCACAACTCCGGAGGCCAACCGCTTGGCGAGGCAGGGCTACGTCGAGGATAGGGCGATGCTCGCCATCAACAGGTAGCAACCAGCGACACATTATCCATTACTAAATCCACGCTATTATTGTATTAAAACGCAAAAAGTAGTTTTAAAAATAACAACATACCTTTCCAAAGAGTGGACCGACTAGAACTTCCACTTTTCTTTTCCAGGAATATGTCTTCGAAAGCGCCTTTCTCCGGAAACATGTCGTCAATTGAACTGCCCGAGGAATCTAAAAACGAGTATTGCAAGCAACTGGGACAACCCTTAGCCTGTCCCGAAAATGCTTATCGAAGCATTGACGGCAAGTGCAATAATCTGAAGCACCCTCGAACCTGGGGGGTAGCTATGACTCCATTTCGGCGGATGCTACCGCCGGTTTACGAGGATGGTGAGAAAGCGATCACCATGCGAACGAAACACGTGTCGCCTTTTCATACAAGAGATTTGTCCTTTAGGTATCATGCAGCCTCGCTCAAATGGCCTGCCTTCTGCTAGAGAAGTTTCAGTGACGGTTCATCGACCGATTTACGCCGAGGACCCCAATTTCACCGTCATGCTCGCCGTCTGGGGACAGTTTCTTGATCACGATATCACAGCAACTGCATTGAGTCAAGGTATTCATAGATGAGTAATCAGCAACAAAGGTACTTTCTACGCTGCGGGGTCTGAAATGGTGGGGTCTGAACAATAGGTTTAGTACCGAATGTAGTCTAAATAACGCCTGTTTTGCGAAATAATACAAGAACGTCATCGCCGCAGCAACAGAAGGCGATAATCTCACACGTCAACATGTCCCCGAATCCAGCAACTGCGTTTTCATCTCAATATTCTTAGAAGTTAAAGTAAATGAAATCTTCTTGAAAGTTGCTTTCTGAAAGTGAAATTTTCGCTGAATCCGTGATTGCGCTCCGAATTTCTTAATTCTTCGTCGTTCGGATTAATCCTTTGCCCCAGTGAGGCAAGTACCTATTTCGGGGCCGAACCGTTTCCCATTTAATTCTAGTCTCATGCTCCAGTCCAGCATTTGCCCCAAAAGGAATGAGCCTTTGCTTGCAGCAATGAATCTATTTAACCAATTCTTACCATTAGCATATTTTTTTCAAAATACATCCCTTTTGCGTAAATACACTTGTTTCAACACAGCGTATGCTAAGACGCCTCTTCCGACATATTAAGCCTTAGAAGGATATAGAGAACGTTCACGCAAAATTTCATCGCAAACTCTTCACGTGACCCTTGCCGCGAGGACTACCTTCAAGCAATGTTAACAATATCAACCAACAAGTAAATTTTCAGACTTAATATAGTCGATCACTCAGAGCCAAGAAAGGAAGGAAAACAGTTGAGGAAAGAAATGAAGGTTTCAATAAAAAAACCGCAAGAAAACCTTGACCGACCGTAATCTTGTTCTCTTGCTTTCATTATTGGGCGCAAATTTTGCTATTTTCGTGTTGCTCTCAGGACCCAACGGCACCGCCTTGTCGTGTTGTGAACCCAGTCAGCCTCCACATCCCGAGTGTTTCCCCGTGCCTCTCGGAGCGGGTGACCCATACTTCGACGAGTACAACGTGACATGCATGGAGTTTGTACGCTCGGCACCAGCGCCAACGTGTTCGCTAGGCCCGCGGCAGCAGATGAACCAGGCCACCAGCTTCATCGACGGTTCCGTGGTCTATGGACCCACTCAAAGCCTGGCCGACGACCTACGCGAGTTTAAAGGGGGCAGATTACGTATGTCGATCAGTCCAGACGGCCGGGAGCTGCTGCCGGTCAGCGACGACCCCAACGACGGCTGCAACAGGGAAGAAATGAATGCGAGAGGCCGCTACTGCTTTACGTCAGGTCAGGCGGCAGTTTCTCTGTAAAGCCATTATTTCTTAAACAAAAAGTTTTCTTTCAATACGACTAATTATACAGTATTAACTCTCATTGAAAGACGTTTGAATTTTACTGTCAACAGGAGACGGGAGAGCAAACGAGAATTTACATTTGACAACAATGCATTTGCTGTGGGCACGTCATCACAACAGACTAGCAGCAAAACTGCAAGAACTCAACCCGCACTGGGATGACGAACGCCTTTATCAAGAATCTCGACGAGTTATAGGGGCACAGATGCAACACATAACCTACACCGAATTTCTCCCGGTTATTTTAGGTAACAAACCCTGCCATCTTACAAAATCATATCAGCCGTGGGCTGGTGCAGTAGGCCTTTACTCACGTGGACCATTGTATGCTGCTTCCCCTCGCCGACCTTCCCTCGAATCATCCATTTCTTTCAGTTCATTAGTGGTTTTACCGGCTAAATTCGGGTTGAAAGTACGCAACCGCAACCACACCCGAGTGTAGTTGGTTGTCGGAGAAGTGAATTGATCCCTCCGCCTGAGTATATTTGCCATCTAGCGGGGAAACGATGAAAAGCTCCGGAATACCTTCAGAATAGGTTGGTAGCTCGTTGACTGGACCATTAGTTTACCTGATATTTATGAGCTTTTGCCGTGTTGTCTTCAGATAAAACAAGAGTGGCAGAGTAATTACGGCGATGACTATAACCGCAAACCTGCTGTGAGAGTGAAAAGGCTGGTGCAGTTTTTCCAACTCATGGACTGCCTATAGTCCTGATTAAATATAGTCTGTGGACGAACAGTTCGCTAGAGATAAAAATTACATTCTTTTCGCACATGTCCAAGGAGTGCTAATTAAACGACGCTCCTATACAGTGGACCATTAAATAAAAACACATTCGTTTACCTCTAAAGGGTCTGTTATGCTTATATCCGGGGCACAAATCACGCCATTCAGTTAATTATTTTTACCGACGTCAGCGTGCTTACTTGACGAGAGTGAAACGTTCTTCACTGGTATTACAGGCACGCAATTGATGTCCAGACTCCAAATGTCCCCAAAGGACAGCGGCTACTCCACTGATTACGATCCCGGACTCGATCCGAGCATTTGCAACAGTTTTGCAGCGTCTGCTTTCCGGTTCGCGCATACACTATTACCGGTAAAGGCCCCTGGCTAAGAACGACTTGGAGAGGAAATGCACGAGCTGCTAAATTAATTTTTTGTAACGCAGAGTTTGTTGAAAGTGATCGAAAACGACACGAGCAGCCCAGGCTACGTCCAGCTTCACGACATGCTTTTCGATCCCTATAAGCTATATTCACCCAAGGATACCGATGCTTCTCTTCGTGGGGCGATGAGAACAAATATCGAACGCGCCGACAGCTACTTCAGTGCACAGGTAAGACCCCGCGCATTGTGCGACATATATCTGAGCAGAAGGGGCCATTCCAGCTGCAAGGCAGCACTTACAAGGCGCTATCCTGTAAGTGGATGATGAAGTAGCTCTGGCGATGGCCAACGACACTGCCATGCAACCTCCACTCACATGGGATTGCTAAGCAGCAAAAGAGAAGCTCAAAATAGCGTATCTGAGAACTTGTGTGGTATCAAATGAATAATGTCAAATTGTCACTCTTTCCATTTGAAATGGCCCTCCACTTGATTCGTGGCTAGGTGTCTCATGGCCTTGGGTTCGTCCAGGTTCGTCGCAAACGCATGTCGCAAATGGCAGCGCCGCGCGCGGCGAAGCCGAGAACTATTGGGCAAACCTTAACCATACTTTTATTAGAGAAGCAGAGGCTCCAGCCATTTAACTGCTCACGCTGCAACTTTAGATCCAGGATTTGGGGGGAAAATACAAAACCACGGTGAAGAGTTACACAAAACGATAAACTTCCGCGTTCCCACTCGTTGTCGTTCCCGAGTTCGCCGCGCGCGGCGCTGCCATTTACGATCTGCGATGTGCGAAATGCGTTTGCGACGAAACTGGACGAACCTCTTAGCATGCGGTGATGCATCAGTTTATTCTTATGGCCAGCGTCACGGACAACCTCATCCCAAACGAATGGGGGACTTTCGCCAAAAAGAAAAAAAAAAATGTTGCCTCAAAACAAACCGAGCCGTGACGAGTGTAGCCTGCCCCGGTGTAATATCTCGTCTATGGCCGGATCGGCCGCCCATGGTTAAGTTTTCGATTGTCACGGTTTTAGGAGAAAAAACAAAAAAAAAACACGTACAACATAACCACGGCCAAAAATCGCGCCTTGCACTGCTGATGAACTGTGTTAAAGCCGCCATGTTCCTTGGATCGGCTGATCCAACCATGGACGAGGAATTACACCGGGGCAGGCAGGGCTCGTCACGGCTCGGTTTGTTTTGAGGCAACTTCTTTTTTCTTTTTGTCGAAAGTCCCTCATTAGGTGGGGGAGACGCTAGCGGTCGGCGGAGAAACTGAATAAGGGTCTTCAATCTTTGCCTATCTGTTTGCGACAAACCGATAAATCAATATGATTTGTTGTGTTATGAAATACTGAGTTGTTATTTAGTGTCATGGCATTTTAATATCGTTATAACGGTCAAAGGTTCAATGAAATATCCTGCAATTGCTATGATCTGTATAATCTAACGCCCTCCCTGGAGACATTACTCTCTGCAATGTATTGGGTTTCACGTAAGAACGAGATAACATATTTAACGGTAGGTGCCATGAATCCTGAAATACACAATAAAGTTATTCCTTTCCTTCCAATTACTCCATTTGTTTACATAGCCTGGATTACCGAGTTACGATCGTCTTCACCCAACCCGTCTTATAAACTACAGTAAAGTCTCGTTTATACGTTATTCACTTGTGCGTAATATTCGGTTATACGTGTTTTCATATTCCCCGGCGGAAACACCATACATCCACTACATCTAACAATTCATTTATACGTTATTCAGTTATACGTTTTATTCGTTTATACGTATTAAAATAGACCCGATCTCGGAAAGAAATTATTCTTTTAAGCGTTACGACATGCTAATAGCCGCATGGCGGGGATCAATTTGCGTCGCGGGGCGCCACTGCTCGTCTTCCTTCAGATGGCTAAAATACGCGGTAAGTTGGAAGCTATCCACTGGAGGGTGGCAGCGCGCGGACTCCCTGCCAGTGAAACGGCCATTGAAACTGTAAAGTGTGATGTTTTTTCAAGACCATTGAGTGAGGGGCATATTTCTGTAGTCGCAAAATGCGGAAGCTTCGTCTTCAACTTGCAAATTCAATCCAAAAAACAATGCGAGGTATTTCAGCAGAAAGTTTGGACCATAACAAACACCCGCCATCTTTGATTTTGAAAATACGAATTATTTGATTTACCTGCAATTTTAACTCTCGATCCACTTGTTGAATCTTTCTCTAAGAAATT
>Ga0058701_10005634_pt1 | contig 10440 bp, 7 predicted proteins | sample AgamicOrMae_FD_97039 | JGI IMG/M metagenome (GOLD analysis project Ga0058701, IMG submission 97039) | Agave microbial communities from Guanajuato, Mexico - Or.Ma.e | ecosystem: Host-associated > Plants > Phyllosphere > Phylloplane/Leaf | place: Guanajuato, Mexico | collected 2012-06-04 | reverse complement strand
GCATACTAACATCAACATCGCGAGTTGACCCAACTCTATAACTTGGAGCTCGTTCGTTGATTGCATATTCGCAGAGGAGGAAAGAAGGAGGTTTTGAGGAAAAAGCCAGCGAGGGCGGCCGACAGATGTTCCTTAGCTGAGGTGGATTTACATCGCCAAATCCATTTATCAGGGAAGGCGCGGCACGTTTCATCTTCTCGCAAAGAAACTCTTTCTCACTCAGTACATTTTAAAGACCGCATTTTTTACCTCTTTCTACCTTTTCAGAGGTAAACCGAGGCACAAGACACATACCCTAACATTCGTCAATTTAAACAAGATTTACCAAAGTTAGGCTTGGAAAAAAAATGGTCTACCAACACAGTATTTAAAAAAAATGTTTTGGAGCATGATATACTGTTTTGGGTATGAAAGCAAAACGGGGATAGTGCAGATTTCGGTAATTTTTCAACATAAACCTGCGTTTAGCCGCATCATTGGAAAATTCTCGTCGAGACCTTTTGAATGATGGCTGAACATAAGCCTATCTTGAAAAATAACCAACTTACATACCACCCACGTTTTTGTTTCACACCCAAAACAGGTAGCATATTCCCAGAACGGGGTTAAGTTTTTACAGTGAACGTTACAGTGTAAGTTAGTCACCACAAATTTTATGACTCCGTAAAATTTAAACGCGGTTAGCGATAAATTTATTTTACTTATTCGCATAATTGGATTGCTCATTAACCAAGCAATTCTTGTTATACTACATGCTATGTTATCTCTGTAGAAAACCGTGTTGAAAGTTTAAAAAAATCTGGTAATACTGATGCGTTATTCCGAACTCGCAGAAAACTTTGTTCTGTTTAAACAAGTCGAATTTTCTACCGGGAAAGTCTTTTTCCAAATAAAAGCGCTTGAGATTCAGAGCTGAATGCCGGAGATCATACAAAGTCAACTTTACCCATTTTTTACGAAGTACCTTCCCACGGAAGTACTTCATACAATCAAGAATATTTTTCACTAAAGTTGCAAGAGCGTCGGGAAAACCACCAAGAGTTTCTCGTCCGCCAGAGGCATTCAGATTCTTACTTGAGAGTTTGTAGAACTAACTAATGAAAATCCTGTCAAATGAGAGTCACATTATCTTCGACATTGTAATATTTTTCTTGGAAATGTGTTTTCTTGATCATTTGATGTAGAATCTCCAACACTAGCGAAACTTGAACTGTACGACTGTTCACCATAAATAGGGAAAAAGTCGCTTTTTTTCGGTGATTAAAGGCAAGTACTTGTGATTATGATAAATAACGGGCTTTATAAATGGTTAAAAGTTTACGCAAGAAATTATTTTTTAAAAATCGTAATACTTTTAGAGATTGCGCAGGATAGCACCTCAAAAATGATTTATCAATATTTGTAAGAAAATCGTAATACTCTTAGAGCTTACGCAGGATAGCACCTCAAAAATGATTTATCAATATTTGTAAGAAAAGCAATCATTACAAATAATATCAAAGGAAACAGCAATAACGGGGAAAATAAGACAATAAAAATTTCAGTATGGTAAGGATGCATTTATTTGAACAAAAGAAGAAGTAAAAGGCTGTTTTAAGTAAGGAAATTCGCAGAACTACCTTTACCATCCCCAGGATATTTCCTCAAAAAAAATATTTAATTCTACTTTCATTTCGTAAAATATATACGGAATGACTCAACATTGCTTTTTATTAAAGTATAAACCTTTACCTCGTAAACTTGAGCGGAGATAAATTTTATTAATAGAATACAAACCGGTATCGATTTTTGACGCTGTAAAAAGCCGCACTTCACCCAAGCCGCGTTGTTTGCAGGTGAACACCCCTGTTTTTATCTCTGCACTAATTTCGTAATGCAAGCTCATTAAGGACGGGATTGCCAGAATGTGTATTGAATAGAATTGTAAACCGTGCTTTCTCAAACATAATCGGATCGCCATGTTTTGTGTTTACTGATCCAATCATGTTTGCTCTCTCTCTCCCTTCGCAGATGACTGTATTATTAATTTTACGACTTTTTCAATCACGTTCGGTGGCAAACAGGATTTTATTTGAGTGCGGGCCCCACCCTTTCCTCTTTTACGCTCTGCCCTCCTGTGCAGGGCATCTCATATTTTTGTATAAATCGATATCGTTATGATGGCAGGTCGAGGTTGGCTATTGTAAGCCACCCCATTGCACCTACGAGAAGCTCGTCTTCCAAGTGGCCGATTCTTTTGCATTCCAGCCAATTATTCCGGGATTTGTGACCTTACGTCATATCGACTTCCTGGCCGATTTTCGAGGACGCCACGTGTCCCTTCGCCTGCACAGTTTTGTCACATTTCGAATTTTGGTTACAAACACTTCTTTTGATCTTATTTCAATACTTTCATTTATCACTAGCAAATGTCTATGTTTAACGCTACCAGTTTACTTTTTTATTTTTTTTTCTTGCGCGGGAAAAATGGTTTCGTTACGGCGACAAAATTAGGGACAACAAATATTTTTTTTTGTTGCTGCAACCAAAAGATTTGCTGCAGCAACCAAAAGTTTTGTTGACAGAACTTAACATTTTGTAGTTGTAACAAAATATTTTTGCTATCCCTGTTTTAACAAATGATTTTGTTAGTATAACAAAACCTTTTTTTCCGTGCGGAGTTTTCTGAATACCGATTTTTTTACGAAAACAAATACTGCAAGTCTCGCTAACTCGTCCTTAAAATCTGACTAACCCTTCCTCTCTTTAAACGAACAAAAACGACTTTTGAAACAATGCTCCCTTTTAACTTTTTTGTTCTTGACACTTTGCTGAGTCATTTCAACATTAAAATGTTTCTTACACGATTAAAAATTATCGCAGTGCTTACTACTGAACTAACTGTCACAACCAAAGGGTGGCGAACACCAGTTCACTTCAAAACTGGCACGAATTTTTAATGATCGGATTTATAGCCCGGAAACAGTCGCCAGCCATACTGTAGTAACAACAACAAAAAATCCTTTTTTTTAATCCTGTAAAAAAGTTTGTGCTCGTTTTGCGATTGGATGAACGTTCGCGAGGTCTTGATGGCAAGAGAGGCAAGGGAACAATGATAAAAAGAATACTGATTTGACCGACCGCATCAGGGAATTGGATACCCCATTTTGTATAGTTTAGTTTCGAGGAAAGGCCTACCAACAGCAATAGCAAAGCTTCATCGCAGTAATGCCAGTGTACGTTACGAGCAAAGATCGCCCGATCGGAATAAAATAAATCCATACCAGAGTTTGCTAAAGCTGTCTGTCTGAGCGCTCGCATTCCACAGGCCCGATCAGCGGCCCAAAACTAGATTGGCCAGGCGAACTACAAGGACGATATACGGCCAAGATTTTGGAGTCGGGCTGCAGCCCGTAGAGTGTGCTTTTGTCTGCGAAAGGAAACTATTTTGGCTGATAAAATAGTCACAAGAGATTATTTGGGGTCGAGAGGAGCGGAAGAGCATTCTAAACACGGGGGTCCAGCCCCGTCCGGCGGCGGATTTCATTATTAAGTATCGTAATTTGTGTTCGGATATACGAAATGGCGCAGTGCGGCACTTGCGACAGTAGCGCTTCTGTTAGTAGCGCTTGCAGGAGTTGCGCTTGCAGTAGTGAAGTTTTCGGCAGTGGCGCATATTTGCGACAGTAGCGCTTATTTTCGGTAGTGGCGCTTCTGAAAGTGACGCATGTGCCTGTGGTATTTCTAGCGGTAGCGCTACCAAGCAGTTGTTACACTTGCAGCAGTGGCGCTTATTTGCGTTGATAGCGCTTCTGACAGTGGCGCATGCGGCAGCGGCAGTTCTCCCGGTTGCGCTACCGGTAGTTGCGGCACTTGCAGCAGTGGGGCTTATTTTTGCGGTTGTGGCATTTGACAGTGGCGCATGCGGCAGCGGCAGTTCTCCCGGTTACGTTACAAAGAAGTTGTGGCGCTTGCGGCAATGGCGGTTATTTGCGTTGAGGGCGCTTCTGACAATGGCGCATGAGGCAGCGGCAGTTCGCGGTTGCGCTACCGGTAGTTGCGGCACTTGCAGCAGTGGCGCTTATTTGCGGTTGTGGCACTTGACAGTGGCGCATGCGGCAGCGGCAGTTCTAGCGGTTGCGCTACCAGCAGTTGTGGCGCTTGCGTCAGTCGCGCTAGTTTGCGGTAGTGGTGCTCATTTGCGGTGGTGGCGCTTATTTGCGGTAGTGGCGCTTATGACAGTGGCGCAAGTTTCAGTGGCAGTTCTAGCGGTTATGCTACCGGCAGTTGCGGCACTTGAAGCAGAGGCGCTTATTTGCGGTAGTGGCACTTTACAGTGGCGCATTGTAGCAGTGGCAGTTCTAGCGGTTGCGCTACCAGCAATTGCGGCACTGGCAGCAGTGGCGCTTATTTGCGGTTGAGGCACTTGACAGTGGCGCATGTGGCAGTGGGAGTTCTAGCGGTTGCGCTACCAGCAGTTTCGGCGCTTGTGTCAGTCGCGCTAATTTGCTGTGGTGGCGCTTATTTGCGGTACTGGCGCTTATGAGAGTGGCACATGAGGCAGTTGGCAGTTCTAGCGGTTGCGCTACCAGCAGTTGCGGCGCTTGCGGCAATAGCACTTATTTGCATCATAGAGGCGCTTATAGCAGTGGCGCTTGCGGTATTGGCGGCGGCGAATGCACAGGTCGCTCGCTCGCTCCCAGGATATTATGCCGTTGTCGTAATCCAAGTGGTCTGTAACGCCCTTCGGTGAGGTCAGACGGTAATGAAATTCCGGCTTGTGGAGCGGGCGTTTTTCCAGTCCCCCTCGGCCCCGCGCGACGCGTCACCTGCCAGTACCTACCGCATGCTAAGCGTACGTTCAATCATTTCGTTGAGATATCCTTTAGGGCGCCCGGCCTAAGGTTGTATAATACAACCTTAGCCCGGCCCGCCTCGCCTGTCAAAAAACGCTTCTGGCTTTAACGCACTGCGATACTACTTATAACGCATCAACACAGATACGCTCAAGTTTAGAGCCTTATACGAGAATGCGTCTTTTTAACGCTCATATTTTATGGGCAAAACTTTCCTTGACTTCTCGAACTATATTATGCATACTCATCTCACCGAATACATTACTTACTTAACATATACAGAGCAATTTTAACCCAACTTCATGCAATCTGAGTTTATCTAATCTAACCTTACTCAAACTGACGTTTTGACCTAACCTTTACTAAACATAATCTTACTTAACATGCACCGAAAAAAAACTGTATCTTTGATTCAAGCATAAGGGCCTTGGTGATATAATAATTTTATCTATGCTTAAATTAAGTATAATATGCTTGAATGAACCCAACTGTACATTTGATTCCAGAGTGCGCATGCTAGCAGTATTATGTATGTTTCAATCAAACGTAGGTACAGTAGGCTTGATTGTAGCATATTATACTTAATTCAAGCATGCGGTAAACTTAGTGCATTTCCAAGGCTCTTATGCCTAAATCAAACGTGCAGTTTTTTCGGTGTAGTCTTACTTAACCTAACCTTACTTGACCTAACCCCACTCGACCTCACCTGAATTGACCTAGCCCCACTCGACCTAACCTAAATTGACCTAAACCTTAACCTTACTTGACCTAACCATCCTTGATATAACCTTACTTGACCTAACATATCCAACACTTAAACCTTATCTAACATCACTTAATCTAACCTCTAACCAAACTAAACCTAACTGGTTTCAACTTGATTTAATCCAACCTGAGTAATTGTAACGTTGACGTTACTCCATCTTCGAGCGGGATACAAAAACATCTTATTTCTACATAGGATTTTCGGCGAACTCCCAAAAGTCTTATTATTATGCAAGGGACCAGCATCTGTCGATATCACAGTTAAAATACACGATCCACGATACCAGCTTCTAGAGACTGTCAAAGTTGTCTCCGAAATCGAAACGTTAAGCCTTCTTATCAAACGTTCTATTCTAAGAGGGGCATTGGCTCCGAGTTTCTGAGTTTCATTAAAAGTTGCACAATGAACTTTTACGCCATTGTTTTCATCTTTTCGCAATAATATTCTATTAATCACGAGTCGCGCTTTTCTACGGAAATTTCTGCTCAGGTTTTACGATATATTCAAAGGCATACTGTATAAGCCCACAATGTAATCCTCCACGGTTGCAACCTCTTCGTCCTCTTAATGTTAAATATGGCTGTCTCTTTACAAAGCCTATTTTCCTCGAGAGAAAATGCAAACTCTAAAATAGGGTCCAGCTCATGATAGGCATTACAAGGACAATTTAGATGAAAGTCGTCCAGAACAGTAAATAATGCAGATCATGCGCGATCTATTTTTCCGTGATTCGCTCTTGAAGTGAGAAGTATGAAAAAGGAGCGCTGTTTAAGGTTCGGGATCTTTTTTGTTCTGAGCTCCAAATAAATTGTGTAGCATTTGTATTATCGACTCGAGGTCAGCCGGGGGGGGGGGCACTTCGCGACGTGGCGTGGTGTAGTGGCGATCGAGAGAGTCGTCCAGAAGTCAATCGATTGCCTCTCTCCGTTCCTCTCACGGCAGTCGCCCCTAAATCTCTCTCTCTTCTCGCAAATTACATGCAACAGTAAAGCGCTGTCATTGCATTCTTTGGATCATAGCCCTGGCAAGAGCGAGAAAATTGCTATTCACTGAATAGCCGATTTTTAGCCGAGCAATCACTTGTAAATTTATGATATCAGGAAAAAATTTATAACCGCAGTTTTTTAGCGAAATGATATTTTGACATTGGTTGAATTCCTAGGCAGAGCTGAGGCCACGAATTTGCTTCATAATTTATGCGGAGATTTTCGTGGTTGAGAAAATATTTGCGTGGCGAGAGCTGCCCACGGGGATGAATTGGGTTAAACATATTCAAAACATCCGTGGGTCTTAAAAACAAAAGACAGTTCTTTTCGGCGCAATTTTCCGTAACTGGAGTGCAGCAAAATTGTTGCTGAAAAAATTGTGGAGCTTGACCGAAGATAAATAAAAATATCTTCCATAAGCAAAAAATTCGTTCATGTACCTTTGTTCTTAACTAATCCGTTCGTGAACAACCTGCTTATCTAGGTCTTGATTAAGGTACTACTCGTAGGTAAATACGTTGAGTATTGGGTCGGGTTAGGTAGATATAAGGTAATGGCAAAGATTTTGATTGGAGATTTTTGGGCTGGGTTATATTAGACTGCGTTGGGTATTATGTCACATTACGTGCTGTTCGGTTGGATATTCTTAGGTTAGGTTATTTTTAGTCCGGTTGAAACAAACTGTTTGGATGAGCCGAGTATCATTGTCGAAGAAGAAATAATTCCATTCCAACCTCATTTTCCCACACTCTTTCTGTCGCGAAAATCGGATTTCATTCCTCTGGAATTGAGAGGATTTTCCTTTCCGGGCGAACGGATAACTGATCGATAACTCGAAACAGACGGATTTTCCGAGGAGGCTAAAGGAACCGCAGAGACCGACTCCGAACGTGTGACAAAACCACGGAAGACGTCGTTGTGGCCCGCTTTGCACGGCCCGGCTTGCGCTTCCCCCCACCCTACTTCCCCTCCCCCACCCTGCTTCCCCTCACCCTTCGACCCTGCTTCCCCCTCCCTCCTCGATCTGGAGTAGTAGACGTCCTGACGGGGGAGCGGAGGGGGGAGGCTGTGGGTACAGTGTCACCAGGGAGTAGTATATCTTGTCTCCCGTTGTGCTCGACAGCCAATGAAAACAAAACATCTTCGGAGCATTTGCCATATTTCGCAAACGCCGTACAAAATAAAAATTGACACGGGATTTACAATACAGCGGAAGGGCGCGAACAAACAACAGTAACGGCTTACCGTTTCGGTGGTATGTTTTCGCGATAGACAGATTACTCGCGCAAACAGAACTCGCCTATAAAACGGCTTTTGAATGAATACAATTAATTTCTGTGCAGTTGCGTAAAGAGAAACAGCAACCTTTTTCACCGCCCTTTACCCTATTCCCAGGTACAGCGAAACCAACAACACATTAAGGTAGTAAGAACGAACTCGGCCCGATCGGCTGACCGGGTAAAAATACATTAAACTTGCTCTAAAACCCGCAAAGTTTTTTGAGTGCGTTCAAAAAGTTAACTTTTTTCTGTAGTTGCCTTAGAAGTGTCATTAAGGTGATTTTGGAGCTAGTTCGACAGCTTCGAAATCACACAGAACGCAAATTTAACAAAAATTGAGCAAAATCTCAGCATTGAGATGTATTTTTCTGTTATTTCCACGGAGACCCCCTATTTTATTTATCTGTAATCTGTTGTAATAGGTGAGTTTTGCCTAAATTTAGCTTTTGGATAAAATCTTTCCATTGACTCCAACTCTAGAGAGAAAAACACATTTAAATTAAGCCTTCTCCCGTAAAGCCTATGTATTTTTCCTCAATTTCAAATCCATTTTGTTTACAATTTAGTACGTTTCCTCATGGCCTTGGTCGCTCCTACTACCTGAACAAATAAGGGCTTGTTACCCAAACAGAATTATTTGTTGGCAAGGGAGAGGATACTCCAATAAAGGAACAAAACATTGAGCTGCATTTTTTTATTCTTTTTAGCGGCAAAAAAAAAATAATTTGCTGTTATGTTTACTGTTTTCGTGATAAAAGTACTTCTTCAGTGTAACCCTCCTCTCTTACGGCAAACGGCAATTTTGCTAGCCGCCACCACTGCTAATTTCAACCGCTATGTTTTCGGCATAATTACGATCTAACATAGAAAAGCGTGCTTATTCAATTTTAAACTATTTGTTTAAAAATCGCCAACCTGCCAAAAAAGGAAAAATACCTTTGGGAGTGCCCTTCCACTCATTATCCTTAAAATGAGCGTTTGCGATCTTGAGAAGGTCCTAGAGAAGTCACAACAAACTCCTTCATCAACATCATATTTCCGTGGGACGAGACTCTCCATAGGGTCTATTGAGGACACTATCGCCTCATACCTTTGTCCTGGCAAAAGAGACGACACGGTGAATCACTCATACTCAGGAAATTAGATCTGCTGCTGTTGTCCTCTCATCTCCGGGACGTTCAGCCTAATAAAATGTTGGTCCTTGAAGAAGAATGCGAACTTGAAGGTAAAGAAAAACTGTTTAACCATTTTTTTCCACTACGTCGCTGTGAAAAATTCCTCAAAAATCTCCCCCTCCCCGACTTTCCTTGAAACAAGAATTTCATACACAGCTACTTCTGTTCACTTTCTACTTTTTACAAGCAAATAATCTGGTTTAAAAAAGTTTAAAATCTCTCAAAAAATCTTTTTTAAAAAAAGCTATTAAAATAATTTAAAAAAAATACGCTAAACCTCGACAGTATTTCCTTGATATTTACAAAATTTTAAGTTTAAAAAGTTGAACGAGCTGTTTTCATACCCACCAAAATAAGATATATTTATAAAACCTTTAGCCAATATGCATCAATCTTAAAATGTAAAATTTCAACTCGAATAAAAATGGTTTTGCTCGTTTTCTTTACAGCATTAAGATTTCCATCTAGGAAAAGTACACGATTTGTAAGCCATGCATCCACGTATGCGCAGCATATTATCAAAGACACATTCTACGCTCTTCCAAGACTTGTCGCCGGAGCATGTATGTAGGTATATCCCGCGGTAAGCTGTTAGGGCTGATGTTTCCAAAATAACGGTACAAAGTCATTACGTGGAATTCGGGGGGGGGGGTCATTGGTTGATATGAACGTGCTAATGCATGCCTGTATGACCTAGCGAGGGCCGAATCGAAGCCGCTGTTATGGTTTCGAAAATGCTTTAAATGAAAGATTGGGGTGTTATCAGTCAGCGACGCTATGCGCTCCGATACGTTGGGCCGCCGCCATCGCCGCACGCGACAACGGCGACCGGGTATTCAATCACGCGATCAATCTCATCAGCAGGAGAGAAAAAAAAAAGTATTAGGTTCTAACAAAAAGTGAGAAATATCGAAAATGCCACAGAAAAAAAATCACCCTTAGTTAGCGCAATACTCTGTGAGAAGTATGCGGCACTAGCAATACGAGAACACAAATTTAATCACCTAAAACAAGGTGGTAAATATGATTGGACAATAAATTTACTTTTCGTGCTGGAAATTACAGGATTGATGAAAAAATATTGCTCCCTGAAATGAGTGGTGTTAAGACATGTAAAAAAAAGGGAAAGAGGAGTACACATTGTAAAAAAAAGGCTTTTTTTAATTTTTGGCACTACTTTAGTAACAGCGACTAATTTAGCTCGAGTATATCATTACACGCAAAAAAATGGCTTTGTCAAAATTACAGTTTTTAGACTAGACTACCTTTTCTTAGGTACTATCGAGGAAAGATAAATCTACCCCCCCCCTGCAACCGTCAACACACGCGTGTGTTTCGGTTGCCTATCCTCGATGGAGCGTAGTCTGATGGATCGCAGCGGGATTTGGGATCAGCGCT
>Ga0058701_10005633_pt1 | contig 10441 bp, 8 predicted proteins | sample AgamicOrMae_FD_97039 | JGI IMG/M metagenome (GOLD analysis project Ga0058701, IMG submission 97039) | Agave microbial communities from Guanajuato, Mexico - Or.Ma.e | ecosystem: Host-associated > Plants > Phyllosphere > Phylloplane/Leaf | place: Guanajuato, Mexico | collected 2012-06-04 | reverse complement strand
TGCAACCTAACCTAACTTAGCCTAGGGTAGCCTTGGTTAGGTTAGGTTAAGTTAGGTTTCAAAATAACCCTAGGTTAAGATAGGTTAGGTTGCAAAATAACCCTAGGCTAAGTTAGGTTAGGTAGGTGGCCCAGTTCTCTCTTAGCCCTAACTACTGTTGTGGGACTAATACTGATGAGGAATAACTGATTCTAACCTTAAATCACTACCTGAATTCACATATACCATTAATGCGAAACCATCCCTTGTGGAAGGGCTTAATCGATCAGGCACTGATCAGGCCCTTTCGCATGGAACGGAATAGCTTTATTGTATGATTTCGAAAATGTAGCTATTTTCAACTGAGAAGAATTAAATTGTGTTACCGGAAGTTTTGAAAAGACTCGATTTGAAGGCTTGCAATGGGAGGCAACCGCAAGTCCCACGTATATGATTCATTACCATTCGTAAAATCATGGTGAGCGCCTGAGCTGAATGGGATAGGCAACCTAACGGACATGCGTGTAAGTGATTTGCCTATCTTCGACAATGTACCGTGGCGGCCTTTCGTTGGTTACAACGATGATTTCCCTTTGGAAAGTGACAGCCGTCAATTTCCGAACGGTTTAAAATCTATCCTTTTAAACAAAAGAAAAAGGGCTCAATTCTCTTTTGAAACTGTGATAGAGATAATCCTCGCTAATTTAAATTTTAGGATACGAGCCTTTTGTAAGACCTAAACTGCTGACTGCAAAACGGTTAAAAAGTGATTCCACTCGTGTATGGCTTTTCGAGGCATTTACGCTCCGGTATGTAACAGTTAAGCTAGCAGATCATGTTCATATCGAGACGTGATTAACCAAAAGTTGCAAAGTTGATTTTAGTGATATATCGGAGAATTAACTTCATCAATGTTTCGTTTTATCCTTTTTTTCCTTCAGTGCGGTATAGTAACACTCGCTGAATTCCGATTTTCAAGTTGCATTTGACTTAGCATGGCTTAAGGATACTATGCGTAGCTGGTTACCTAAACTCAATATATTATTCAAATCTGGGGAAGTGAAACACTAGAGAAACCTGTTGAGAGAGAGAGAGCAGTTGATTGTTTAAAGAACCTGCAATAATAAATGATTCCCGTGATAAAAAAGGGTTAATTATTTTGTTTCATAAGTCGTTGGCGCCCGAAGAATGCGTTGCGTTCAATTGACTGATGCAGTTTACAAAAGTTTTTGAAAATCCATCACACAAAACGCCAGTTGTGAAAATCGTTAATGCGTCTTCAAACTCGCCTTTTGACAAGATAACTCTTACTTAATTCCTGCTTTTTTAATGTCACCATAATTGTGCGGATGGCAACGGCGTAGCGACCTTCAAAGGAAAATAAAACGCGTTTGTAATAATTAAAAAGAAACTAGAAGAGAGACCTTACCCTAGAGCCGTGGGGATCTCTGAGGACAACACTGCGGTCAAACTACCCAGGAGGAGGGCGCTGACCTGAAACAGAGAGAAAAAATGCTAAAGTGGAATGGCTTATTAAAATAATAATCTTTCACTTCACAAGATTTGTTGCTAATCGTGAAATATCTTTCGTATTTCAAATCTTAAGTTTTTACGTTACTTTCTACTGTAGGTACACGAAAAATAGCTTCAAGATGGAATGTATTTTAATGACAATCTTTTCTTAATTTTAGTGAAAACGATCTCGAGACGCTTTCTCTCTAACAATCCTAACTTTTAGAAAATATTTATTTTTTTAATGTTGTCGCCTTGTCAACATTTTGCATACTGTCGTAGCTACAGTCTCTTAACCCATGACAGCCCAAAGTATTTGGAGTAAAATTTAGCTTAAAAGAAATTAAAAGGATTTTTACCATTAACATGCGCAATTTTTAAGCATTTTTAAACGCCGAAATTATTAAATTTCGGGTTTTTAGAGGGGTGATATTTTTTAAAGTATGACAATACTGAACTAAAAACATCCTCCATTTTTTCTGTTTCTCAACGGAATCGCTGGGCGGTAGTGGGTTAAAAGTGAGCTTTGCTAGCTCGCAGGGGTGATTCCAATCATATAAAAAATTATAATTGAAAAAAGAACGACTTGATTAAGATAAATATTAAAATAAAAAGAGAACTTAAAAGAAAATACTTTTATGGCTAAAACCAGCATTAAAGTCTCTATATACGGAGGAAAAAACGATTCGGCAGCTGCACTCCAGGCTAAGAAACTTTGAGATAGATGAACGGATGCCACACCACGGTTCAACCTAGGTTTATTCCTAGGTTTGGTTGTGTTTTGTTGATTGATCTCGGTCAGAGTTTTACTGGATGACTTCCAATATCGCCGTTAACGGAATTTTGGACATTGTCACCGAAAGTCTTTGGTCCCACGTCAAAAATTCTACCCCTACTCCTCTTCCGGTTCTCTCCTGTGTACGAATCGAGTTGGAGGGAAGAAGGAGGTGGGAGACAAAGTTACCGCCTATCAATCCATCTCGTTTTTCAAATTATCCGTCAACTTAAGAAAGAAATAAATCGCTGAAAAGCGGGCAGGCAGGCGCCAAGGCGCTCTCGATAAAAAATAATAGAAGAAAAAAAGGGTTGCGCTTTTGAAAATTGAAGAGAAAGAGCGGAAATTCCTTTAAGCTATTATTACCCGTTTTCATAAAAACGTTTGTATTACCCACTCTGTAAAATTATGAAGGCGGAGCATTTTTAGATAGAAAATGCATAGCTGAGATCGAAAGTAACGGGGCCCCCACTTTTGATTTCAATGCAACGGTTGGAACTTTTAAATACAGCTGTACAGTCGAGGGCATAAATGGCTGACAAGTGATTTTTTTAAGTTTAGGTTGGCAATACCATTGAAATCGACTGAGACACGGGAGCACCTCCCTATCTTTGTACAGTAGTTGTTGACACAAATTTGGAAAAAAAAATCATTTGTCAGCCATTCATGCCCTGGACTGTCTATTGCTGAGTAGTTTGTGCGATATTTTTAGTTAAGTTCTTCCGCTATGGTCCGCTAAAGTAGGAACCTTTTTTCTATTTCTTCTACCTTACGGACCTTATTCCACCTTGCTCATAAATGTTCACGTTTGTTGGAAATCAGACAGCATTAAGGACTTACCCCCCTCAAAAATGATACTTTGAGCCACCCGTATAGGAAAAAGTATTCAGGCACGTGGTTAGTGATGTAATCTTTAGCGACTTGTGATCGACGTAACCCAGAAGTCCTGCTCTACTGCGGGACTTTGGTCTGAGAGACTTATCTATATGTTTGTCCAAGAGTACCCAGCACAAGGACTGGAACCGAAGGTTCACAAATTATACCATATTTCAACACAAAAGATAAATGATGTACCATCAAACAAAAAAGCAACACCTGAAAAAAAAGTCTATCCACACGATCTAAGATATATTTGGCCTCCTATACGTGCTTTGAAGTCTCCCTATACGAATGCGGGCTTGTCAAGGGAGCGCAAATAGAACTGACCAGTTTTTATTTAATTTTTTATAACACTAGAACTTCAAACGTTGATAATAGCAGTATTTTCACTATACACGGCATCTTCATGTTACTTCACTGGCGATGTCACCAGGCCGGAGAACTTCACTGACACTCGCGTTAACTCGTCGAAGGCACTGTCTTTTAATCTGTGAACTCACCAAAGTATTAATCGCCACCCGGACCATTCCCATGCCGCGGTGAACATCCAGTTCACTACCTACACCTGGCCTGCTTGTCCAGAAGCGCACTAAGCTTTCATCTTCAAGTAATTCGGCGGGGACTGTTATCGTTGTGGCGATGGTCTTCCCGTGCTAGACGCGTTTCTTTGTAACAACTACCGCCAATGCACTTTTAACACTCCAGGACTTTCTCCCTCCTTCCAGACGTATGGCCAGTTACGGCTTGGTGTTGAGTCGCTCCCTCTACCTCATTTTTGCTTCATGTCCCTTTTCCGTCGATGTTTACTATGATTCCGTTTTGCGCTCCCTTCGTAGAAAAGCAACAAGTTTAATAAGGCGGAACGAATCTCCTTGATTCCGAAAGATTCCTGCCCAAAATAATTGAAGCGACAGTTTGTATTCTAACTGAATTTAGTTCTTAGTTCATACTTATGTTCCGTCTCATTCCCTCTGTTCATCAGCTGATCAAATTGTTATTGTGATAGCTGAAAACTATGCAGCTAACTTCCTGGGCAGATTTTGTCAACAAGGCGACACTTTACTTTTTGCTCCGTAAAGTTGTGATCGATCGTTAAATTTGATGTATTGAGCGCAGGAAACTGATCAAGGAAATCTCGTTGCGATAATAAATTTTGCTTCAGTAGAATAAGACCACCTGTTTCATCATGCTGGTCTGACAAAGCGTTTGACCTAAGGGGGTACCAGGGCTGTTTGCTATGACTCAATCAAGTTATTTCTAACAAAAACAAACGGGTCATCAAAGGCGTGTCGAAGTTGCCGGTGAGTACAATTGAATGTGATGAAGTACTGGAAAGGGATAATCATGAAAAGGAAAATCGCTACCGCCGATCTCATATTTGATAATCTGACAGATTCGTAAATATGGCCGCCGGCCGCTGACGCGCAAATCTCCAGGCGTTACTGACATGCGTACCGGTCGGGAGTGGTTGCCTTGCCTATCCTATGCTCATCGGTCAGAGTGAAGATACTCGATTATTATACGGATATGACTATAGAGTATAAAGTAGGGATATACGGTAACGGTATACTATGACAAGATGTAAATTTGTAAAATTTACGATATCGCTATTAAGAGAGGAAACACGCCAACCTCAAGGTTACAGTTGAACCTGGGTTATAGTAAGTTGTGCAGTAGGTTTTAAATCAACGGGCTCTGGTTAATACGACGATCACTGCTATCGATATATAAAAAGGCTTATACTTTTGTGCAGCTTTGTCGTGTAAGTCAGGGTATCTATAAGGATTTGGTGTTATGAGACAGAATCAATAGATGCTCTGTAACCTGTTTTGCACTATCAACCACCTTGGTTCGGGTTGGAAAAAAAAAAGAGGTTGGACACATCCTAGAAACGATTATTCCATGAGCGTTTCAGATGACCTTATGGTGACAATTTTCCTGTCTCTCCCGAAAGGAAGTCGCAAAGCTCCCGATTTTGACGAAAACCTGTTAACAGGTATCGGTATCTGTGGTTGTTGGGAGAAACGCTACGGCGACATTCTCTCGTGTCAATTCGGATTTGCGCGGCAAAAGTCAGTCGTCGAGGGAGGGGGAGCGGAGATTGTCATACACCAGCGGAACCAAACTACTCAGAAGAGAGACAGGAACAGTGATGAACCGTAGCAGGAACTTCACCGCAGGTCCTTAGGCTTGTAGAAATCGAAAGTGGTTGGCCGCAGGTTCCCGCCTCTTTCCTTTTGTTTCTTTTCTTTTGGAAGTGGGGGGGAGGGGCAATGTGAGGTTAAAAAAACGCCCCTATGTCACAAGGACGTAATTAACCGTTTATCCAGAAAATGTTCAAATGTCCCCGTTTGTTTCGTCTGTTCTATTCTACACTTCTTCATTATTGTATTGATTTATTTGGTAAGGTTCAAGGGGTATTTAAATTGTGGTTGATGTGTAGTCAGCAACTTCACGAGGATATTCACGTCTGCTTTTCACAGTTGAAATTTAAGTAGCTCTTGTCGGACATCATGTGTGTGGTAATGAGGTATTTAGGGCTAATACCGTAAGGAAGATTTTGATTTTTGAAATAACATGGTGTCGTCTTTTCTAAACTCATAGAGTCCTCGGAACTGACATCTTAAGGTCAATGTTCGAAGACCGTCACTTTTGAAATCTCCCGCCCAATGAGCCTCGCCGGACAAACGTATAACCGAAACATCTTAACATGTCTTGTTTGATGAAACAAATTCGAAATTCTTAATATAATATTAGTTTTAAAAAATTGTGATTTCCGTCGGGACTCAGCCTTAATCGCCTTAATCTTTTGTTCATTTATTGTGTTGGGAGTTGGGAGCACTGTTAACCTGCTGCGCTGCTGCGGGCAGTTGGCAGTATTTTTTCACCGCTTTCAACAACTTTTGCTTCAGTGGTCCGACAGAAAAAATGTCGCCTTCCAAGTCCTCACGTGGAGTACCCAAACAAATTAGTAAAAATGCACTTTTGGTCGCCCAAGAAATTACATTTGCCAAAATTTTGTCAGGAAATGACCCTAAAATTCGTGAACGTGGAATCAAAAGGCTGCGAAAATGGCTTACAGCACGTTCGAGCAGCTCATGTCGTAAGTACTCGGCTTCTGTGTTATTTGGGAATTTTTTTTGGGTTTTAAAGCTAATATAAACTTTTCCTGTGTAGGAAAGTTTCACAAGTACTTCGTTTTTTGTTTAGAACACCATCATAGGGTCTTAAGTCCGTGTAAAGCATTATTAACGCGGAACATCAATGGCTCTGTAGAGGTTAAGTCCACAGTGAACTGTATTTTGGCTCATTGAGAGAGGTGTCTCTATCTCCATTAGCCGTGTTATTCCGCGTTGTTTCGCTGTAAATACGTAAATCACTTTTTTTTTCGAATCATGTGGTTTTATTTACTCTATCACCCGATGTACTGAAAACCCGCGAAGAGCTTTAACGTGTTTTGCGAAGCACAATGTTTGGCTTTTGGTGGAAAAGTCATTATTTTTCTTCTTTCTTCTGTAGTGTTTCATCCAGTTGCCCTGCATTTCCTGTTTTCATTTATCCATCACATTCTTTAGTAGAGTACACAATATAGGAATTTTTGATTAAGACACATGTCAGTTGTACTTTGTTGTATAGCATTTGATTTGTATCTAACTTCTTTTTTTGGCATTTGATATATTCATTTATGAAGGGTATTCTAATTCAGCCTTGAAAATTTGCACCTTTTATTGGGCCCCTAAACATATCAGCAATATGACAGAGGAGTAGGATAACACTGAAAAACAAGTTTTTATTAAATATGAACATAAATCAAAAAGTATTCCAAATATTCTTTTTTATATTCCTCATAGCAAGTACTTAGCAACTCTAATGTAAGTTTTTAGCCTTCAAGATCAAATCTTCATGCTGATTATAGTCAATGTGAATATTTTTTCTCCCATATTAATCAAAAGTGAGATATAATTTGGTTTGCTAAGGTGGCATTCTTTGTTAATAAATTTTTGCTGCCTTTGTACACTTTTACGATGGTCCCTGAGCAATGAACACCGCTGTTTTTGACTGTAAGCAATGTTTCAAGATGAGATTGTATGGTGTGATTTTTTTTCAATGTCTTACAGCATTCCAAGAAAGTGACCTTAAACGGATTTGGAAAGGACTGTTCTACTGCATGTGGATGTCAGACAAACCTCTTGTCCAGGTACGAAAAATTTTGCTGTTTGTTTCAGCTTTGGTCATAGACTGACTGAAGCACCCATTCTTTAATCTAAATGTCTGGTAATGTTTAAAGAAATGTATACTAAGTTGGATCCATCTGCTCCTGGGAAAAACAATTCTGCTGTCAATTTATGCAAGAAAAACATTCTTAACATTTTATTATCAATTACTTAAATTTTAGAAATCAATTACTTAAATTTTAGAAATCAATTCTGAATCCTTTTTTTTCTTTTTTTTCTTTTTTTTTCTGTGTTACTTCAATTTTCCAGAAATGTGACTAGGAAGCCGCACCGTTTCTTGCAAAGATTAGTCGTAAAATCGCTTGATGAGAGATAAAAGTAACATTTTTGTTTTTTTTTAAAATGCAGAATGTTGTTTGGAATGGCTATTTTGGCGAAATATATTAAAACTAATCACTGAAAAATCAGAGGAAATAAGTGTGTTTGAACAGAAATTAATTTTACACTGACCGGATTGAGGCCGTTGATTCTCAGTGTACACAATTTTACTATTTTTGTTTTTAAGACAAATTTTATTATTTTTGTTTTTAAGAAAAGGAGTATAAAAAGGCAACGTATTTTCGAAATTTGCACGAAAGTGATTCTTTTCAACATGATTAGGTTACTTTGAAAAGCCTTTTTCCTGACATAATTTTTTGTAGCGACTTCGAAGAAATAATTCGTTAACTAAGCGTTGCGGCAAATGGCTCTGCCACGAGTTGGCCATATTTATTTTCAAGTTCGGAAACGTGCTATGAAAGGTTGGCCTACAGTCTGGTTGTTTGTACATATCGTGATCATGATTTTCCTTACAATCATCTCATAGGATATTTTAAATTAAAGTACGGTACATTATTGCAGTCCTCAGTCACGCTAATTTGACACCACAAGACTTTGCGACGACAATCACCCAAGAAAAATCGACCAAGGGAAGTGGTTCGCGGGGCCGGCGGGCGCGCCGGTCATCAGGTGGGGGGGGGGACTCCGGGACTCCTCGGAGTTGTTACAACATTTCTCCCAAGTTTCCCCACCGTTAGTCAATATTTGAAATGCGGATTTGCCCCAGTTGCGTTGATCGGACCCCAGTGTTCAGCGCTCTCGTTTCAGTCCAGATCACCATAAAAGTCGACTTGGCTAAAAATTTCTTACCTGTTCCCGGACTAGAGTTTAAACGTCATAATTTTTAACGATCCTTATTTCTTCGTGTTAACTGCGATTATTACCTGTTTTGGGAAGTTAAATACTCCGCGCTGTATCTGTCGCACTCTGAGGCTAAACTCCTTTTGGCCCAAGGAGGACAGATGAGCTCTGGTTCCGTGGGCGCATTAGGGAAGAGAGCGCCCTCGGAAATACGATAAAAGCAGTTGAACCGTAGGGATCTTTTTGTTTACCAAGTATACGTATCCTTTTTCCTGCCTGGAAGATCGCTTTAAGAGCTGCGCTCAAAAATTTAACGGAAAGACTCGGGCGCTGAAAATTGTGGGATAGCGCCATTTCCTGTTTGTTTTTTTTTTGTTTTTTTATTTTTTATTTATATAAATATAATCATTAACCCATAACAGCTCAAAGTATTTGGAGTAAAATTTAGCTTAAGAGAAAGTCAAAGGACCTTTCCCACTAAATTACGCAATTTTAAACTTTGGGAAATGCCTAAATTATTAAATTTCAGGCTTCCAGAGAGGTGATATTTTCTCATTTGTGACAATACTGAGTTAAAAAGATCCTCTAAAATAAATTTTTCTGTGTCCGAACGGCTACGCTGGGCGGTAGTGGGCTAAAATATGCATACATTTTATTTTATTGTTTCAGGAGGAGATAGCCGATCACATTAGTACTTTAGTTCACTGTTTCAAGAATTCCAAGGCTTGTATCCTTTTTGTCAAATGTTTCTTGACAACTATGGCAGTCGAATGGAGGGGCCTCGACAACTGGCGGATGGACAAATTTCTTATGGTACCTAACAGCTTCTAGTTGACAACTCAAAGCAAAGATCTTTATGTATCGCCTCTCAATCGTTTGTTTTTGTTTTTCTGCTTGCAGTTTGTGAGAAGATTTCTCAGGCAGGTTTTCTTTTATCTCGCCCAGCGAGGGTTCCCGCTGAAGATGGTCACAGAGCTGGGTACCGTATTCAACAGCACAGTTCTTCCAAACCACGAGGCGCTCTCCGAAAATCTCCATCCGCCTCTTGGATTCTCCCTTCATTTTATCGATGTTTATATGGATGAGTTGACCAAGGTACTGACAATCATCAAAGGCGTTGACGCAATACGGCAAGAATCTAATAAGCCGTTATTTTCTGATAGTGCTGCTTTCAGAGCTGTTCTTTCAGTTTAGTCATCTCTGATTTAATTTGTTTCAGGTGTCAAAAGGCAAGCTCAATAATGACGAATTATTAGTAGCACTGTTGCGGCCGTTCGTCGTATATCTAAGCGAAGCGCCTGAACAAGCAGTCGCTAAACAAATAGTAGCACAAATCTTCGATAGGTTAATAGAGCAATCCGAGGAAGGACATCAGTTCCGAGAGAAGTTTGAAGCATGGAAACAGGTAGGATAACTTGTGGACACTTGGCAATGGCCTGTTTTGCAACTATAATTTACATATTTTTTCCTTTTTCTTTTTTAGCTTGGTTTTCCACGCGGCAGTATTGACGCTGTTGAGAGGATCCGAACAGGAGACAGTGACGAAGAAATGGACGAAGATGAAAAAGAGGAAGATGAAGAAGGGCGTGTCCTAGATCCCAGAGCTGGAGGTGTCAGCGTAGAGTTACCTGTCGCTAATTTTAATCCGGAGGCGGTTGTGAATCTCCTTCGCGAATTTAAGCACTCCAAGACTTCCACTTCTTGGTCCAGGAAGGTTATTGCCAGAGTTATTGCGCGGTAAGTGGCAGTACCAGTTGAAAATTGTTCGCAACACTTACAAACAAAACACAGTGAAAATGCATACATTAGTGTTGTAATGCGGAACCACTTCTTCAGCTCATGATAAAACTTTTACCCGCAAAAAAGGTTTAAATTCAACTTTGTTCAATTTGAGGGTAAATTTTGAAATACCGTATTTGTCCATGTATAATGCGCGCCCATG
>Ga0058701_10005632_pt1 | contig 10443 bp, 8 predicted proteins | sample AgamicOrMae_FD_97039 | JGI IMG/M metagenome (GOLD analysis project Ga0058701, IMG submission 97039) | Agave microbial communities from Guanajuato, Mexico - Or.Ma.e | ecosystem: Host-associated > Plants > Phyllosphere > Phylloplane/Leaf | place: Guanajuato, Mexico | collected 2012-06-04 | reverse complement strand
CATTATGAAAAGATAGATGCAGGTGAAAGGTCAGTGCGGTTAAGGCCAGGTGAATAACAACTAAGCATTCAAATTTAAAAACATAAAGAATATGATTAAGAAGTGAGAAGCGTTGCATAAAGTACGCCAACATCAAATATAAGAAAGTCAACAAGTATTACAATACATGGCCATCGGGTCGAAAACACGTAAAATTGTTCATAAACCTACTAGATAAGATAACTACAGGGGGTTAGTCAGAAGCCCTCAAGAATCTTCCTCCTCCTCAGCAGCATCATCATTGGCACGCTCCTCACCAGCTTCTCCCTCTGGGGGATCCTCGGGCACATAGGGGGATAGAGGGTGAGCCTCAGCATGGACACCGGCACAGGAATGAAGAACTTCTTGACGAAGCTCTTCCTTCGCCGGGCGTGTTGGTTGGCCTTCCTTTACTCCAAAACCTTGACGCAGCAGAGGAGCACTTCCCAATCGGGGAAGAACACGCCCTTCCCACCATCAAACTCGTAGGCAGTCTCCAAATAGAGAGACACCATGGCCTGCTGGCCCCTCTCGAAGGTAGCATCAGTGGAGTCGAGCAACGTGGTGTGGAAGTTAGACTCTAGCAATACCTTATTAGCCTCGAACCAACGCTCCATATCTTTCATTTTCTGATCTTGTTCCCGAATCTTGCGCCCATCAGCTCGAGCACGCTCCTTATACGAGGATAACTTCTTTTGATAGTGCAGGATCCGCTCTCGAAGGGAATGCAGCTCCGCTTCGAATACGCGCTGGGCAGGAACTAAGCGTCAAGCGGACAAGCAAAGCGTAGAACCCTGCGATCAAGGAAATCACAAGTTAAACCAAAAGCCAACGTAAGTAAAAGTAATGTTTGTAGGGAGTAAAGAGTATACCTCCATAAGTGAACCGGCGCTTCCTCAAGGCTCGTCGGTGTACCCTCGGGGGTAACATATGGAGGCAGCCCCCATAGCTGTGCCATCTCGTTGGTCATGGTAATCTTACCCGCCTGCTCGGTCGAGAAGAAAAGTCCTTTCCTCACAACAAAAGGCTGGCTCGAGGACCCTAGTGTCGAAGGAGAACGCAAAGGGGCTCTATGCTTCTTCGTAGGGGGAAGGCCTAAAGGTCCGCTGCCCAAACCACCCAAACCTGTAGGAGGCTGAACACCGCTAACACGAGCGGGATGGGCAGGAGTTAGAGTACGATCGAGGAGATTGCTCTTCGTCAGCGATTCCAAGGCGTAGACTATGTCACGGGGGGTTGGACAAAATAACCTCAAAGGAGAAAGACGGTGGGACAAGCCTAGCTTGTGTGGGGGAGAGGAGGAACGTACCGGAGGGAGCTCCTGAGCTTGCTGCATGGCATGCTCCTTCGCTTGTTTATCTCTCCGGGCGTTGTCTAAATGCCTCTTCTCCTCTTTGGTGAGTTTTTTCTTCATGGCCAAAAGAGTGTTGATCACTTCAGCTGCACAAAACAAAGCAAGGCAAGTAAGGTGAAGTCCAAAAAACGTTGAGTTAAAGGTAGGAGCGGCGATAAAATTACCACGAGGCATGACCGAGCACAACCCCGCCGCACATAGGAAACACTCGTAGTCAAACAGAATTCGGAGGGGGAGCCGACTGTTGGGAACCTTTATAAACTTTCCTGAGCAGGGATGAACAGAATCAACAACCCGAAAGTAGTTTATGGTGGCCATCTCTCTCTCGTTCGGAGTAATGCGGGATTTGTTCCAAGTTTTGTTAGGTTCCTGCTTGTTCCAAATCAGGATTGTCCAATCCCTATTTTCTTTCTTTACGAAGACAAACTGGTACTTCCACCCATGGATGGAAGAAGGTTTGTCAAGTGCAGAAAGAAATCCGAGCCGCCCGATGATCCGATACCACCCTTTTCCCCCACAATTCTTGCTATTCCGCTGAATGATGTGAGTATAGGTGAAAGCAAGGGCAGTGCACTCAAGGCGCTTTTGTTTGCAGGTGGCCACAAAGGAGAGAATAGATGCCCAGGCATTCGGGACAAGTTGAGCTATGGAAATGTCGTATGTATGAAGAATTTCCATAGCGATTTTGGGAAGAGGGAAACGGAGTCCAAGTTCTAAGGCCTCCAAATACACCATCACGCAACCCGGAGGAGGCTTATCGACCACGTCGGTGGGACTAGGGATTATTACTCGATAATTCCGTCTAAAAGAAAATTTGACTTCAAAGTTCACTATCTTCCGCAACTTGTCACGGGAAGACGGGTCAATGTAATGGGTGCCAGGCCCATCCTCCAAGTCGGATCTGGCGGGACCTTCGGAGAGAATGGGATCTTGGTCAAGTTCCTCCTCTACGTCCATAGGTGGCATACCTACGCTGGAAAAAGGCTCGGCTAGGGGTTAGCTACGGATACTTGGGTAAGACACGGGTCTTTTGGAGCAATGCGAGTCAAGCGACAAGGAACTATAAGAATTTTCCGCTAAAAAGCTCGGGTTAGCTGCGAGATAGTCTCACAAGGGAATGGCCGTAGGAGGACTGGGGGGAATCCTTAACTAGAGGGTTGGGCACGGGATGAGTTTCGTACGAACAGTCAAAGTCACGCCCGGGGTCGGGGAAAAGTACGACTCGGAGTGGGGGTTATGTCTATGTTTTCTATCACCCGACGAGGGGCTGGAGAATAGTTCGTATGAGTTTGACGACCATGACATGGGGGTAAGACGACAAACAAATGAGTGGGTAGGAGGGATACATGTATGATAGGAAGTCTTGCAACCTCGCACCTCAAGAATAACTCTCTCTGTTTCTCTCACTAAAAACTTGAGTAAGATGAAAGTGCGAGATGGTGAAAATGAGGTGAGAAAAACTTTACTAGCTAAGCACATTATATATAAGGGTAAAAAAGTGTGCATTGAAATACGTGCAAATAGGTAAAATTCATCAGCTCAAGAGCTTTCTAAACTGCACAAATATCAGATTGAAGTGTGTAAAATAAATATTTCGCGGGACCCACGGAGAAGAGGAACCCAAGAGATGGGTGGGGCCCAAATTTTTCTATGCCTCTACTCGGCCGTGCCAAGTAGGTGGGGAAACCCCACCTCTTCTACTCGGCCGTGCCGAGTAGAGAAGGGGGAAAACCCCATCTTTCCTACTCGGTCGTACCGAGTAGAGAAAGGGGGTGAACCCCTCCTTTCCTACTCGATCGTGCCGAGTAGAGAAGGGGGGAACCCCATCTTTCCTAGGAATGGCAATGGGGCGGGTTAAGCTATACCGGCACCCACACCTGTTTTCGAAAATCACACCCATATCCGTACTCATTCCCATTGGGTATTGAAAATTAACACCCATACCCATAACCATCGAGTTTTGCGGGTTTGCGGGTTTTATTCGAGTACACATAAAAAATAAAAACTAATACCCATATACAACCCATATTCAAGGATATTATGCATTTAGACATTAAATGATTGTGAAATTGACATATTTTGTGAGTCCGAGATTTAAAAAATATGAAATCAAGTAAATTATTGGATGAAGTTTTACTAAAAAGGCATAACTTAAATTAAACTAAGAAAAACACTATACCGAATTTTTTTCTTAACATAATAAAGTACGGGTACGGGGTGAGTTTGAAGTCGTAAGACCTCTACCCGTACCTGTATCCTTACCCGTTTTTTCCATACACACCCCATATTCGTTTAAAATCCATTTTCACCAGCCATTTGGGTTTTAAATGGAGCAGGTTTTGCGAGTTTTAAATGGGTAAGGATTTTATTGCCATCCATAATCTTTCCTACTCAGTCGTGCCGCATAGAGAAGGGGGGCCACCCCACCTTTCCTACTAGGCCGTGCCGAGTACAGAAAGGGGTAAATCCCTCTTTTTCTACTTGGCCGTGCCGAGTAGAGAAATGGGGGAAACCCCTCCTTTCCTACTCGGCCGTGCCAAGTAGAGAAGGCGGGACACCCCACCCATCCTACTCGGCCGTGCCGAGTAGAGAAAGGGGTAAACCCCTCTTCTTCTACTCAGCCGTGCCGAGTAGATAAGGGGAAAGACCCCTCCGCTTCGGCTGAGTAGAGAAGGAGGGAAGTTTTTTCTCCTACCCTGCGGTGTTGAATAAGAGCTGAAAAATCCTTCTCATTCGATCCCTCGCGCAATCAAGCATTATGTACACGAGGAAGAAGAAAATGGAGAAACATGAGTATGGTAGGAATCAAACGCGGCATCAAGTGCGACTAAGCAAAACAAAGTCGTACATTGAATAAAAGTGGGATCAACAAGGGTGGTTACAACATGAGAAGCGTGGAATAGTAAAGAAAAGAAAAGGATGGGCAAACGAATTATTAGGTTACAACACAAAAAAAGGGGTAAGGAAGGGGTTCCATCACTTTCCGCGAGGACATGGTTTCGACGTGCTTGCACCCGAAGAGGCCTCATCACCACCATCCTTTCGCCTTGATAGGGGCTCCTTCTGTGAAGGGGAGGACATGCTCCTGACGCTTGAAGTAGGGGCTTCGGCCTCGTGATGTTGGATTAATAAGTCATGGTGAGCATCCAACCAGGCCTCGAGCTCTGCCCACCTGCAATTTTCAATCGCATCTGCAAGCTAGGCCATGACGTCTTCGTCACAGAGCCCAAAATGAAGGGCATCTTGAAAGACAAAACCATAGAATATCCCCGGGACGAGCGTAGGATCATCTGCCCAACGAGCCATGTCTTCCGCTGTTCCGCATACTGTTTGTTAAACCGAGGACACACCCGTTGGTAATCAGCCGGGAGGGGATTGGGTGCTGAAGATGCCATCCTCACCAAATCTCAGAAGAAAGGAAGGTCGAGTTTTCACACCAGCCCCGCTCACCCCACTCCTATTTATTCAAAAGTCACAAGCGGCAAGTGTCACATCCACGTCATATCAGCACGCCTTGAAAGACATCCCGACAAGACGTGATGGGCTAAATAATTGAGATAATTATTTACCGACCAATGATACACTAACACGTGGCAGGTACAAGGTTAAAATAGAACAAAGAGAGTCAATTCCAGCTCAGAATGGACTAAGGAGGAGGGTAAAACGGTAATCTTATCCCCCACCATGAAAAAAAAGACTGATTAGCCCTTGAGTGCAGATCCCAAAGCTATAAATACCCATAAGTTATCCCCTTTTAGGGGTATGAGTTGACACATAAAAGAAGAAGATCCACATAAAAAGAGAAGTAATTCCCCATTTTAGAACTTTTTTCGGTAATCTCACTCTCTTCCGCTAAATTCCGCTAAATCCCCAATTTGAAAGTTCTAATTTGAGCGTCGGGTCTTCCTCGGGAAACAAACTCGGGGTAGTCCTTTTTGCAGGTCTTTCGAGGGACGAGCCCAATCATCGCCAGCTCATCGCAAGAGGACCGACACGTAAGACCAAACTGCTTTTCTCCGTTTAATTAGTTTCCTTTTGAAACAATAAGTAAGGGGATGGAGCTCAAGTGTAGAAGTGAGATTGATTATCACATAGTACTTAAGGACATTATTCACTTCAAAAATTTCTTTTCATAGTTTTGAGTATTTTCGACTCTTGATTATTACTCTTTGACTTTGCCTTTTGATTTGACTTTAGTAACGAAGTTTGTTATATTAGATTCTCTAATACTTAGTCTTGTATTTGCTCACAAGCAATATGACGGTCGTTAGGATGTTTGCTGGCATTTTAGTTTAAATATTAGTAATTAAATAATTTAGAATTTTTCAGTGTTAAAGCTTCATAGTTAATGACGCCAATCGTGTTAATTTTTATGCGATGGCTAACTTTCACACAAACTTTTAGCCATGTACAATGCTTACAAATCTTGTTCAAACACTATCACAATTTGCTAGTAGCTTTTTCCCGTGGTATTTGATTTAAGCTTAAGAGAGTTAGATAAGTTAACAACCTAAGAATGTGAGAGAACAGAAGAACACAACGTCTTTGCTATGCTTCAAGTTTAATTATTACTACAAATGACCCCGTATACTATTTGTAGTCGTTTTTCTAATACACCTTGTAATAGTACCAATAGAGATATAATAGTGATGGTAATAAATTATTCATATGCTGTGATCATTCTCCCTCCTTAAAAGCAATTTTGTTTTAAGCCTTTGACATAATCTAAAAATATTTTATTACATATCATGTTGCAATTCTATTAAATGGTATTTTTAGAAGTGTTTTTTCTACCAACAAAAGATAAAAATCAAAATTTTCTTTTTTATTTTTCTAAAGAGTAACTGGATGAGGTGGATTTTGATTAACAGAACCTTGCTAGCAATAATTAATTTAACATGATCAAGCTACGAGCCTACGACTACGTCCAATTCATTTATTAATAAAATTATGACGTGCAAGTTTAGACGGGAGCTCAATCGACGTAAAGAAGTTAAACGTAACCGTTCGACAATGTCGAAGCACGCAAACATGTTGGGTGTTTTTTTGATTTTTCCTTTCTTTTTTTTTGTTTTGTTTTGGGGAGGGGGTTCCAACCAAAAAGAAACATTGTTTTTACCACAAAATGGGAGGGTCTGCCACTGCCGTCTTCGTGTGAGAACAACAATTCCTGACATTGGAGGTGGAAGAGAGAGACAGAGGGTGAGCTTTTTAGTTTTGTTACCCTGAGACTTCGCCTGTTCGATCGGCTTTACGTTTTTCTCTCTCTGTTTTCCTTCCTTTTCTCTCAATTCCATTGGTGGAATGATTTGGGTCCCTTCCATTTCAAGGCTGATTATCTGAGATCACTTTCTCCTTCTTTCCCTCAGTCTCCGTTGACAATTTGGGTTTCGACTATTTTGTCTACATGATGACGACTGAATGATCATGTTAGATGGGTGCATGAAGTGGGATTTTTGTTTTTACGATTCTTTGATTTCTATGATGTTTGTATGTATGTGATTGGTTGTGCTTTTATTGTCTTTTGATGATAGCATTTGGAGATTGAAGAACAGAGGGGAAATTCACATTTATCTTAAAGATGTCTGCCGTGGGTGTACTTGTTTCTGATCCATGGCTTCAAAGCCAATTCACTCAAGTGGAGTTACGCACTCTCCAGTCTAAGGTTTTGGATTTTTCTTTAATCTCCTACAATGTTTTGGCTTTTGATTGTTGTCATTACGCTTATTGTTTCTGCTCTTTTTGTGGGATTGATCAGCCTGAATGCATGAGTTTGACTGATTGCAACTGTTTTATGGTTGACTTGTTCACAGTTCAATTCTTTAAGATCTCAATCTGGGCACGTTACTGTGTCGGACTTGCCTCCCGTATTTGCAAAACTAAAGGGTATCAATGGATTGTACAGTGAGGATGAAGTCAAGGCTGCATTAGAGGATTCATATCCCGATGTAATTCATGAGATCGATTTTGAATCTTTCCTTAGGGTGAGTACACCTTTCAAGAGGAAGTACATTTGTATATAAAACGATAAGATGTTCTTTTTGAGTTTGACTATGCATTGATTTGATGAATGGCATTAACGTGGATGATCAGAGCTGACAGTATTTAAGAGTTGACCGCTATTGGCAGGAATATCTGAACTTTCAAGGGAAAGCTAGTGGTAAAGGCACTGGTTATAAACGGACTTCTTCAATTCTCAGACAGTCAACTACCACGCATTTTCATACCATTAGTGAATCGGAGAAGGCCTCTTATGTCGCTCACATCAACAATTATCTTGCTGAGGATCCATTCTTAAAGAGCTATCTACCCATAGATCCTAAGACAAATCAATTGTTTGAGCTTGCCAAGGATGGAGTGCTTCTCTGGTATGGGCTGCAGCACCTGAAGGCTTCCCTTATCTGGGTTATTGGAAGAGGAATTGTGGTTCTATACTTCTATCACTTAGTTGATCATTGTTCTCTTGTAAGTGTCTCATATTTTGCCACTTCTTTCACAGTAAATTGATTAATGTTGCTGTGCGGGGGACAATAGATGAAAGAGCTATCAACACCAAAAAAGTCCTTAATCCTTGGGAGAGAAATGAGAATCATACACTTTGCCTTAACTCTGCAAAGGCAATTGGTTGCACTGTGGTCAATATCGGCACACAAGACTTGGTGGAAGGACGTGTAAGTTAAATATGGGTTCCACATTTCCTTGATATGTTTGGAGCCAGCTTGTGCTGATTTACTTAATTCCCATTTTGTAGCCCCACCTGATAATGGGATTAATTTCACAAATAATCAAGGTATTTAGTTCTTTTCTTTAGCTCTAATCGCTGATACATTTCTTGTTTGTGGAATATTTGTGTCATGTACCTTTGCTATTCTATCATGGAATGCTCATGTGTGCTGTTTATATCAGATTCAATTGTTAGCTGACCTCAACTTGAAGAAGACTCCTCAACTTGTGGAGTTGGTGCAGGATAATAAGGTCATAAACTTCTTTTTATCTATGGCATTCTGAAAATACGTCAAAGTTGCTCCTTGTGAACCCAGCAAGTAGTTTGCTGATTACATAACACAGTTTTGCAGGATGTGGAAGAGCTCATGGCTTTACCTCCAGAAAAAGTGTTGTTGAAGTGGATGAACTTCCAATTGCAGAAGGTGGGATATAATAAAGAAGTGACAAATTTTTCTACTGATTTGAAGGTGAGATCTTCAGGGATTTAAGCAGTCATCTTTCTGTCCTTTTCAGTTTTTAGGTGCTCAATACATGAAAACCCATGTTTCACTAAGTCCTGTGCCTTCTTTGCATTCTAGAACTGGGACTTAACAGAGCGCTAAGAGTTAAGCCAGGTTTATTCTTTAGACAGATTGGAAGTTGGGATTGGAAAGCATGCATCAGTATGCCATTCTGTCTTGACATTGTTTCAAGGCAGAATTTTGGCATGTTCGTAAGGCTGCATTTTGCATTTGTTTGTTGTGAGAGATGGAAGTAAAGAATCTTCTGTAAACATACCTGGAAGGGTGCAGGAGCTCATTTTGCATTTCTTTGTTGAAGTTAAGGGCGAGAATTTTCTTGTTGTAATGTCTATGACCATCATTCAGAAACTGGATGCTTATTTCTAGCTGGTGATAGAAATGGACCATAATAGCAATTTCAGCTGGACTTTTGAAGGCTGTCATTCCTGGGAGCCTATGTTTTTGGTCAAGCCTGAGATGTATATGGGAGAAAATCAGTTTCGCACTTTGTTGAAATAGCTGAGGGAGCTATTCCTACACTTTGCTGAAATATTTAGAAGTCCTACCCGTCCTTGGTCTCTTTACCTAACCATCAACTATACCTCACCATTTGCCTTTTGGATAGAACCTGAATACTTGTCAAAGGTAGGGCTGTGTGCATGTGGATCTCCAAACCCTGCGTTGCGAGATCCACAATAGGTTGTGATGGATAACCAAGGGGTTAAACCACCAAAGACCTCACGGTCAGATTGGGCAGAATGTAATGGAGAGAAAGAGAGTGATTATCAACTATTAAGTCACTTATCCAAAAAAAAATAAAAAAAATCAACTATTAAGTCACAAACTCATACTTGGATAATCTAAAGTTGGTCTTGGATACAACCACACCACCAAGACAACCTTAGGGCCCTTAACTCTCAAAGGATACAGCCACACCACCAAGGAGAAACTAAGACTCTACTAGGCACCACACTATCCGGCCACAATAGTGATAGCTAGAGAGAGTTTGAGAATTAAAAGGAGCAATGCTCAACTTTCAGTATAATTTTGGCAAAAGATCCTTACACAAGGGAGAGTGGGGGTTTTTATAAGTCCCTCACTCTTCAATTACATCTAGCCAAACAGCCCCAAAAGAGAGTTCAAGCTGAAATATTAAGCTAAAACTAATTACAACTTGCAATTCTAATCTCTAGGATCTTTAAGCACAGCTCGACACCTCATTAGCTTGTTGATCTCTAATTTTAGGTGTCAAGCACACATTGAACTCTAAACAACCAGATTAGACAAGAAAAACAGCAAGTTACATGAGTTACATCGCCATTAAGAGGGTGGCAGCCGGTTGAACCATGACCCGGGTAAAGCAATTCCACTCGTCCCTTGGCTAGATAAAAGCAAGCTTGGCCGGTCCTTTAACTCCACTTTAGGGCTTTACTTGATAAATATTTTAGAGTACTTTCATGCCCTAAAATCTCAGAAAGATTGGAGTTGAGTAAGGTATCCAACCAGACCTCAAAAGTCGGGTGCGCTGGTTTGGGCCCGGTAGAGGACAACTTCAGGTTTTGGCCTGTTTGACTGACCAAATGACCTCCAATTGGGCTGTAACCGGTCTTATTTGAAAGCTAAGGTCCTAAGCTTGATGAGAGTGGGGCATGCAGGAAATTATCCCCTCTGGATCTCCTTCTAAGAGATGGACAAAACCGGGTTTAGGCATGGATGAACACCTGGGTGAAACAGAAAGTTGATGGAGCAAAGTTTGGACCTTTTCCTTGACTTGGGAGAGCGTGGATGAGCTTTTTGGACTGCCTTGGAGCTCATGATGAGGTTCCACGGATGGCCCTCCATCAT
>Ga0058701_10005631_pt1 | contig 10445 bp, 4 predicted proteins | sample AgamicOrMae_FD_97039 | JGI IMG/M metagenome (GOLD analysis project Ga0058701, IMG submission 97039) | Agave microbial communities from Guanajuato, Mexico - Or.Ma.e | ecosystem: Host-associated > Plants > Phyllosphere > Phylloplane/Leaf | place: Guanajuato, Mexico | collected 2012-06-04 | reverse complement strand
GCGATTCGTGAACCCGTTTTTTTCTGTGGTTTCCTATTCCTCTTGTGTTTTATAGCCCATTTATATAAAGCCAATGGGGGGACGGACATGGAAGTATTGGGCCTCTTCAGGCCCTGTTTTTAATATATAAGTATGAACCAAAATTAGTTGTTATCTAATTTCGTTTGTCACGATTGCTTTAATACTCGAAATCAAACCAAGCCTGATTTACTCTTTTTCAAGACCTAACTTAAGTTATCCTAGAGTTTAGTGCCTTAACGGGACTCACTTCGAAATATCAAAATAAACAAATACTGCGTACCTAATTAGTGCGCATACAAATAACCCTGGTTAGGTTCAGTAAAAATCCAAAATACGTTATATTAGGTTTGATTTGTAGCCACAACCAAGTTGGGCTAATTTTAGTGATGTAGCTAAATACTAAACTTTAAGAGATACACATCAAGTTTTGTGGAACAACAAAATGTATTTTCTGTCTTCATTTTAACAATCACGTTTGCTACGGCAATCACCGCTATATTGTCACGACTGGAATAGAATTGCTCTTCTAATACCGAGCACAAAAATAACAAAAACAAAGCTAATTATGCGTTTGTGGACAATGAAAATAACAAAATAAATGGGTTAGAGAAAAACAAACATTGTAACAAGCGTTTGGGTGAAACATCAAACGACCCAAACACGTCGCTGTATTTCACTGATGTGCTGAATATTTTCCAAACCATTGCCTTGACTAGAGTTTACGTCTATAGTTGGGTTTGATAGCATGTACAGTACATTTAGCTTCAAGTCGTGCTACTTGCAGTACAATGGAGCTAATACAAAACTAACAGCTCAAAGTTCCTGAACAACTAAATGTTCTACAAAGTCCTCAATCTGCACGCAAAATTTAAACAGGTATTTCAACTTCAGGCCGATTTTACCACAAAGTGCTTTTGTATCCTAAAACAAGACATTAAAATCCTCAAAGGTGAACACATCGCATGAACATTCCTTAGTGATGGGATACAGAACTGCTCTGAGATGTTCATAAGATCGTATGTTAAGCATACATAGAAGTTTGAGACAAACCGACGACGGTTGGTGGTTTGTTTATATCTCTGTCCAGGCAAAACCAACGTTTAAGGGTTACCTCAAGTCTGTACGGAGATTTTACTTCAATAAGTGCTTAGAACGTGTCTTGGGAACACGTAAGATAAACTATCGTCCAATCAAGAAAGGGGCTTTTACTCTAATTATGTTTGCCTTCAAGGATTTTAATTTCTTGATAACTCACAGAGCATCAACACATCTGCGGATGAAATTGACCGTAAGACATTAACTGAATTCCAGATAAAATGGAAATAAATGCCAAGCATTTTAACAAAATCTAAGAACTAACAACTGAATTCTTCCCCCACGATGGAGAAAAAACGTACTCTCCCATTTCGAGTAATCAAAGACCTTCACTGAAAACGTTCTATCGATTGAGAGAAGTTCGAAAACAATGGTATACGACGATTCTCGACAAATAAACATACTTCTTGTGACTATAGCATACATATTTAGCAACAATTCATACCACTGATTTGACGCTAGTTTTCAATAAAAGTCCTGAATGGACCACTTTGAAATGAACTAATCTGACCTAGTTTTCCAATAAACCTGATCTAGATTTTAACTTAGTTTAATTTTTCGATAACTCAAACTAGGGTCATATTTTAAGGAAATAAAGTTTGCGCTACATTTTGTTTATTTCCGATCGAAGATTGGTCTCAAATTTCGGCTACGTTTGGCGTGACTGGTGGTATCTCTGAAACATTGCACCACCAATCATCTTCTGTTCGAGTACCTGTTTTTGGAATCCCAGTTACCTCTATGCTTCGGTGGTCGTCCAGGCCCACGTCGCCGAACCTCACGAAACTGTTTTTCAAGAGCTTCGGCAATTTCCGCCAAAGACCTCGGATCATCTTCTTCAAGATAGTCCTTCAGCCTGGACCCCCGTATGAGCTGCTTCTTTATCTCGACATCAGCTTCCGTCTTGGACCGAAAACGGCATCTCCAAGCCAGTCGTCGCAACTCCTCCAACCAACTGGCCACCGATCTTCCTTCCTGCTCACTCTTCCTCAAGTCTGCATAGGCTGCGCGCCTTTCCTCTTGGTCGAAAGTCAGTCGTAAATACGCTGTGACCACGTTGCTAAAACTGACGTCATCAGCTGTTATGATTCGAGGAGACACAGCCGCCGCCAGAAACGCCCGTAAATCCGCGCTGGCGCTCGCTAAAAACGCGCGTTTCTTGTCGGCATCTCGAGTGATCCCAGCCGTCTTCAAGGACATGTCGAGTCGAAGTTCATACATCGAACTCGATTCCTTCTCTGGGTCAAATGGGATAAACTGCGGGGGGGAAGGGTTCGCATACAAGAGCGGCCCTTCAGTATTGAGAGCAGTTTCTTCTACCCGTTCTTCCTCAAAGGTTTCCTGGAATCGACGAGCTAATGCAGCATCCACTCGCGCATCATTCAAAGACCGGTCCATTGCAGAATCCAAGAACTCTGCATCCAACTTCTCCGAGATGGCTTCGCTCACCTGTTGCTTTATTAAGGTGTCCGTCAACTTTCGCTCGATCACTGCGCTAATGTGAATCTTCAGCCTGTCATCAGCAAGTCTCAGTTTCAGCAGGACATCCACTCTCTTCTTCAGCTCGGCATCAATGTGCTTCAGCAAAACTTCATCGTTGAGGCGTTCATTGATCAGGACTTGTAACCGATCTTCTAGGAGGCCATCATCCAGGCGACGACTAATCTCGAAATCAATCAACGATTTCACGTGCTCTTTAAATAAACAAGATATATCGACTTCTTGCAGAAGACTTTCCAGACGTCGATCAACAACGTCTTCGATACGAGACTTGAATGACGAAGCTATTTCAGCGGCTATTCGTGCTCCTAGATTACCGATGACTTCGTTCGTGTACGGTGCGAGTCCACCGATTTGGATCGACTGGTTCTCCATAGACACAATTTTCTTCGGCACGCTCAGAAACAAACTTGTAAACAACAGACGTAAACATGCGGTAAGCACTGCTTCGCCTGTTCCGACGCACCGCTAATCACAAACTGATCCTGTTTCACGGTCCCTTCCCCTCCGAGCAAGGGAGGGGAAGTCACGGCCTCGCGGATCACCTTAACAGTCTGCTTTGGAACGCAATCAAATCAGCGGTGTTTTGTTTGGTCCGGGTAGTCGCTATCCCCTGTCGTCTGTCCATCTGTCAGCGCGCGGCGCAAAGCGATACCAATCATAACAAACGACTGAGACGTTGCATCGCGCTCCATTTCAACGATGCATTTTTCTTATAACGACGCGTTATGCTGTCCCATTTGACTACTACTTGTTTTTCCCAGCTGAGCGGGAGATTGAGGCACACAGCGCGAACCTTTGCTGTGCCGTTGATCATATCATGATGAAAACAACGTTAAACCACAAGTTTTCTGGGTACAATGTCGTACCTTCCATGTTTAACCGTGGTTTCAGATTTTATTTATTTATACAGTAAAGAGGATTAAAAACAAAACCGCTTAATAACTTAAGCTTCGCTTCGCAGTCCCTCCGTTAATCCTGATGCTGCACTATGTTATTATTTCGCGACCAAAAGTAGTGAATATAAATAAAACATGTCTCACAAAGTTTAACTACTTTGAAACTAGGGTTATTCTATGGAAAGGTTTAATTTCACTTTCTCATTAGATATTTGTTAAATCGAGGACCATTAGGGATAACCTAACAAGTCGGGTGCGGTTTAGATTGCTCTCGAGCTGAGCAATCAAAGAATGGGATTGAACACAAAATTATCTTAAACGGTTACAAAATTAGATAGACGAAGTACAGGCGAAAGTGTTCGGGGAGGGGGTAAGCTCGCGGTGAGGTGCAGGTTCTGTCGATAAAATACGTCCAGCAATTCGCAGCTGGAAAGCGCAAAGCCTCGCGCAGTATTTTACGGACGGCCCCTCCGAGACAATAAAACGAGACTGATCGAACCGCCGTAAAAAATGGGAAAGGGTCGGCCGATAAATAATGTGCACATGAAAGCAATTAGGCGCTCAAAAAATGGCTGCGAATATTTCTTAGAAATCAATTGTATTACTGGTTCTCGGATGTCGGGATACTACGACTGGAAAGTATTTCACAAGTATGCATCCACAGAAAGAGTTTTCTTCAATTATCGAGGGTAAATTCACGAACAAGAAAGTTAAGTTGGTAAAATGATTGGAGGTTAACTTAAGCTTAGCTGAGTAAGATTAAATTTGTCGAGGCTTGCGTAGATAAAGCAAGATTAGAAAGGTTGGGTTAGGCGCATGACTGTAATAAGAGAACTTATATTCAGATGCAATAAAAGTCAAATCACTGATCTAAAAAAATATTCAGTCCAGTTATGCACTTTTAGACATCGTTTTTACTTTCGATAAGCTTCTTATTTACTAACGATACACAGTAAAACCCGCTTAAGATACGCCCTTTTAAGATACGAGCTTGTTTAAGATACGCATTGTTTTTATTAGCTTGAGTCTAGTCGATATTTAATGAAACCCGGATAAGATAACCTACGCTTAAGAAACGAAAGTATCTCAGTCCCTTGATTCGCATATCTCAACAGAGTTTCACTGTTACTGAAATTCAGTGAATATTTGGACTGAATTTTTTTTCAGACCAGTAATTAGGCTTTTGTTGCATATGAAATTAAGATTCTCTTTTAACGGAGAAACTGAGTTAAATTCCGTAACGGTAGATTAGTGTACAACGTAGATCAAGTTTGGTTCATGCATGCTGGTCAACGGTAGCATAAGCTTTGATTTTCTTCGTGGGACTAGCGCGCTATGGCCCGAGCTACTCTCTCCGGGCCTTAAAAAGCACACAGACGCCATTTTACCCAACAAGGTCGTAAACAAAATTAATCAAACAGGGATATGAGAGGACAAGGGGAGACCTCTTCGTCGGTAACGGATTTTATTTGGCATTACCGACAATTGCAGCGGGGGACGCAGGGCCACTGCCAGGGGCATAGGGCCCCTGTAAGGGCAGGTTCCCTTAGGGCGGATTCCCTTAGGGCACCGCAGTTCCACCATGAATAGGTTTCGGCATCGGGAGTGCTGGGCGCCCGCGGCAGCTAAAACAAAGTTCCCCCGGAAGGCAGGCAGGCGGAAAGATCAAAACGAAAAGGAAAAGAATGCTACTTCAGGAAGATTAGGGCTCAGTTAGAGGCCTTTGATATACTAGAGAGGAGGAATTGAGTGTGCGAGACCCTGGGCCGCCATCTTGTTTCCGAAGTTTCTCCGTAAGCTACAATGCATTTCATGGTCCCAGAGGAAACAAAATGGCTGCCCGTCTCCTCTATAGTATATCCAGACTTCTAGGTTAAATAAGCGAATGGAAAAATTCCTAATTCTTGCAGCTGACTCGCCAAGACAACTTTTTTCATTTTTTCTCACTATACTCGTGAGTAATAAGGTCGTGAGTAATTACGTCACGCGTGACGCAACCTAACTTAACCTAACTTAAAAGCTATTGACCAAACTTCACCTCACTATTACCTTATTAAATGTGACCTCACTTAAACTATCCAAATTTGACCTCCATATACCTTACTTGTCCTCGTTAAACCTAACCTTACCAAACTTAACCTAACAAAATTTTACCTCACTCCACCTGACCTAAAAGAACTTGATCTCACTTCACCTAAGCAAACAAAAATTGACCTCACTTCTTGACCTGAACGTCTTTGTACAGGTTTGACCTTATAAACTATGTAAACCTGATCTCTCACTCAAAATATGGTAACCTAAACAAACAACCTCAATCTACCTAACAATCTACTGAAACGAACGTTCTTCGTTAGCCTGTAAGCAACTTCACAAAACGTTACCAAACCTAACTTGCATTACCAGAACTCAAAGATAGAAAAAGTTTTTTTTTTTAAATAATGAAAAAAAAAGAAAATTCTCAATAAGCCTGACAGGTAGCGGGCGAGAAGACCAATGAGTTGTGTCATGCAAGAATCAAGATTCAAATCCAGCACTCAGCATTTACAATGAGATGTATACTTGAAAAATGTGTGTGTAGTTCGTGTAACGCGGGCGACTTAACCTCGTCTGAAATAGTTCGCGCTGCATGGAGTTTGCTCGAACAAACATAACTTAAAAATAGCTAAAACGTTTTAAAGAAAATCCCTAAGAGGGCGCTCTCCGTCGCTCACCGCCTGCTGCGATTCTTCACGACAGCTTCTAGACAATTCCGAAATAGCGCCAAATTCGAATTGCATGCAAAATGAAAGTCGGTCAACTACGGCAGTGCCATCCACATTGAAAATGTTCACCCCTTTACCGCTCCGCTTGGCTAGCAACAAAAGGTAAAAAAAAAACGACCTTCCAAAATTAGAACTCCAGAACAGCTATTCTTTATCACATAAAACAAAGTGGCTATTCGCACGCCTGCCCCATTTAAAATGTATCGGGTTCCGTGTGTTCACCTCCAGTTTAAAATGAATTAGCTTGGTTTACGAGCGTTCAAGTCCCCCTATAATTGTAATGGCTTGTGAATAGCAACGACCTAAATACAAATGCAACAGAAAACGCCTTACACTAATGCATCCATAGGCTTTCAACATGGCGCATGCCAACATGATTTTCGCATCAAATTACCGCGAATTGATATAAGAAACAGATATCGTCTTGCGCTGAAGTTGTAAAGATGTGCGCTTGTGCCTCTGAGCCTCTCATTCTCAAACTGTCACTTCTGACTGGTGACATATATTCCAGCAAATATCGGTCTAGGCTTGCCTCATGCGGCTCCCCACCAGGGTTCCTGGCTTTTAAAACACCTTCTGCTCCGCGATCTTGAATATTCATATCATACACGATGTGCATAAACGATACTTTTGAAGATCCCGCTCTCTTTTTAGGGAGCAATCTTCAAGTGAAATCCTGCGCTATGTTTTATTCATTTGTATGAGATGACAACTTTGGCCCTTTAAAGTTCATTTACGTGTAATATTGAAATCACTGGGGGAATTCTGATACACCTTGAAAGCCACGATTCCCCCTTATCCTAATTAAACGTCCTTTACGATGTGCGCCTTTCTCATGCCACCACTTCCTTGTTTGGTTCGAATCAAGTTATTCTTTGAACACTCGTTGCGGAGGTAGAAGTTAAACCGCGTGAATGTCATACGAAGGAGTGGGTATCACCGAAATACTTCAATGAAAAGGTCTCTTCGAGAGCTCTCGATAATCAATGAGTGTCTCTGAGATTCAGTGAATATTAACTGAATTTCAGACAATAGCACCAATGAATTTTTTTCAGTGCTATATATTTGACTGATATTCAATGAGTTTTCACTGCATCTCAGAGACATTCACTGATTCAAATTTAGAGGGCAAGGGTGACAATTGTCACCCTTTTCACGGAGAAAAACGGTTAGCTAGATTCACTCACAAATTAGTTAAAACTGGGACACATAACCTAATTAGTAAACATTACCAGGTAGACTAGTAAATGTAACCACCGTGCAAGTAAAAGTGACTGACACGGTGTTAGTAAATCCTAAATGTGCTGGTAACATGTACGAACCGACTAGTAACATTTGCTAACCAAGTTATGTGTCCCTTTTTTACTAATTTGTGAGTAATTCTAGCTGACCCATTTTTCTTAGTGAACTCATGATATCCGGTGTACAAAAGGCCTTTGTAATCAAGCTGATATTCGGTTGATATCCGGCTGTTGGACTTCGGTCGAAGCATGGCTGTTTCCAGCGATTTTTCAAGTTTTTTACTCTCACTGTCCACTGATATCTGGCTAATATTTAGGTATGTCTAGCAGATATTTTTTAATATTCTGCTAAAATATATGCAGATATCTGATTTGGTCATTTTTCTGATATCCGTTTATTATACCTCTGATATACGGCTGATATCCTTGATATCCAGATATCCCGTGCACAGATTTCCAGCAAGGTGTTACCCCAATAGTGATGGTTAATTAAGCTGATATTCGGTTAATATCCGGCTGATGAATTTCGGTCGAAGCATGGCTGTTTCCAGCGATTTTTCAAGTTTTTTACTCTCACTGTCCACTGATATCTGGCTAATGTTTAGGTATGTCTAGCAGATATTTTTTAATATTCTGCTAAAATATATGCAGATATCTAATTTGGTCATTTTTCTGATATCCGTTTATTATTCCTCTGATATAACGCTGATATCCTTGATATCCAGATACCCCGTGCACAGATTTCCAGCAAGGTGTTACCCCATTAGTGATGGTTAATTTTCTCCAAAAATAACTTGATTTAAATTCATACCCAAAACAAGTATTGGGCCTAAACTAGAGGTTAATTTTACTGGGTGCTCTCCTTATGCGGAGATGGCTATATTCGTAGTCCGCTGGTGATCGAGGCAGTGTGTTGTGGTCAGCCGAGGAGCAGGGGCTGCAGGGCGCGAAGTAGTCAGCCAAATGTTGACCCCAAGGGAGAAACCGAGTTGAAATAATTTATGTGTAGGCTGCTGCAGGCATCCAGGGGGCCGTGCATCAGGTAGCGAGCGCCAACACCCAGCCATTTGCAATTCCGATGGACCCCCCCCACCTTACACTTTACGGAGCTAATATTGAGCTTTAAAAATTCGCCCCTGATATATTTACATGGCTTATCTACACGGAAGCAAATAGTTGCCAATTCATCATTCTCAACGCCGATAACAATAAGAGCTCTACGCTAAAGAATACATTGAATTTCATCCCCAACAGTGCTATGCATATGCAGCAGCCCCAAGGTATGGGGGGGGGGTCCCACAACGGGACAGGATATCGGTTATGAATAACTTGGCTGCCCATGATCGCTTTAGCAGCCCTTTTAAATATTGAGTGAGTTATCAAGCAGGGTTGTTACGTGTTAGTTTGGCTGGTGTCGGAGCAGAAGGGATTCCACAGGGATAGTGAATATTCAATCTTGCTGTGCTGTTCCAGGAACAGATGCTTTTTGGCTCGGAATTTTTGCGGCGAGGTTGTATAAGGCATACGATATCAAAATTCTATAAATTGCGAATTTTAGTGCCTTTTTTTAAAAAAAGTTTTTATTTTCTCTTATTTTTTGTTTTTGCTGTTTTAAACGAGTCTTCTTGGTAATTGGAATGGTGACACGGACTGTAGACTTTATAAAGGTTTATTAGGTTAAGTTAGGGTAGGTAAGCTTAAATTTGGTTAAATTAGACTATGGTAGCAAGATAAGGTTAATTTAGGCTAGCTAAAATTACGTAAATTTGAGTTAAGTTAGGTTTAGTTAAACAGATATAAGTTTAGTTATGATAGGTTAGGTTAAGTCAGGTTCATTTTCGCCAATTTAAATTTATTGACGTAAATCGGTAAGTTAGATTAGACAACGTAGATAGAGGTTAAAATAGCTAAATATAAGGATTAGTGGAATGGTTCCGACTAGGTAACGATTAGGTTACAAAACATCTGCGGAAGTCTTGGTGCGTCTCTTAGCCTTCCCCCCCAAAAAGGTAATCATCCCAGACACGTTTTTGTAGAAAAACTAAGCTTACGCTCGAAAGACCAGCTAACGGAGCTAATACTGACAAGGAAAATGGCCCGCTTTGAGGGCGGAAACTGAGTGAAGGGGGAGTTTATGAAAGGTGAGGGTGGAAATGAGTATGAATTGTGGGTCATGGTAAGAAGGGGACCGCGGAGTAACCTTCTTCGAGATACATCGAGATGAATACGGCCATAGGGCGATGATAAAGCGAATATTCCCCTCAGACGTTGCCTCGCATCAATAGCCTCATGATGGCTGAATAGCCCGCAATAGCCCGGACCGTTAACTGGACTCGCAACGGCTATTTTAGGAAGTGCATCGGACCCCCAGCAGAGCGGATACCTACCATTAGCGCCATGCAGTCACTCTGATGCCAACCTTCGAGAAGTAAGCAGCATAATATTCACGTTACTTGCCTATGTCCGGTCGGCTTAAGGACGAAAGGTGAAACACAAAGGGTGGAGAATTCCCACCTTTTCAGAAACAAGTCGTTATACACAAAACAATGTTATAAGAGAAGGGTAGCTGTCATAAGCGCCAAAAACCACAAGCGCCAACGCTGCAAGCGCCAATCCGTATCCGCCAAACGAGAAAGTCGCAAACGCTAAAGGTCTTAACCGCAATACTAACCTTACCTAACCTAACTCAACCTAACCTAACTTAACCCACTACCCCCCAGAGATGCCGTTCGGCAACAGAAAAAAATATTTTGGAGGATCTTTTGAGCTCAGTATTGTCACAATTTAAAAAATATCACCCCTCTGGAAACCTGAACTTAATTATTTCAGCATTTTACAAAGCTTTAAATTGCGTATTTTAATGGGAAAAGTCCTCCAAATTTCTCTTAAGCTGAATTTCACTCCAAATACTTTGGGCTGTTATGGGT
>Ga0058701_10005630_pt1 | contig 10445 bp, 15 predicted proteins | sample AgamicOrMae_FD_97039 | JGI IMG/M metagenome (GOLD analysis project Ga0058701, IMG submission 97039) | Agave microbial communities from Guanajuato, Mexico - Or.Ma.e | ecosystem: Host-associated > Plants > Phyllosphere > Phylloplane/Leaf | place: Guanajuato, Mexico | collected 2012-06-04 | reverse complement strand
GTAGCGAATCGCCCGCACACCTGTAGCAAAGCCCTCACCGAGTCCTCCGAAAGGGTCTTGGATACCTGCACAACCCCGCCCGGCATCGTTACTTCCCTCAAATTCTCCCGGAAAATGTACGGGGGGTCGTCCCGAGGCTGGTAAAACGGGCATCTTTCCTTAGTCTCGCTTCCCACTAGTTCCTCCGCGAGAAAAACATTGCGATAGTAGTTTTGGAGCTCAAACTGCTTGCCGAAGTCCGCCTGCGCTGGTTTTTGTACTGCAACGGTGAGAGTGTTAATCTGTCCCACCTGTGGTGTAACCCTTCTGGCCTCTACCATCTGGGTTTAGCGCGGTTCCCCGCAGTAAATCCTTTTCGCCTCGTGGTCGATAATCATATTCGCACCAAACATGAAATCTCTGCCGAGCAATAGGCGAGTGGCAAGCTCCTCTAGTATCACGACCCGAATGGTAACCCTTTGGGTTTCCCTATACTTGTCCTCATACTGCACGGGTAGCTTGACAATCCCTTTCACTCCAATCGCCCTCCCATTGGCCCCGTGCATGACCAACCCATCGTTCGCCAGCAAATCAAGTTCGCCACTAAGCTTTTCGTCGTAAAACTTGTAGTCTATGCAAGTGAACGTGGCACCAGTGTCAACCTGCCCCTGGATTATCTCATCTAGGATCCGTACCCCCATCTCGATGCACGGCTCCGGTTTGCTATAGTTGGCTAAGCGGTTGATTCCCTCGACGCGTATCGCCCCGGCGTCCATTGGCTCTTCGTAGTCTAGTTGCTGCACCGTTTGGAAACGGCCTTGCGTGAGCTGGTGCCTTGGATATCCTCCCCGGCCCGCGGGTCTCGGCCATGGGTCGGCCTGGGCATGCTAGGGCGCTGGCGCGGCCGCTGGCCGTCCTCCTCGTCCGCTCCCTATCCCTGCTGCTCGGTCCCGATACCGTGCCTGATACCGCTCACGAATCGGCTGAAGGGCTCGGCAGTCCCTAGCTAAGTGGGTGGTCTCACCAGACTGAGAGCATTCGCGCCTTCGCCCAGGCTCGCTTCTCCCTGCCGGGTTCCTTGCACCCTGGAGCTGACTGGAAAGCTCGGCGACCTGCCTCTCTGGTCTGTGGATGGCCCTCAGGCGCGCATCTCCTCCAGCCGCTTCTTCTGCTCGGTCTCGCGATTGCTGACCCATCTGCTCCTGTACAAACTTCAAGGAAGCCAGCACGTCGCCAATAGAGTAGTACCGCACGGCCCCGATGGCCTGCGCATACTCGGGCAGGATATGTATGCAGATAACGCGGATAATCTCCTCCTCCGTCTTGCCAAGTTCCCGGCCTGCCCGTTCCTTATGGTCCACGTAGGCGAAATATGGTTTGTCTCGCGCCTGGGGTTCGCAGAACATTCGCTCCCACTTTTTCCGCCGGCTGTAATCCGTGGAATGGTCCACGAAGAGGGCTTTGACGCCGTACCAATCGAGCTCATCCCACACAAGCCGAGCTCGAGGCGTGGAATCGCGATTCTTGGAGTGCAGAGGGCGCAATTCCAGGGTTCGAATCCAGTTTTTAGCATTCTCACCTACGAAATCGAACGAATGCTTCTTGATCGTCGCTCACTCCACCCCATGTTGGTAGTGGCTCGTTCATAACTTCCTGTTGTAGTGGATATAATTCTAACTTCCATGTGTGATAAACCTGTAGGTGCAAAAACCAACCAGGATTTAAAGCAACCAGGAAATGGACATAGCTTCGTCGGCATCGACACAGACTGCCGAGGAGCGCCTAGATGTTATATCGGTCCCAGATTCGTTCAGCACATTGTCTGTCAGTGATGTGCCATCGGAAAATAGTGCAGCTCGACAGATCGAACATTTTCCCTGTGGTGGCCCCTCGCGTGACCATGATGCTATTCCAGAGGATGGTAGTGATAGCAGTGGTAGTGAGGATGACAGTGATGATGAAGGAAACAACGAGTTAGTCTTTGCGCCAGCTGTGAGCACCAAAGACAGACGTCAACGCTGGAGAGAGAAGGCCTTAGAGGACGTTGACTACGACTCATTGCCACAAGATCTTAGGAACAATCTATACGCAATGGGTGGTCAGCTGCAGCACCTGGAACAGGTATGCTTCAGGTTTGAGTCGACCAAACGTATGGTATGTCCTGGGCAGAGATCAGTTTAACGGCCACACATGAGTAGATTCGTCAACTGTGAGCATCCAACATACGCTCGCACTATTGAATACTTCTATAAGCTCATAAACGAATACAACGGAATCATTAAATTTCTCGCCGAGGGTCGCCAGCAGCCAGATGAACGAGAAAGGAATCGATTACGCATGAAGGCTGCGCGTGAAGCGGAAACACCCGAGCACCGTGAGGAAAGATTGAGACGCGAACATCGCAATGCTGATATCGTCGCGGTACCTGTTAGACTGCCGAGGCGATCCGAGGCTGATCGACTCAATGCACAAAGGCAGGGTTCTCATGAGCTGCGTATCCGCAGGGCCTTCCCTAGTATTGAATTGGTAGGTTTCAATTACGATCAGACTCAAGACTGGGCATTGTTTGTCACCAGCGCTCATGGAATATGTGGCAAAACCACTCTGGAAAGAACCCGCATCAAAATGGTCAGAGGTCAAGGCGTACTCGGTAACACTCAACCAAGAGTCAGATATGATACTGCTTTTGCAAGGGAGAGTTCCCGAGGTAAAAGAGAACATTAAGGCCCTCGGAGCTAAATCGCTTAAGGTTTGGAATAAGACAGAAGATGGGTATTGTATTATGCAGGACCCAGATACAGGGTGATTCACCACAAATGGACAACTTTGATCTTGAGTCCTGTCAAAATCTATAGATTTATCCCTCTGCGATTTTAGGCATAGGAACATGTGCGCGAAGAAAATTGGTACGCAATCTTCACTTTTGTGCCACGTGCACCTGTCGCACAAGTTCCGGCATCTAAGTTCCTATAGAAAAGCGCATAGCGGCGAAGATTTTTTCCCTTGTTTTGCGTTTCTTGCCACTTTTAGCCTTATTTTGTCATCCAGCATGCTGGAATTCCGCCTCTATTGAGCTATCATCAGATTTAAAGCAACAGGTCAAAAAGCTTCCATATAACAAGAATGGTTCATTATTCGAAAGAGGATAGGATTTTCCTAGTGAAAGCTTTCTATCAATGCGGATCGAGCATGTCACTCACGCTAAGGAAATGGTCGTCAGCCTTTAAGAATCGTTCGAAGCCTTCCCAGAATATGTTGAGATCCCTGATAGATAAGTTTGAGAGGACGGGGAGTGTTCAAGATGATAATCCAGAGCGGATGAGAAGCGCTAGGACTCCCGAATTGGTTCAACAGGTTGAGACACAGATAACTGGCGACCCGACTCTATCAACCCGCAACTTGCTCAAATGACAGGCATTAGCCAATCGACAGTGATAAGAATAATGAAGCTCGACTTGAAGAAATTTCCTTACAAAATTCAGATGGCTCAACGCCTATCTGACGAAGCGATACAGAGGCGGTTGTTCTTCGCCTCAGATTTTCTGGAATTGATTGATAGGCACATTGTGGATCCCAATCGTATCATCTTCAGTGATGAAGCACATTTCTGGTTGGACGGCTTCGTCAACAGACAAAATTTCAGGATATGGGGCTCTCAAAAGCCGGAGTTCTTACGAACAAAGCCACTCCATCCGCAAAAAATCACAGTATGGGCAGCGTTATCATCTGAGGGCATCATAGGCCCAATCTTTATCGACCAGTCGGTAGATAAAGACGTTTATGAAGGAATACTCAATGACTATTTCCTGCCGGAGGCACAAAGGATGGGGTGGCTGGACGGGAAGCATTTCTTCCAGCAGGATGGCGCACCTCCTGATACCTGCCGGGAGAATCTGGAGATAATAAATCGACATTTCGGTCCTAGGGTGTTGGCTCATAGGTATCCGGAAATTTTCGGGCAAGGCCAGATTTGGCCACCTTACAGCCCGGATCTGTCCCCTTTAGACTTCTTTCTATGGGGTTACATAAAAGATAAAATATATAAAACGAACCCAAAGACGATTGATGAACTCAAAGAGGCAATCTCAGAGAGTTTTCGGTCGATTCCTGCAGGAATGATAAATCGTGCCATAGGCAGTTTTGAGAGGAGATTACGAATGCTCATCGTTTCGCAGGGTCAGCATATTGAAAACCTGATACATTGAATTCCTATGGTGGCCCAAGAATAATTACGTAATTTGGGGCAAAAATCACTAACTTTGTAGAAATAGCACTAAAATGAAGTTGTCCATCCGTGGTGAATCACCCTGTACACACTGGCCAATACCTCTAACAATTGTTTCGACGACCTAGATTCGAACCTGGAGGATCAGTGGTCGGCATGAGATGTGAACAAAAGGACCAGAGTCTCGACCGAAATCAGGCAGAGATTTGTAAAACAGCGCTGCACCATGGAACCTAATATTGGCGCTAAGGATCAGCAATTTTCCAGCAAAAATGGTGAGAATCTAATCTATTGTGCCAATTCGTCCATTGTCATCAGAGACAGCAGAGTTAGGTGTCATGATTACCCCATCGTGCTGCCCGTCACCGAGTCTTTTACTCTAGGCCGATTCAGGATGGCGTCATCGGGACTGCATGAGAGATTAGTCAGTTCACTGGACAAACAACTGAACGATGAAATCAGCACGCAGCCTAACTTTGAAGAAGTAAAAATCAGGAAAACAAGCACCTCGAGCTTCGTAGGGCAAGTCGGCAGACTTAATGAAGTGGTCGAACGAATGGTCGGGAGGAGGCACCTGGAAGGCTCTGATTTCATGAACAAGTTATTCAGTCCAGTCACGGCCATCGGATCGAGAAAGCTATTGGATGATTCGAGATGGCAGCAATCATTTTGGATGCATCAGCAGCCGTTTTCACCATAGAAATTGCAGCCCAAGTGATGAGCGTTGTCGTACGGGTCGTTAGCCTGATCGCAGACATCTCGAGAAAGATGCTTGGCAAGTTTGTAGCAGTTAGAGAGAAACAAAAACAGGCTCCCAGCAGACGACGAAGGTACGATCACTATGTTGGAAGAGATGATCATTATTTTGAATAGCCGCGTCTTGAACAGGTGGGAGTGAAGCTGAGTAAGCATGATCGAGGTCGATCGTATGATCATCAGTCGATGTCAAATTATGGTCAAGATGCTGACACAGCAACAGAGATGTGGCAGCAATTAGCTGTGCGATAAAAGGCGCGCCGAAAAGAGAAATAAAGCGCCACAACAGTTTTGACTTGATTTGCGCAAACAATTTGATTGGCATGAGTCTCGACACATGGCCCCGTAGATTTCGAGGCTCTCTTTACCTCAGCCTTGCTTAGGCATAGAAACAAGTGTCAACAAGTGCTCGGAGCTCGTTCGAGGAAGAGGGGCTCATTTTGGCAGAATGATGCGGCGCTGGTGGTTGGTTTGGAGCAGGAGACTGATAAGACATGTCATGAGTTGCCAGATGACTGATGAGAGTGTGAAGAGAAGACTCAGGTCAGTCGAGAGAGTGAAAGAAACTGAGAGCAGTCGACACCTGGCTGATAGTTTGCTAACAGAATTTTTTTGCCGCAACAACATCCCTAATTTAGTTGGCAACTGTCCCACATTGCGGCAATTCCTCAAGGTGGCCAGCAATCTTCCATCGATCTATGTTCCACCAGGTCGGGAAACATTATCGAAGGTCCTTGTGCCGGAATTGGCGGATTCCTCCCGATAATCCTTCAGAAAATTACTGGCCGAAGCGGAAGATTTCAGTCTATCGATCGAGTTTGACCACTGGGAAGATCTCAGTGGTCACTCCCTACTGAGAGTTATAGCAACTTCTCAAGACGGCTGGGATCATCTCCTGAAGCTGAACAATTGTTCTTCTAAGGGTCATGATCATTTGAGCATTTACAAGACGATCCGAGAAGCCATAAGCGATATACCGAGGGAGAAGATCACTTCGTATCTGAGCGATAGTGTATCGGGTTGCCTAAAAACTAGAAAGAAACCCGTTCCCGAAGGAGACACACGATGGCTTCAGCATCGCTGCGTGGTGCATCTCCCAACTCTCATCGCAAAGAAAATTTGGTCCCATGAGGAGATAAAGAGCTGCCTATATGGTGTTAAGAATCTGACAGCTTTGATTCGCGAAAACCAGAAGCTAACTGCATTTCTTGAAGCAGCTGGGATCCGGAAAGTACCACGACCCTGTGATATTCGCTGGTACTCCTACACATTCCGATTGGCGTACGATATTTGTGAGCATCCCCCATCCCATCAGTTCTATGCCGCGAGAAAATCCAAGGAGGGAGGCATAAGAGAACCTGCAAAGCGCGATGGATATTTTAGCTGATGAAACTTTGTGAGGCAGAATTAATAGATTGCTGAAGATCTCGATTCCACTGACCAATTGCATCGCACTGTCTGAAGGAACGAATGGATCCCTAAGCGAATGTCTCCATTCGATCCTAGAGTTCTATAGAGATCTCTATAATAGCGACTTCAGTGACCCATACAAGAGCCATGCAATAGACTGTCTAAACTATTACATAAATCCCAGCGATTTGGAGGAATTAGATCTGTTGCTAGCTGCCTATGTGCTAGATAGGCGATATGGCATGCCTTATGTGACGAAAGAGGGTATCGCTCTCGCTTTCAAACGTATGATTCTGATACACTCAATGTGTGGCTATCCAGTCGTATCAATCAAGACAATTGCAAAAGAGTTCAGGGATTATCGCAATGGGATGGGAAGCTTCACAAGATGTTAAGATGAAAATGAAATCTGCTATAGCTAGTGGCTAAATCCACCGAGGATTCTGGGCGTTCTTAGGACGATAGCTCCAAGGATCGTTTCACTAAAATCTTCATCGTCTAACATTGAGCGCCTTTTCTCAGTTTTGAAGAACGCTCAGGGCTTGAGAAGAATACGATTGGGAATTGAAAAACTCGAGAAGTCAATACAAGTAAGACGCTACAGTTTCACAAGGAAACCCATCACCACAAAGGAATCGAAGAATGACCGACTCCAGACTTTCGAGGAGTGGTGATCACTCTTTCGCTTCCACCCCAACTGAAACATTAATGGGAGATCTGGGACTGTTGGGACTGGCTGGATCTCTGGAGCTTTCGTCACAGGCCTCGTCGATTTCAGACGCAGTGGTAGACTCTGAGCTCGTCGTACCAGTGAATATGACCAGTGTTTTCTACTCGCAAGGCTCTCCAGCTCAAATCATTGACAAAGTGAACGAGTTGAATCGGTGTATCGACATCAAGAGATCTAGTGTTGATCGTTTCGTCACTATACCAGAAGATCAGCTCAGTCTAGAAGCGGAGCGAGAGTACGCTTCGAAGCTTTTGAGAGAAGAACTAGAGTTCGAAGTTATATAACTCTGAAGCCCAGCGAGTAATTTTCTTGAAACTTTGATAGAGTGCATAACACTCCAAGGCTAACGATACGAATCCAAAAAAACTGCTCAAAGTACTCCTCTGTGGAGAACTAGTAAGAAGGGTAGACGATGTCTATGGACCAAAAATATTTGTTTGTGTAATCATGATCATTAAAGGCAAATCTTATTGTTTCTTGCAGAACCTCAAGTGAGAGGATGAAGCACTACGATTTTTCGTTTTGAACTCGCTGCCACATTGAGGACACTTCGGCCATACCATATCAGAAATATTTTGCTTGCCGCGCCTGATCAGGTATGACGGCTCTCTATGGAGAACTTTTTTAACTTTCTCCAGAGTTGATCCACATAAACGGATACGATCTGTAATCTGGATTGGATTCCGATATAGACGCTTTAATTCTAATGATCTAGCCGCTCCAGATGAAGCGCATTGGTCAACATTAGTTTGCTTACTGACTTCCAGCGAAATGAGGTTGAGTCCATTTAGCACCTCGAGTTGGTTCAGAATGTCAGGAACTTCGTTTGAACTATCCTGCCCGTCAGCAACAGAGGCTTTGTTTGCTCCAAAGAAAACAAGTACTACATAGAGGTGATGATGCAGCTCGACCAACAAGACGCAATCCTGCATTAGTTCAGTGATTACCGAAAAAATGATGACAGGGAGCCGCCCCACTGCATTATGGCGATGGTGAGCCGAAATTTGTTACTTCACCTCTTCGGTCGCGACAAAATTGTTCGTGTTGAATTTTACCGTATCGATTCTTGACAGACCGGCAGTTTTTCTTATCCTCAGCACCAAGTTTCTCTCTTTCAGGAGGCAAGTTGTAGCAACCGAGCATATTCTCCTCTTTCAACCACCATTTCTCGTTTCTACCTGAGCTTCTTGCCTTGAACTCCACTTCGAATGTTCTTGCTCCGGTTCTTGGATGTATTCTCATATCAAGTATTTTAAGTACTTCCTCGTCTTCTCCATCACTCTGGGGATCCTCGATATATTCGACTTCATCACCACAACCACTGGCTCCTGCATTATCGTCCATGCCTCTGCTTGTGCTTGCTTGGTCATTGGCCGATTCTTCAACTTGAGTCTGATTTTGACTAGGTGGCTCGTTATCATCTTCCGCTACAAGAGCCTGATTAGTCGCGGTGCCTTCAGCTTGAGTTTCTTCTTCTCGATCTACCCCAAGATTAATATTTTTGTTCGGGCTAGACCCCAAGGCCCCTGCATAAAGATCTCGAACACTCCTCGTTTGCCTTTCTGCCTGGAGATCTTGAGGTCCTTTCCCTGGGATGGAGGTGTGTTTCTTGCATTTTTGGCAGCACGGAGAGGCGAAATGACTTATCACCTGCTCGACTTGTCTGCGGTTGGTCATCGCACAGGCGAAATGGATCCAGTTGTTACAATAATCGCACCAAACCATTTCGCTGTTGTCTACCTGACCACACGGGCAGTGATGATCCATATCCATGATGAAATATTAATGCTTACGCCAGATAATAAAACTAGAATCGACAATCTCAGAAAACTTGGCAATAACAGAATTGTTTTTGAGTGCACGGGCGCGAGGATTCGCGCTGCCTGCAGCAGAAAAAAAATTTTCCCCTCTTTTGCCCCCATAATTAGCACACCATGGCACACAGTCACTAAAGCACATAGCACACGGTGTTAGTCCAAATCGCACTGCGCCGATCTGCAAAATTCAGTTTTCGCCCAAAAGCTCTGCCATCTCTAGTTCTATATCTGGTTGGAAATGCTCAGAGCGATCGCAGCTCTATTTATATTCGAATGTTATGGCTTCAACAAGCCATCGGGGCGATTATTCTTTGCCTCGTTACAAATGTTCACCATATGGTTTCACACCATATGGCGAACATTTGTGTGTCTCGATTCTCACGAACCATCTGCCAAGTTGATTTACGAGTGATCGTAGATAGACGATTCCTAATTCCAGCGAATTCATGTTGTGTACTGATGCCTAAAGTAAACGCTCTAAACTGCTAGGGATTCAGACCGCTCATTTCCCTTTCTCCGACCGGACTACTGCCCAGCAACCTTAATTTCAGTGCTTTTATACTCCACATGGTACCCAGCATGTGCGCTCAGGGTAGATGAATTATCCTGCAGGGACGCGGACTCCTGCGACTTCATCAAGTCACCACAAATCCTACCCTTTCTTTGTAGTAGGCAATTGGTATCGTGGGTTCCCTTTCGGGATCCTAGATGATCTTCGCACCCTTTGGTCAGCCGCACAACTCGGTTGGGCCCTCTCCGCGGCATCACATTGGCTATCAACTTACTGAGAAGACTCAATTGAAGCTGGCCCCTGCCTACCACCTTCCGCCCTGTCAAGGGTTCCCTCTGGAACGGCTTCTACTCCACCTGGATCGATTTGCCGGGCCTCTCTTTGCGAACTGACCTGCTCGGCCTCATTATTTCCGGTTGTTTGGGTCACCTCCTGCTCGTTTACCTCCTCCAAGTCCTTCAACAGATCAGATGGGTCGTAAGAGGCTGGCACCGTCGGATTTCCTCTTGGCAGCAGAGGAACCGAGACCCATCTTGGCTGCGATTGACGCCTCAAAATTGTGGGGCGACATGGCGGCCTCACGATCGACCTAACGACCGGTCGCACTTCAGGTCGTTGCCCTAGGGTCTGCTGCGTTGGGAGTGGTCTCTGCTCATACAATCTATCAATTAATGTTGTTCGACTTGGATCACCCCAGTTAAGCTCACCTTCATCGCTAAGACGACCCCCACCTTCAGGCTCGCTTGGTTGCTCGTTGTCTCGGGCTAGGAGAGCACTATCAGCGCCATTATCTGCTGAAATGCCTCTCACCAGTGCCGGAAAGCCCTCTTGCTCGTAGGTCTTGACGATTTCTTCTAAACGTTTGCTCTCTTCGTCATCCCTCTGATAATAAGGCTTCACGTTACCAAACGACGCTCTATGAAGCCTGCCATTATTGTCCGCATAGATCACAGATTTGGGGTTATCACTTGGCCCTACTAGCTTGGCCAACTTGAATGGCCCAATCCATTTGTGGGC
>Ga0058701_10005629_pt1 | contig 10445 bp, 4 predicted proteins | sample AgamicOrMae_FD_97039 | JGI IMG/M metagenome (GOLD analysis project Ga0058701, IMG submission 97039) | Agave microbial communities from Guanajuato, Mexico - Or.Ma.e | ecosystem: Host-associated > Plants > Phyllosphere > Phylloplane/Leaf | place: Guanajuato, Mexico | collected 2012-06-04 | reverse complement strand
GACGACCTCTTATTGGTTTGCTAAAGCGTGGAGAGGGGAGGGAGGGGATCCGTCATCGACTTTTTATCCCGGCCTCCAAGAAATTCGCTTCTTTTGTTTCGGCCCAGGAGGGAGATTATAGGGAAATCCCATGAGAGCATCACTTAAGCTGGAATTTTCCACCTTTTTGTTCCACCTTCACTCGCTGAGCTGGAGCGACAGCAAAGCAAGGCACATGGCATCATACCTAATCTTTTTCGTCGATTCTCGCGGTATCAAAAGTTCAATCAGGAGTGGAACAGGAGGGAAGTAATAATGCAACCTTTAGAACGGAGTGTATGACTCGTATTCATTGCACAAGTGTAGTGATATTATTTTGCAATCGAAGCGAACCCGTTTGGTGTCTGTTGAGGCCCCGTGTATAAAATACAAATTGTTTGGACTGATCTCTACAAACGTGAGGATTTTACTTTTAAGTAGATTTGCGGTACATTACTAATCCGGATTAACATCTTGGCCTATAAACTTACGCAGTCCGCCTGGTAAGCGAACAGTGTTGCCGAATTCCGCAATTTCGTAAATTTTAATCGCTAATCGTCTAACTTCTTAACCATTAAAGATAACCTATCATGTCGGGTATGTTTTGGATCGCTCTCGAGCTGAGCATTCCAAAAATAGGATTCAACATTTTGTTATATTGAACGGTTAAAAAGTTAGACGCGTTTAAATATGAGGGAGTCGCGGAATCTGATGTAAGCGAATGCTTCTGATAATTAAGCAGTGCTACCAACACTTTTTTTCACCGATTTTGAACTTCATCGCGGTGTGGGTCTGTTCACTAAAAATATTGTTACGTAAAACTATTTTTTGGTGGTCCCTCGATATTTCTCATAGAGCCATTTCCTCTACGCGCGTTTTTCATATCCGCAACGGAAATTATGTCAGTGAATGAGAGAGACAAGTTGCCTCTAATAAAGAGAGTAGATCTTGAACAACCTTCAGCACGACAACACTAGAAAAATGAACAGCTAAATAGCTCTTGAACGCCGGGGGCGCCAGGGCGCCGAAGGTCCCGCAAGTGCGTGGCGCGGCGGCGCCGGGCGGCGCGAACGTGTCGGAGATAAATGGACGCTCCGCACCGTCGGCGATGTGGAAGTCCCCCGGGACCGCGCCGCCCGTGGCGCGGAGTTCGTGGCGCGCGGAGTCCGTCGTTGGGCCGCCGAGCTCGCTCCCAAGGACGAACTTGTGATTGCGTCTCAAGGCGAGACCTGACGGATGATCAATCTTAAGATATCACTCAGCACCCAATTAACGGCTGAGCTGCGACTCTGAATTACTCGAGAAACGAATTTAATCCTGTAGTGCCAAAAGTATTTACCTTAGGTATTTAATGATACTAGAATTTCCTTCTAATAATTAATATTCGGAAGGATTTCCTTGACAAAAATGTACGAATTCGACTTTTTTAACATGACTTGAGGTATAGAATTAAAGGATTTGAGAGGTGTGATGTTGCTTGAGAGATTAGCAGGATTTTCCCCCGAAAAAAAATTAAGTTAAAAAAAAACTTACAAAAAATTAATAGGGAGAATTTGAATTTTCCTGAACGGCATCGTGAAAACGGTAGATAATAGGTCAATTTCATCTCTTTTTTTTTCTTTTTTTTTAAAGACTTTGTGGCAAATCGGACCACTAGATATTTCAGGTCGCACACTCAGAATTATTCATCGTTCGGTGTTGGGCAATTTGAAGTCTTACACCTATACTAACATCTGTCGAATACGAACCGATGAAATTTTTTTTAAGAAGGTCTCTACACGCAGGTTTATATTTTGGTTAGAGCTATATCGATACATATTTCACTAGGAAGCCGAGCACCATTCAATTGATAAGTTGTAATATACGTGTTAAAAAAAAACGATCTTTCTGTATGCCCTGTCCCTGTTAACTTCAAATCCCCCGCAGTTATGGGTGCCATATACCTTGAACAGATAAGGGTTTTTGCGTCATAGGGAAATCCTTTCGGATTACCGAAAACCCGAAACCATGGAGTGACTCGAATATTTATTACATCGAGCGTATATGATCACTATGAGGACAGCCTTCGTAGGGAAAAGGCCATCCAATAAATCATAATTAGCTCAATAATCAAGTAGGAAAAAACGGCGTATTTTTTACACCCCGTCCTTTCGCTCTTGTAAAGATAAAACACGTGTTAATTAAGACGGCAGCCTGTCTGGAGCAACCCAGTTTTCCCCGGTGTATTAGGCGCGGCGTGTAACCGCGTAGGAGCGGTGCGGTACTGCCTAGGAGCCGCAGAGCGGGCACCGCAGAGCGGGCACCGCAGACCCGGTACCGCACCACTGCTGGGCCTCTCCGCGCTCAGCTGCGGTACGACTGTAAAACAAAATGAGTTGAGTACTCAATCAAGCATGGCATTTTGATGTCTGGGAGTACAAATGGGAGAAATAAAGTAATAGTAGCGGGCGCGATGCGGCGCGGTGCGGCGCGGCGGTGCAGTTGCCACTACTGCGCCGGCCGCAGCGTTCACTGCGCTCACTCATCTTCTTACTGGAATCCATCACTGTCACACCAGTAATGGGACCTGAGCGGCGGTAGCGGAGGGGGCCGCCTCGCCTGTCTTGACCCACTTCCAACAATTACGACGGGGAATTACTTGGGTGTTTATTTTTTCTCGGCGATTCGGCGATTCGCCTTTAACGATTTGCGATTATTGCTGGCGAATTGCGTGCGCTCCTGTAAAGACGGGCTGCCTGCTGAGGCACGCCGTCGAAGCGGCCTTTTCGCCAAACCGTGTTTGCAGTTCCGGAGGTGTTAGACATTATAGATTCGAGGAACTCTTAACTTCACAAAGAAAATGACTTTGTTGCCTCAACAAAACGTTCTGTTTTATAGCTAGTTTATTCTAAATATTCCTTTTTCTATGGAAAAAAAAAACTTTTGCACTAAAAAGATATAAGGTAGTTCAGAGTTGAATTGCGTAAGTGAATAGCCTCAGCAAATCAGAATTGCTGTAGTGACATTTTCAATTGTTATGCTGACAAGGGTAATAACAATTCATATTGTTGTAACAATTAAAATTGTCACTTCAACGGTTCTGGTTTGTTTAGGCTATATTAACAAATCGTTTTGTTCAGGCAACAAAATCATTTTTCAGTGTATTCACAAAGCGGAAACTGGAGATGATCACTATAGTCAAATATCAGAAAAGACAGTTATTTGATATCTGAACAGCCAGGAGAAATGAGCGATTTTTCCGTCAAGTGTTTCTAGCTTTGGAATAAAGCCTCCGAAAATGGCTCTTTTATTTCAAATCCTCGTTAATTTAAACTCAAACCCAAAGTCGTGGTTAACTCTTTTGAAGAAAAAGAAGAAAAAAACTTCTTTTTATGCAAAATCAGGACCTGTTGGAAGGACAGAAGTGATCAAGTGTCGTTTGTTTGTGTTGCAGGGCCGTATTCCGTACGGACGTGCCGTGAGCACCGAGCAGCGGTGGCAAGACTTGGCCAGCCTGCTGAGCCTGCAGAATGGGCAGGGCGAGGGCGGGCCGGGCGCCTTCGGCCACCCCTTCCCGCCGTCGGCGACGCACCAGCCCCACCCCAACTACGGCTACGACGTGGCGCCGACGTCAGCGGCGCAGCCGCCGCCGCGCTCCGTGGTCCTCCACAACGCCACCCTGGCGCCCCCCATCGGCGACCTCAACTCGAGCGCCGCCTACCAGGGGCTGTCCATGGGCAGCGCTGTCGCCACCTCCATGAGCCTCAACATCAACAGCTCCGAGCCCATGGGCGACTCGGCGCCGCCGTCCGCTTGCAAGATGGAGGCCCCACACGACATGGGATTGTTTTACCAGGTATGGAAACCTCGGGAAATGCTAGACCCACGAAAAGGGAAAGATCCCTTCAATGGGGTACACCAACGAAACTGCATTAACACTCCAAAAGTGGTTAGATAGGTTCACAAAAAAACAAAACGCGTGTTTCAGGGAGTTCTTATCTGTTTTGAGTGAGAAAATAAAACCGGGGTAGAACGTATTTTGATTGTTTTTGAAGATAGACCGATGTTCAGCCATATAATTCAACACGTCTCGGCGAGAGCTGTCCATTGATGTGGCTGAACATGGCTTTACCTTGAAAAGGAAGGGAGTAATGCGTATTTTGGTTATTTTTCAAGATAGACCTATGCTCGGCCATATCGTTCAAAAGGTCTCGGCTAGAGCTTTCCATTGATGTGGCTGAATATAGATAATTCGTAAAATACCCCCTTTTTACTTTCACGCCGGAAACAGGTGAGAACTTCCTTATACAGGAGTTCCGTTTTTACTGTGTGTATACACAGTCCGGAAGACTTTCACCCTCGAGGAGGGACGGGTCATCGGAAAAAGATAGACTGATCCTCTGAAAAAAGGACTCATAAAAGAGATAAATCGACTCAAGTAGCACCATTAGACTAATAGTTAGTAAAAAGCTTGGATCCTCTAAAAGTAACAGATCCCCAAACAGGAATATTGAGGCAGTAACGGAAAAGCCAACATTTTGTAGCCCATTATTCTTTACAAGACCCCTAAAAAAAATTATGGCTCTCGAAACGTTTTAGATGGGTTTTTAAAACCGACTTTAAAAACAAGAAAAAGGTCTGAAATCGTTCCGCGCCCTCAAATTTTAAGAGATACGGCCTCTGTACCTAATTTAGGAGTAGGAAAACATAGGTGGTAGGCATGATCATTGAAATGTTAAAAAGTCTTGTCTCAAACCATGCTAATTAGCTGGTAATATTTGGCTTGGGTAATCCGTGTTGCCAATGAGGCGTTGGACTAAGATAAAGCTATTAACTTTTGACACGGGATTGTTGACAAGTGCTGAGTACCCGATACGACCCGTACGGTCGGTAATTACCTGACACTTGATGCCGTGTACATGTTGACCCACGCGTAGTAAAATTGACGGCGGTTGAATTTCGGACGTCTTAAGCAAACAAGTCTATCAAGTTGGCCTGTTCGGACCAGCTGGGTTCAGGATGGCCTCAAATAATGCGTTTCGCCGAAAGGTGCCTCCGGTTTGGTTCTGTTCGCTTCTTGGTAAGGTTCCAATCGATACTCATGTCTAATCTGAGTCCTTGTACCAAATTGATGGCCCAAGGCTCTCAAGCCACGGTTTCAGCTGCCCTGCGTTCATTTCAGTAACGGTTTTAGACTTGCGGAGGCCTGCCAACAATGCCACTCCATTTGAGTCATATCCTAACCTAACTAAACATAACCTCGCTTCCAATCTAACTTAATCGACCCTACTAGCCTCCTAGCCTAATCAAACAAATTTACCCAAGTGTTTTAACTTCGACGATTACCCTCAACCTAACCCTACTTATCGCACCTTTATGATATAAATGAAGGATAACTTTCCTAACCTAGCATATTCATAGGTAACGTCCTAATCCTACTGACCTTAACCTCCTAACCTAATTACGCTAACTAAACCTTAACGTCTTAGCCTTCTAACCTTACCACACGAAACTTCAGTAACCGTCACTTCGTAAGCCACTCTTGACCATTCAAAGTTATATCCTAACCATTCCTAATCTAACCTTAACCCTGGATTGGTCCTAAAACTCCTTATTTGACCTAATTTCCAAATTATTAGTTATCGGGAAAGTAACTGAAAATATCTCGTCCGATACAAGTGTCTTCTGTACATCTTTTTTCCGAGTGATCTGATTTGTTTTTGTGAAACGTTGTTTCAGAACTCTTCGTCAACAAGCGAGCTCGGGCAGTTGGGTCAGCTCGGCCAGCTGGGGCAGCTGGGCCAACTTGGACAACTCAACTCGACAACGGAGGGTTTCTTGTCTTCCATATTAGAGGATGACCTGCAGCTCATGGACATGGCCATGAATGAAGGTAACTTCCACAAAGTTTCTCCAGAAATGAGCCTCAGGGTGTTTCCAGTTGAAAAAGAAAGGATGGAACTGGCTCTTCCTGATTGTAAATTCAATTTAGGTGTTAGGGAAAACCTACTTCGGTGCCACAAAAGTACGAACAGTCTGGACACTTCTTTTTACTTGGCGATGTTAAGTTATTAGTTTGACTAAACGGAAAAATAACACACTCTGATTACAAATAGCGTAACGTGGACCCGCGATTTTATTTCCCTTAAGTGAGGTATTCAAAGATCCGTTGGCCGTACTTTCATTTCCCTTGAAATTATCCCTGATAATGTAATGCAACTCTGAACTACCTAATCGTTTTAATGTAATAGTTGTTTTCTCTGAATTAGGATAAGGTATATTTAGAATAAACTAGCTATAAAACAGAATCGATTTAAATCAGTATTCGGAGAATGAGCTGTATCAATGAAAAAAGGCATATCAAAAAGAGATATCGACTCGCAACGGGCAGGAAAACAAAAACTACGCCAATACTCGATAGCAATCAGTTTGTTTACTCCAACTCGTATGTCTGTCAACTTTAAGCGGCATTTCTAACCTTTAATTCCCGTTTCATCCCGTGGCTTTGCTTCTCTTTAATTGCTTTTCTTATCAGCTGTTCGGTGTCCTAAATTAGATACGAATTAGAAGCTTATTTGAATTTGGGCTTATCAAGATTCTGGTTATCAGGAAACGTGCCTCATCTCTTTTTATATCACGGTTTGCCGTTTTTAGGCCCCAAAATTTTCAATTTTAGTCTGCTTGGATGATTATTTTTCTGTACCAGGAAGTTCGGGCTTTTTTCCTATGAGATTTTTTTTTTGAATTTTGATGGGTTTTGAATGAAGGTCGGTGCAAAACGTGTTTCCTTTTCTACGAAAAAATAGCCTTCATTAGACCGGAGTAAGCAATCTAGCTTCAGCATTAATGGGCTAATGAACCAATCAATATGCTTCTGACGTAGAAAACTAATAGACATTGGACATGGCATGAAAGATTCGCGTAGAAAACTTCTTGACGGCTCGTCATTACTCTCCAGGAGTATGACCTCGAGAAAAAAACGGACGCCATTTTGTTTTCTGGTGTTAAAGGCAGTTCCCCCACGTTTTTTCTTCTAATAACGTGTAATTATCATCATCCGTTTGTTTTTTAAACCAAGAGCATCACTGTGTGCGTCCATCTAAATATTCAAGAAACGGAAAACGTTCTTAAGATTGCAGCGAGAGTACTTTTGACCCTCATTTTATGGATATTTTAACCGCACTTTTTATGAACGTCCTAACCTCACTTTTTATGTATCGAACAGCAATTAGCTTGAGGAAGAGTCTATTAAACCCAATTTGAGGTTTGAACGCAGTCTAAGAAATTAGATGGTTATAGATCCCATAAAACCGAGCTTATCGTAAATTTACTTAGGTCAGATTATCTGGATCTGGGTGTGCGGCACAAATGCGTTACGTAACAGACTGTATGAATGATGAGCATGATGATAACTAGGGTTACGTAACAGGACACGTGAGTTACCCGTGGTTATCGAGGTCGGTCAAGGTTTTTATCAGTGTATTCGGCTGCCAATAATTCTCACGTTTCACGGTGATGCGCTGAAAATGGCATTTTCCAAGTACCTGGTGATAATGATGTGAAAAAATTTAGGGAAAGAAATTGGTATGTTCGCAGGTAGACAAAACAACGCAAATTATGAGAAATATATGAGGATGCGTCCACCAACGCAAACCACTTTGGATATATCAGGTATTACCTTATAAGAAATTTCTGGTGTGGTTTTCGGGTTCTTTTAAGTGACGTAAAGCCTTGCAAAGGCCGAACTTATTTTTTTTCCAAGGTTGAAATAATGTAGCCCATATTTATTACCTGTCGCGTTAGCGTGACTTATTCAACAACCCGAGGCTAAAGCTAGTTTAATTACTGAGGGATTGGTTAGCTTTCTCTCTGTTATCCCCTCCCCTCCCACTGGACTCGCCGCAAGACTGGAGCATGATTGGCAGTATAGGAGTGTGAACTCTTACCTTCTCGCCGAAATAATGCACGCAACTCCGCAGATCAACCAGTAAATTTTAACTTAAAAAGTTATACGCACCGCCTACTGGAACTATGATGAAAAGGGTCTCCCCTTCCCGCCTTTTTTGGTTCCTCCTTGACTGTCGCTGCTCGCCACTAGGTTGCGCTCTACGAGGTTTATTTCTGAAATCGGCATTTAAGTCGATCAAAAATTCGGTTTGAGGAAATCGCGCTGGCATCAAAATTATCATCAGCAGATTCATTATGAGCAGGGAAGTTCGTAAAAGAGGGACGGAAAGAGAGGAGGGGGTATTAATTTCTGTTGATTCATTAGCTGAGAATGGCTTGAGGCGGACTTTTCAAGTAAGGCTCTCGCTGGTTCCGATCTAGTTCGGACTTCCGGCAGCGAATCTCCTTCATAGTTGCTTTGTCATCATTAGGCATACAGTCTAAGATCGTCTTGACACCACATCCAATATTTTAAAGGTTACTCTTTCTACATCTCTTATTCTACACTCTCAAATATCAAAGGTCGCATTCCCCTTTTCTACCCCGGTTCAAAATTGTGTATAACTAAAATAGACCGCGTAGGTTGTGTGTCTCGCTTGGCGCGGTGTGAAAGGTTGAAACCAAGAGGTAGAATATTCAACTTCTCAAATATAGAGTGATGTCTTTGGATTTGAACAGTGTTTGATGCGTGTAAGGTTTGCGCCTAATGCCAACAGGTTCGCTGCCCCCTCCAGTCGAACAGATTGTTGATTTCTCTTGCTTCATTTGTCAGTTCCTATAATGACTTTTATCATGCCGCGTCGAGAGAGCCGCGGTTCGCACCCCCCACCCCCCACCCCCCTCCCACCGCCCGACCGTCCGACCGTCCGCAGCTCTTATGTTCGCTGCATAACTGTGGCCTCTGTGACCCCTACTTTCCCCATCAAGACTGCCGTATGAACGTCCACCTCGTATGCAAGTGCTTCTAACTAGGCACAAATGCCTTCTATTAGACATGCAGTTAACCCAGTTTCGGAGCGTAGAACAACAGTGCATACCGTGATTGGTCGATCGGACTGCGTTTCTCATGAGATATCACGCGTAATACAAAGTATACTTCAATCATGCCCGATGTATTCCCTCTCGTTCAGCATTTTTTGTGCCTCACTTCAAAACCACATCTAAAATCCAATCTTGATAGATGCAAGAAGACAAAAATGTTAGGAAGTGACTATTCACACGCTGCCCCATTTAAAGTGCATTAGGTTAGTTTCCGTGCGTTTAAGTCTGCCTTGTATTAACATTGGCGTGCGAATAGAGCTAACCAAAAAATTATAATTTCAAAAAAAGCATTTTCAACATTTAAGAGACCATTATTTAAAATTTGAGAACGAAAATGTCGAACATTTTTTTTTCATCAAAAAATTATTAGCTTTCTTAAATTGAATTTGTGAGATTTTCACCAGATTATTTTGAATTTTTTTTAAGGGGAAACCATGAGAGTAGGGCCGCCCTTCTCTCATGGGGAAACGAATTTTTTTTAAACATTTAATAATACTTAGAAAAAAAAAACTGTTTTTTAAGCTACAAATTGTAAAGATGAGTGTTGCGTATTATGGGAAGTTTTTGTCTGAGTCAACGCAAACCTAAAACTGCTGTATAAAATTTGTAGATGTGGTTTGGCCAGCAGTATCGACTAATCAATAGCTGTCAAGTTGATGTATCAACCAACTAGTTGATGGCGAAAGAAATTATTTACCCGCGTGATTTACGTGGAAATAAACAGCCTATGTAATCACTTCGTTTGCAAAATGTTATTTTCGCAACTTGTAATTAGCACTCTAATCAAGGCTCGAAAAATCGACTGAAAACCTTCAATCCTGTATTGTTACATCTCCAAGGACATTTTTTTTTATTAGTATTTTTGCGGTGGTTATAGGCGCGAAGAAGTTTCGCATTTTCTCGAACCAGAAGTCGCCGTTTACCGCTTAAGAAGCAAGCGATGTCAGGCTTGGGGCGATAGCTAAGCGATACACAAACCATCTAACTGGACCTTTGCGGTAGTGTGTCGATAACAAATATAAAGGGGAATCGAGGTAGGTGACAGACGTCGAAAATTCAACCCAAGTTTGTAAAAAGTGCCGATTTTTCAATATTAAACTCTGCACTAAAGAAGTTGTTTAGGCCGTATGGACGCAAGGCTTGGTGCACATTATTCATAATAACGTTTTTAAATGTGTAAAAATAATATTTTTGTCTTATTACAATGTTTATATCTCATGAAATATTCGATTCTTTATTTCTCATCTTTTTTGGGTAGCTGTCATAAGCGCCAAAAACCACAAGCGCCAACGCCACAAGCGCCAATCCGTAACCGCCAAACGAGAGAAGTCGCAAATGCCAAAGGTCTTAACCGCAATACTAACCTTACCTAACTTAACCTAACCTAACTTAGCCTAACCTAACTTGACCTAACCTAACCTATACGAACTTTGGCGTTTGCGACTTTTCTCGTTTGGCGG
>Ga0058701_10005628_pt1 | contig 10446 bp, 4 predicted proteins | sample AgamicOrMae_FD_97039 | JGI IMG/M metagenome (GOLD analysis project Ga0058701, IMG submission 97039) | Agave microbial communities from Guanajuato, Mexico - Or.Ma.e | ecosystem: Host-associated > Plants > Phyllosphere > Phylloplane/Leaf | place: Guanajuato, Mexico | collected 2012-06-04 | reverse complement strand
CGCAGCGTCGCGCGCGGCCGCGCGAGCGCAAGCGTAAGCGCGAGCGCGACGCGCGCGACGCGCGCGGAAAAGCAGCAAAGATCTTCGTTAACTGAACAGACCCTAGGGGGCTTGTGCGACGCATGCGCACAGGGCGGACGCGTTGGGTCTTGCTCTCTCCTTTCGACTGGGTCAGGTAGAGGCAGCGCTATCGTCGACGCACGTATGTGACGGGCTTATGCATTGGGGGTATAGGGGATTGATTGTCCTGGTCTATACTGTTCATATTGTAAATGCAGCTGCATATTTGTATCTGATTTGTATCGTATTTAGTGCCTCTCATTTTGTGTACTGATCATTTTGGTAACTTTGTGTTCATTATTAAATAAGAGCAATGAATATCATGCGATCTACTTGTCGAGAGAAATTCCAAATGCTTTCCTGTCGACGAACTGAGAGTAGTTGTGAGGTTATGATCCTGTAGGCCAGCCGTTTAACTCCAGAATTATGAACACCTTTGGGGGTAAGAATCTTATTCCTGAGTTATAATATTGTTCAATCGACTCCTTACCACGCATATCTATTATCGATTCCTACCGCAATCTTTCGTATCTCTCCGTAATCGTCTTGATTGCCACGTCAAACTTTTGGCGTAGGCCAGTGAATTGCTCGTTTTAGGTACAACAGTTCTTACATATTCGCACATATTTTCTGGTATACTTATCCTAATATACACATATGCGTCCGCAATAGTACTTCGAGTACTCTACTATTGTACCTCGGATATTGTTCAGCTTAAGTTTCCTCTTGTTTTTCTTATTCCTTCTGATTAAAGTTTCTTTTGAAACCTTCTTCCAAAAGTTTCTTTTATCACATTTTTTCCCTCTGACATTTGTGGTAACTGGCAGCTGAGAGTTTGTTGCAGTAACAAAGTATTACTCATGTTTGTAGGTGTGATGGTGGGCTCGCCAGATGAGCTTACGGTCCAGTCCCTGCTCTCGCTACCTGAAAGCTCAGCCATGGGATTATCTGGAGAACTTATGGCTCAAACCACGTTTATTCAAGGCCCTCCAAGTATGTATTCAACATTTTGTGTGCTGAATTCGGAGGACGTTTCAACTTATGACATTTTTTTCCCAATTATTTCAGCTGAAATCACATTGGATGAAGATGATGTTTTCCAGTGTGGCAAGTGTAAAAAGGTTTTCACATCATTCCAACTATTTATGTTACACAAGAAAAAACACCAACTACCTGGTAGGTTGAATTTTGCAGATTGTCTTGATTGGAAGACAGACTTAGTTAAGTAAGATATGTTTATGCATTCCAGCAGGATTAGTTCTTCCACTGGATGATGACCTGGATGGAACTGCCATCGTGGAATCTCTGGATAGCAGTGTTATAGCAGAAACTCAAGTACCTCAACAGCCTTGTGAAGACTCATCTCACAATGAAGAAGTGGCTCCAAGTGAACTTCATTTTACTTCTTTGGAAGATGATAGTTTTGGTGGACTTTCATCAGACATAGGGCAACCTATCCTGCTAGGAGATCAAGATCCACTGAATTTCTCCATTGACCAAGGAGTTCTTAACATCACTGCTGCTCAAGTATGTAGTTTGCTTCAAATGGAATTTCACCAGAAAGCCAGAGAAAATGTTTTCTCAGATATTGTCACATTTTCCCAACATCCCATAAGAATTTGGGAAAACTATCAAGTTAACAGAATAAATTGTTAAAATATTTCACTTGTTAGGAACAGTTAAATCCGCTTTTTGGACGGTATACAAAAAGTAAAAATAAGCAGTAGAGAATCATGAAAAATTATCAAAAGTTTCCAAGCCATCATGGAGAATAACAGAATCCTGTTATTTTCCATGAAGCCATGTTGTGTTTTTAGCCAGATTGTCTAGACTAGAGAGGAAGTATTGAAGAATTTTGTATGTAAGACATTTTGAAAATTTGTTGTGTGTTTTCAGTTACCTGAAGGAAGTTTTGTGTCATCACCTCTTCCATCTCTTCCATCTGTCAGTGAAGCTATAAAATCCCATGAAGAAGCAACTGCTGATACAAGTACTACATGGCTTTTAACCAAACAAGATGACAACTTAAATCTTGTTGCTGCAAGTTATGGTGATGAAAGAACATTGTTTTTGGATAATGAGCAAAAGTGTGTGGGATCTAACAAGTCAAGTGATAAAGATGTGGAGTTCCCAAGTGATGCTTTGCTCTCTGAAGCACCATTTGCCCCCAGCAAGGAAGTCTTTTTGGATAGTTCTGCAATTACTGTCCCAGAGACTATCACTGGAGACATAGAACCTCGCGTCATATTACCATCAGGGGAGTACATGCTGAAAAGTGGCATTGATTATATTAACAATGGAGAGCTTCTTGCTGGGTTTGAGAAGGTTGGAGCACACTCTCTTGTTCCTGAAGAGCAAACTACTGAAACGGTCTCTGTGAATGTCCTCGAAGTTGAGATGCCTCCTATTCCGGACAATTTGGCATTGGCTGCTGACTCCCTAGAATCTGCATCTCTGGATGATTTTAGTGATGAGTGCCCAAGCCCGCAAGAAGGGAAAAAAAAGAAAAAATCGTCTGCAAAGGGAACAAAATCAACTGAAAATTCGGATGTGTTTAAGGTGAGTTAAACTACCAATTATTTAGTGATTCTAAACAATTAAATTCTTCTCAAATTTCAATTATTATTAAATTCGATCTAAAGCTATTCCATGCGCCAAAATTAATATGAATGCTCTAGAAGCATTGACCTGTTCCTTGCACCGATTTCGACATTCGCGAAAGCGAATTTCATGCATCGGCCTAAGCCTCATTCTGCCAAAAAAAGGAAAAAAAGTATGATTCTCTCAAGTAATTAGCAAAATTACTCCAAACAACAATTTGTTTATTATTTATTTATTTTAAATTATTGTTGAAAAAGTAATAACATGGGATAGTGTTACTTTTAAAACACTATTTTGGACGAATAAAAGCGGACGTTCTGACATGCTATTTAACCGAAACCGAACTTTTCAAATGTAATGAACCTTCAATGTTTACTATGTTTGTTGCAGTTCAAATGCCTTTATTGCTCAAAGAAGTTCACGAAGAACTTTGATCTTCGACAACACGAGCGAAGTCATACTGGGGAAAAGCCTTTCCAGTGTGTAGTTTGCGGCCGTGCATTTGCTCAAAAATCAAATGTTAAGAAACACATGAAAACTCATCAAGTAAGTTCTTTTGGAAGTTAATAGCAAATCGCTCTTTTTCAAATTTGCCTCATCTATTTTTTTTTTGTTTGCAGGTATGGCCTCAAGGTATCGAAACGCTTCCAAAAGTTATCGTGCGAGAAGTATCAGAGGCAGAAGATAAGAATGACCAAAAGGTAACATCAGTGCTGCCTCTTTTTTTTTGGTAATTCTGGCGAGGTACCGGAAAATCTGATCCCATTGATTGGGCTTGAAAGCTATAAACAAGATATTTCGGAAATTTAGGTTAGGTTGATGTGAAAACTTTGGTTACGGTATTCATTACTCTGCGTTTCGATCTTAATTTAAACCGCGCAGATCTGTAAAAGAAATTTTTAATCAGGCAAATCTGAGGATTTGTTTTTGATCGATTCGCAACAATCACAGTTCACTCAAATGATCAATAAATAATGATTATTTTTCAGACTGATGGTGCTGAAGAAGAAGACGAGATGTCTGCTTCCGAGAAGGGACCTGAATATATTATAGACAATTCGTACACGTGTCAGTTCTGTAATGCCTCTCACAATAATTATTATGCCCTGAAAACTCACATGAAAACTCACCAATCACAAAAGGTATGAGGAACTAGGCCCCATTCGCAGTCAGCCTATTTGTGTTTTCTGAGGCGTGTTGGCTATATAACGGCTCTGTTGTACGATTTCCAGGTGTATTGGTGCAATCAGCAGAATTGCATGAAGACTTTCCCAGATATGGACTCGTTCTTAGTGCATACTCAAATCCACATGACGCGGGAAGCTCGGTACAGGTGCCATGTCTGCAGGGTACAATTTAGGTCTTTGAGCGACTTAGGCATTCACCAGTACACTCACAGTGCGAGGGAGCGGCCCACGTAAGTAATCTGCGACGAGGAACTTAACCTATAAGTTTCCCCTTGTTTTGCAAGACTGTTCGGATCGGAGTTATCCACTTTCATGGAGTGATGAGGTCTGTGCTTGTTCGTAGGTCCGGAGACCGCTATTCGTGTCCGAAATGCCATAGCCGATTCGTTTCGCCGAGTAACTTGGAGCATCACTTAGCCACGGCCAGTCATCGCCACCCGTGCCCAGAGTGTCATCGAGTGTTTTCGTGTGAACGCAATCTACGCCGTCATTTGATTATTCATAGTACAACGTACCCTTTCACGTGCAAAATATGTGGGAAAAAGTTCAAAACGGAGGCCTACTTAAACTCGCACTCAGTTGCTCATACCGACGAGAAGCCATTTGCTTGTGAGGTAAGTTTATCGTAAACGAAATAATGGCAACGTTGGGCTAGAGAGCCTCACAGGGAGAGAGGCGTCAACTGCCACGTCACCCTTGCATCCCACCAATCAGCGTTGCTGGTTTCATGCATCCCCCGAATCGGCGCACATCGCGGGAATAAGTTGTCGCCTCTCTCCCTATGAGGCTCTACGTTGGGCATGCTGAAGAACTGTTGCCAACCCTGCAATAGACCACGACTTTTTCCCTGGAACCGACGCATCATGGTCCACACCCATCTTAACTTTGTTTAGCGGGGTCTTGTTACGAGAATGCTCCAGTCAAGCAACCTTTACTGCCAATATTCGGACCAAGGACGCGTTAAAGACAACATCTAAGAAGACCATCCAATTTTATCATTTTTTTTATTTATTAATTTATTTTATTTTTTATTTTTTTTATGGACGAGGGAATTTACCCCTGTTGATTTGATGTTATTGGATGATTATTTTAAATCTACTTTTTTATATTTCCTCATTGCAAATATTGACAGTAGATGTTTGCACTCTTAGACTGGGAACGGATTCCTGCGCCAGCTTGTGCAATTTGGCAACCGCGCAACGGTCGTGAGACAGCATGGGTCTTGCGCTCTTGCGACTCCACCGGGAAAATTGTCATACTTCTTGATCCCTGCGCGTAGGGACTCCCTGAGCTGTCTTCTGACTTATTTCGTATTTACGGACTGTTCTCAGACCTACGCGAACATCAAATCACGGACTTATTCTTCTAACTTTGTGTTCATTCAATAATCATGGAGCCGTATCTTTGCCAAGGGAATAAGTTAACCCAATCTCAAGAATCGCCTTGCAAAGTTTCTTGCTTTTTTTTTCTTTTTTTTTATTATTATTATATCTTTTTAAATATTTTTTTTAATATATTTTTTTTTAGGGAGTGTCTATTGAACCGACTGCCCCATTTAAAATGTACTAGGTTGGGTTCCGTGCGTTCAAGTCTTCATATATGAATGCAAGTCGGGTCAATATCAGCTCCCTTTTTTTTTAAATGCAATTTTGCAAGCTTTCTCTGCACCTAAATGGGTTAGAATGACTGACAAACCTACGGAATCTGGCACGTCTTGAATTCATTCGTGCCCGACTCGACCTTTTGCAAATTTTTCGTTGAAAACTGAATAAAAAATTCATAGTTTCAGACTAAATATCTTATCGTATGTCAAATTAAACTTGTGGAAGTATCTCCTCCTCATCCAGCAATTAAGTTCGCTGTGCGAATCGTGGCAGGGTCGATTTCTCCCTGGAGCTGAAGTATTTGTATTTTTGTTGTCAACAGCACTGCCCTGCAGCGTTCAACCGTAGAGACCGGTTAACCCGCCACCGCCTTATACATCTGACCGTTAAAAAGTTCAAATGTCCTTTCCATTCGCATCTTAATTGTTCCAGAGAATTTAACAGACAAGGTAACACCCTGAATTGCAAGGACTTGTCTTCTAGTTTTAAGTTTAACTATCGGAGTATTCTTGTTTGCAGATAAACTAAAAGTACATATTCTTACTCATCTGACTCCCTCATCTAAGACGCAGTGCCAGTATTGCAAGAAGGAGTTTAAGAAAATTTCGATGTTGCGGAAGCATGCGAGGAGATGCCCTGAGAAGGCGGACTCGGTACGTATGCACCATACATAAAGAATTCATCGATGGTGAGCTCCTTTGTCAGAACTTTCGGAGCTCATCACTGATAAAAGTGTGTACTTCATCTTCCAGCGACTGCGTTTTAATATCAATGAATGCGAGGGAGTGAATTCAAATCCTTTGCCTCGTTCTAATCATTTCCTCTCGTGCCGAAAGATTCCGAATTAACCCATAAAAGCCCGAACTATTTGGGAAGAAATTTAGCTTAAGAGAAATTGAAAGGATTTTTTCCATTAAAATGCGCAATTTTAAGCTTTAAAAATTCCTAAATAATTAAATTTCCAGGGTGTCTAGTGACTGGGAAAACCGGGAATCAGCCGGGAAATTGAATGACCCGGGAAAAAATCGGGAAATGGCCGGGAATTTCGCTAAAAGAAGGAAAATCCGGGAATTTTCATTCAATTATCTTATTAAAAAAAAATATATCTATAAGAAAACGGGAAACTGGCGTATAGACACCGTAGCAAAGTCGCTGATGAGAAACTTTGCTCCGAGGATAATTTTGTAAATTGAAAAGAAGGCCGTGTTGCAATATTTTCATAAAGCGAGCTGTATCAACGCTCAATGGATGAATCAGATATATTTGAAGCGTTACGTGTTGACATTGGTTCTCATGGTTTGCAGATAAACGCTCGGACGAGTTCAAAAAAGAAAGTGGCTGCGGCAGGTAGAGGAGACGAAGCTCTGGCGGTGGTACCCGGCCCGGAAATGCCGACGCTGCTCGAATCTTCGGGCAGTGAGCCGAAGAGGTCGCCGACGAAACCCGAAGCCAAAAAAGACGTCTCGAAGACCCTCAAAATAGGCCCATTGAGGGCAGCCAGGAAGAAGAAAAACATGTCGGAAGTCGCACCGACGGACGCCCGCTTACAGGCGCCTGATTCTAACGAAAATGTTCCTACAATCGAGATAATCGTTATGCCGCTTTCGTTGAATGTGAGAACAGAGGATATGGACGAAGTGTTGGAGGGAGAGGTGCCCAATGAGTCGGGGATGTACCGAGTCATGTTTCCTGCGGATAACTCAGAATATCCTGTGGATTTGACCACGGGCAACGACACGCTATTGTCGAGAGTAGAGTGCGAGCGAGATGCCCGGGTGACGCTAATGGGGTCGCCCGATCAGCAAGTAACCGTATACTCAGCCAATGCTGGAATAGAAAAAATGTGATACTTCTACGTACTGTGTTTTTTTTTTGTGTATTTCATGTAAAAAGCTTTATGTAAGATGATTTTTTAATTGTAAGGATTTGTTGCCAAGATTCATTGTTTAAAACTGTTTCTCCACTTGCGGTGGCTAGGATTTTGATTAGTGATGCAAGCTCGCGGGTGATTGGTGAAGAGCTGTTTCTGAGATGGTGTTTCGCACCAATGCTAATGAGTATTTTTGCACATTTTTATTGTATAACTGCAAGTTTGTGCATTTTTTAAAAAGTGAGACTCTAACAAGGCTTCTATAGTCTATATATTGTTAGATGTGATATTTGGTTAACGCAGGAGGGTTGCTTTTTGGCATTTTATTTCGTTTCTTGCTTCGGACTTACCAACCTTTCTATCTTACGTTAAAACTATAATTTCACTGACTTTAAGATGTATAGTACACTCGAGATCAGAAGTTTCCTGACATTTCTCGGTGGCATGAGACGAGTAGCGTTGTTGGTGGTGTAAACTTTTGATGTCGAATGTACCCAGTTCTTTACGTAAACGAAACAAGCCAGGAACTCTGAGTGACCGCATTAAGTACTGATTGGCCTAAAGCAATACGTCAACGATGGTTGGTAAGATTTTTTTATTTCGATGTCACTTTTTTTGTCTCTCCGAAGAGATGTCACACGTGACCTCGTTTTTTTTCGGTCGGGGTCACGCAAATCAACGGCGCCGTGCTTCTTTGTTATACTTTTAAGTGTGGAATCTGTTATTGACTTTTGTTTACGTTTAACTATACCAAAAACTCGAAATCGCCAAGTGTTATCTTCCCTTTTAAGTGGAATAAGTAGGGACGTACGGTACATCGTGTATATACTGTAACTTACCTTCGTCAGGCAAATATACTTGTCAATTTTCCCGACGATAATATGGTTGTGATACTGCCATTAGAATATTCTGACGTAGTGTCCTAATTGTTAGTCACGCTTGCTGATCCAGTGACAGAATAACCTGTTTCCACTGTTTTATGACAGTCGAGACAGGCCGTGAAGCCTTTATCAGCCACGGTGAATCCCATTTAAAAGACAGCTCTACCTGTGATCTCGATCTTACAGATCTTCGTTAGTACAGTAAAACCCCTCGTAGCTGGAAGCCTACACTTCGCAAGAAAAGAAAAAATAACGACCTAGCTTGTTTTTCGGCTTCTAGACGTGCCCTTACATGGAGCCTCAATCAGGCGTCGCAGAAAAACTTTTCGATGAGTTTTTTTGGCTTAGAAGGGGTCCGGCTCAGAGGGTTTCACAGTACTAACATGATCCGTCTTTGTTTTTGTTCTTTGGCAGTTAAGCCCTCGCACCCTTTTGTATAGGGCTCTTGTAATTTATTATCTTGTAATACATGAATGCTTAACATAAATTCTCGTTGCTGTTCAATTCATTACAAAACTTCAGGCTGAATTTTGGAAGTTTAACTTTTCTTTAGGGATTCTTTCTCGTCCGGTTCCCCACTCTTTAAAGAGAGGTAAAATTTTCCAACTCTTGGTTTCCACGTTTCGTGACCTAGTCGAGAGGCGCGGAGCGTCACCAGAGCGAGCCTCAAATCAACTAACCGAAGTTAACCCAGGTTAACCAACTTGAAGGTCGCCAAGCCGGATGCTGAAGCGGCGTCGGGAGAGCGCTTACGAAGCGAGGCACAAGGCACGTCACTTAACCTAGCTTGACGCTAGGTCGTTCATTCACATCACGTTCTGAAAGATTAACCCATAACAACCAAGTATTTGGAGTGAAATTTAGCTTAAGAGAAATCGAAAGGGTTTTTCCCATTAAATTACGCGATTTTAAGCTTTGGAAAATGCCTAAATTATTAAATTTCAGGTTTCCAGGGGGGTGATATTTAATTTTGACAATACTGAACTAAAAAGTTGCTCTAAAATATTTTTTTCTGTTTCCGAACGGCATCGCTGGGCGGTAGTGGGTTAAACCACGTTGGAACTCAAAAGGCAAAATATTCCTCGTTCGAGATTGTAGTGAGTTTTCCCTTCCTGTCACGCCATCGTCAAAGAAGACTGGTAAATCAACCGTCTTTTTGGATGCAAACCAAGACAATGCAACCTGTGGTTCTCTACCCTCTAAGATTCTTAGGCTGGATCATAACTAACAACCGCCCAGCGATGCAGTTCGGAAACAGACAACATTATTTTAGAGGATCTTTTCAGTTCAGTATTGTCAAAATTAATAATAAAAATTTCTTCCCCCTGGAAACCTGAAATTTAATAATTTAGGCATTTTTCAAAGCTTAAAATTGCATATTTTAATGGAAATAGCCCTTCCAATTTCTCTTAAGCTACATTTCACTCCGAATACTTTGGGCAGTTAAACAACAGTGACAATATCTCAGACAAATCCGCAGTGGTCTAAAAAATTTCAACCCATATGATTTCTAAGGAAAAATTAATTTATTCATATAATTTAAAAGAAAATATGATTATGAAGTTAGATCATTCTAGCTCAGTGAAATCAGGTGAGCCATTCTCACCTGATGAAATATTTTAAATACAATTAATATTTTCTCATCTGAATGAGCCGATCTACAGGCTTGAACATTGAGGCTGCTATTCAACGCAGCATACCTGCAAAACCAAATAGTTCTCCAATCTGATATCTCCAAGTTTGTCAATATTTGTTTCTGACTTTGTCAGGCCATACAGCACCAATTATTTTTTACAAATGCTAGTGAGAAATTATGTCATGTCTTGCTCTGTTCATAATCAATTGTTCAAGGTATCAGAGAAGTTAATAAAATGGCTGTAGGAGATATCACTAGCAAATATTTATATGACATAATTAACTATTTTACAAAAACTATTAGTAATAACAATGAATTTGCAAAATCAGAGATGCCTACATTACATCAAGGATAAATGTACCAGATATTCTTTTTCTTAACATAATTTAAGCAGATTTTAAATGTCCCAGTTGATGGTGCAGAACTCTGATCAATACTAGTGTGCATGTACTACACTTGTTAACCTTAACATTTACGCAAAAAGAGCGGATAATGATGGTGATAAGATTGCCCTTTATATGAATTACTGCAAGTTTATTTTATCTTCTCAGTGAAAAAAATGTCTGCAGTGAATAATTGTAGCCTTGGTGAGTAGATTAACCAGATG
>Ga0058701_10005627_pt1 | contig 10450 bp, 6 predicted proteins | sample AgamicOrMae_FD_97039 | JGI IMG/M metagenome (GOLD analysis project Ga0058701, IMG submission 97039) | Agave microbial communities from Guanajuato, Mexico - Or.Ma.e | ecosystem: Host-associated > Plants > Phyllosphere > Phylloplane/Leaf | place: Guanajuato, Mexico | collected 2012-06-04 | reverse complement strand
GCAACCAATAGTCATCCTATTTTGCGACCAGTCCCAGTCATCCTCTTTCACGGCATTATCATTCATCCTCTACCGTGAGGAGTCATGGCTCTTCACCATGCATAGTCATCCGATATCATCACACGTTATCCACTTTCATAACGAGTCATCCACTAGTGTTAGCTATAATCATTCTTGTAGAATCACCAGTCAACCTCGTCTATTACCCAACATATCTTATTATTCATCCATTTTTCCCAGCCATCTGTTCATTGTCATCTCTTCCAGCGCAAGTTCATCCAGCCCCCGCAAAATGTTGTGTCTCCTCATCCCTAAGCGGTCATCCAGTTTAACAAGGTGGCCCGCCACCCGAACAATGTTAACACATGTCTTGCGGATGCCACCGTGTCGACGTCGAGGTGACGTCAAAAGGACGTCGGCCATTTGTCACCCAAAGGGCGCCTAAAAGTCGTTCATCAAGTTAAAAGACCACCGAGACTCGCCGCCCGTCGCCCGTCGCCCGTCTCGGCTGACCCATTAAGAGGCTGCGCTCGGGGAATCGTATTGTGATTACAGAAATAAATAAAAAAATCCGACTTACACATTTTTTGCATTAACTCATGATAGAAATTGACGACCAACCATCGTTTCTTAAAGCCTCTCAAATTTCTTTGGGCTTCAAATATTTTTTTTTTAAAAAGGCCTTTTTTATTAGTTATGTTATTTTTAGTATTATTTAATTTCTTTTTTTTAATGAGCTTAAACTTTGATCACTTTTCGCGATAGGCCTATCAATAGCCAGATCAATTGATTCTGTGAGAGCTCCCTATTAAAACATGACCTATAGATCGCAACTCCCAGTTTTAGAAGTTGCATTTCTGAAATCTTTACCTCCTGGTTCAACCTTGTATTACAACTTACAGCCGCGACGCGACGGTTGGGTCAGGCTGACCTAGAATATGTCAGGTGTAATTTGTTCCACTTTTCTCAGTGATGAGAGAACTTCTTTAGAAGAAAATCCAGCGTTTCAAGTTTACAGTGTTTTGAAGGATTTCGGTTGCTCTGTTTTTCTTGGAGTTATTTTTGAGACTGAAAGTTTTGACCCTCAAAGAAGAGGATAATCCTCCTAAGATGACTCAGTCTGACACGTTTGGTCGGCATCGTCACCTGGGAGTATATTAAGCACTTAATAGTGTCTTCAGATGTATTTTACTTTTCATGTCACCTGATTTCTTTATGACTTCGATTGTTACAAATCTGGGACCTTTGTTCCTAATTTATTTTCTTACGGTGACAATTGCTCAAACTGCACGCTTAGCAAGCTCCAGTGACCCAGGTGCAAATGGGAATTTCAGTGCCGTGGCACTGGTCATTCAGTGAAGTTTAACTGGTTTCCAGAAAATTTTCACTGGTTTCCAGTGGAATTTCACTAAATTTCCAGTGGGATTCCACTGAATTTTCGAGTGGCACCTTGGTCACTGGATAACCAGTGACCTTTCATTGGTTCTTGCACTGAAATTCTGAAAAAAATTGCTGAATTTCCAGTTGAAAGACCCTCAAAATATGTTGGAAATATTGAAAGAAATTAGATTAAAACCGCGGCTGAAACATAGCATCTCATAATTTTAAAAACCGTAATTTAGACCCTCGTACGTTCCGAATTGAAATATTTATCTTTGTTTAGAAAGTGTCGTCGTCGAGGAAAATATTTTTTCAGCCGGCCAAGGAAATGTGAAACACAGTAACACAACCTTGAAAACTCAGTGCTGAAATGAGCCAAAAATATGGGGTCAACTTAGGCGTAATGGCTAGAGGTTCTCATCGTCGTATCAGATTGCGGCTCAGTGTGCCGAGACGCTGAGCAAGCCACCGGATTGGTGGTTACTGGGGTGAAACCGACCAATGGCAGAGCCCCGACAAACAAAGACTCCTCGCCTGAGAAAACACTCCAACACCCCAGTTTGTTGTTGTGGAACTGCACAGCATGCAAAGCAAAGCGAGTACCGATAGTTTACATTTGAACCCGGGGGGATAATTTGCATAATTACCCCGACGATTTGTTCTTGTTACAATCGGTGTTTTTAGTTTAAGTGTTGCCATTCAGCTGCAGTGCCTCCTTTCCCACGGAGTGTACGAACAATGTGCACTTCGAGATCGCACAGGGTTTTCATTTTGGCCTCCGAAAATATTTCTAATCATCGTAATAACTAACATCAGTTATGAGATGTTGGTCGTACTATACCGTGACTTATTTACCGCGGTACGATAGAAAGCTTGCGTGCGGATCTTTCTTTGATAGTTCTGAAAACTTTAGTTCCAGTTTTTTTAAAATATTTATATTTTTTTATTTTAAATATTTTTATTTAATTCAATAATCCCGGCTCTCATAGTCTATTTGTGCTGTTTTTATCATCCCGTTAGCTCAAGTTATACGTTGACTCAATCACAAGAAGTAAAAATAATAATTATAACACATTTAAATTTACAATTTATAACCAGCAACAGCTTATTCAGAGTAAACGAATGATAAGTGAAATGAGAAGTGACCTGTTTAATGCGAAAGCTATTCAGTTTTCTTTTCACTTATGTTAGATTCCCTCGCCTTATTACCTTGACATTTTCAGCAAATCTCCTCTCTTGTCCTTCGCTTTGATCGGTCCACAACTCATCTTCAGTACATCCCAGAAACCCTCTCTTGCCAATAGAATCAGCGGTGCCGCATCTTTCGATCATCCCAGTTATTTATAGGCCTCCCGCTACTCATCCTCGACGATACAACTCTACTCTGTCCTCTGTCCCTATTTATCTTTTGCTCCTCCTCTCATCAAAAAGGACCGTTGTCTGAACCGGTCGGATGTAAACAAGGTTTTGTTGAACTAGGTGAGGTTTAACTAGGCTAGGTTGTACAAGGTATGGTTCAACTAGGTGAGATTCAACTACGTAAGGTTCAACTAGGTATGGTTCAACTAGTTATTGTTTAACTAGTTCAACTAGGTATAGTTCAACGAGGTATGGTTCAACTAGGTATGCTTGAATTCAGTATGACTCAATTAGGTATGGTTCAACTATGTATAGTTCAGCTAGGTGTGGTTCAAGTAGGTTAGGTTTAAGCAGGTATATTTCAACTGAGTATGGTTTAACAAGGTGAAGTTGAACTAGCGGTAACATTCACTAGATTCTTTGAGCCTCTCTTCGCTATGGCAGCACTTTGGATGTCGCTAAGCCTGATTAGGCTTATCCTTTTGAGGCCGCTCCCCCTAAAGCGACACAGGCTTCGCGACCTATAACCTTAGGTTAACTTAGGTTAAGAACCTTGCCTTATGTGATAGGTGAAACCCAAGCCAAATCTTGAAACCAAACAGTACAGTAATTCTTACTAGCAAGTCTAGTCGCAATCTGCATTAACGATCCCACTAGGCAGAACCCATAAGATGCCTAGAAGCACCCAAACCACCCTGCGCCTCGAACCGAAAACACACTTATCTAGGTTAAGCTGTCTCAGTGATCGTTCCCGGTTCGTTTCCCGCTACACCCCCCCCCCCCGACTGACTCATCGACGCCAGACCATCCTGGATCTTGCAACGAACGCAGACTTAAAAAAGTAAATTGGATTTGTGATGATTGTATTGATAAAAGGGGGCGGAGCCGGGGAGCTGGGTCAAATCGTAGTAGTGTGAAATATCATGAGGAGGCCAGTCCTGATAAATATCCCGCTCTCTGGGGAGGAGCGCTCGCTTTATTACGTAAATAGGTGTTAATTTCGGATATGGAAAGAGGTTATTTATTTACTGCCGCGGAATTGAGTTTTGTTCAAGGCGGGGTTTACCGTCGTTATTTGTACGACCAAGCGTTTTGTTTCCTGGACTGCAACGGATATTCGTAGGCCTGGATTTTCAACATCTTGGTTTCACCCAAGAAGACTTCAGTCTACTCCCGAGAAGACTCAAGTCTCTCAAGAAGAATCCAGTCCTCTCCCAAGAAGACTTAAGTCTCCCAAGAAGATTCAGGTTTTCTCCCAAGAAGATTCAAGTCTTCTCTTAAGAAGACTCAATTCTTCTCCCAAGAATTAAAGTTTTCTCCCAAGCAGACTCAAGTCTTCTCCAAGAAGACTTCAGTCTTATTGGTTCCACCTATCTGCATTATTCATAGCGCAGCGAGACACATGACACGTGAACCTAACCTAGATTAACCTAGCCTATGGACCTTCGACGATAAAATTTTGCGTCATCATAGGCGTTTAAAACCTGTAACCTTCTCAGAGTTTTCAACCTAAAAATTCACCTATCCACCTTAAAAAGAATCGGTTTTGCACGGATCCATGATTAGATTGGGTAGCTGTCACAAGCGCCAAAAACCACAAGCGCTAATCCGTCACCGTCAAACGAGAAAAGTCGCAAACGCTAAAGGTCTTAACCGCAATACTAACCTTACCTAACCTAACTTAACCTAACCTAACTTAGCCTAACCTAACTTACCCTAACTTGACCTAACCTAACCTATACGAACTTTGGCGTTTGCGACTTTTCTCAGTTGGCGGTTACGGACTGGCGCTTGCGGCGTTGGCGCTTGTGGTTTTTGGCGCTATCGAAGGCCCCCCGATTGATTAAGCTTTCACAGCTAAATGTATTGATAGGAACCCTAGTTGTTGGAAGTCAAAAGGGTTGAGGGCGTCTAGAGTGTGGATAATTTAGGATTTTCTTAGTTCAAGTAAAAATACGGCTTTAAATTTGCCGCCTTGGCTTTCCCAGCGGACCACTTGACGTAACAGTTTTAACACTCTCTCTAAAAATGATGATATCAGTGATGATCTGAAACCGCCCCCTTGTGATCGGGGCTTGGAACAGGCTCGAAGTAGTGCCGGGCATATCGTTGTGCATCATCTCGGCCCAGCAGTAAAGCACGGCCCCGCCCCAAACATTCCTCGGATGTGAACAGTATTTGTTGTTCCCTTAGCTTTCAAATTCCGATACGTTTCCCTCGGATAAATGCCATTAGTTCAGGGAAGATGCGTAAGCGAGGTGGGATACATCTGCGTATTACACTTCACGTAAATAATTGACGATCCCTGTACGCTCTTACCTTTGAGAAGCCGATGCTGGGTGTAGGAGGTTCATGGTGCGCTGAATCCAATCTTTTGAAAACTGTAACAAGAGAAAAAGCAAAATCAACGCTTATTTTCGTAGGATTTTTCGCAATGCAGGTCTCGCTGGGCTGCTAAATAGTGCGTAAGAATTTAACGCTAACGAACATGGGCTGTGTTGAATACCTTTGTGTTTTGTTTTAGCGCCTTGTGTTGCGAAATGCTTAAGAAATGCTTAGAATGCTGAAATGCTTCGAATTCTCAGCCCCATGAAAGAGGGATCGTCCAATAAACCACTGCACCAATAACTGCAATGTTGCCACATTTCGCGATTCAGTTATTTTTAATTGCAATTAACTCGAGCATTGCTAGAGATATCTTAACATTTGAGATACGTTAGCCTTATAATGTTTCGTAGCAAATTTTAAACGGGTATAAAAAATCATAGTCAGTTCGTTTTTAAGGCAGACCTGTCAAAAGCCATGAAAAATATTTTTAAAAAAGCTCCCAAGAGGCGGAAATTTCAACTTTTTAAATGAAAAGTGTAGTTATAGAAATGCTATGGATGGAGCAACTCGATTAAACGTTTAATGTTTTCCTATTCTGGAAACCCCCTGAGACTGTAACAAACCGTGCGGTAATCGTATTGAAAATACCCAAATCGTCATCAATGTATTTCTAAGTCAGTGAGTCACCGCATAGATGTCCTTGATTAAGGAGTAGAATATCCCTAAACAAACATCCTTGGCAATGCAAGAATAGCTGTTTGCAGCCCGTGTCTAGAGGTCACCAAGACAATGAGCATTACACCAACGATTAATTACAGAAACTACACACATTTTTCTCCTAAGACAAACACAAAAATAAAAGAAGAATTATTCTTGCAAGCGGGCAAATACGTGGCGCCGCATTGGCGCTGTGGAATGTAGTGGCCAATTCGACTGAAATTATCGGCCGCGAACGTTAGAATTTGGGTTGCGAGTTGCCTTAACTTCAACGCCGTTTGGGAGACAAAATGCGGCACCTGTTCTATTCATCCAGCCAGTCTGGACCGTTTTAGAGTACTTCAGTCGAAAATGAACTTCTATGAGACCCCAAAAATCTGACACAAAAAATATGGAAAGCAGTTTTAAAACACAAAATCGTCTGATTCTTTCAGACGTGGCTAATTCATGATTTTCTAAAATGATTGTTTTGACAGAACATAATAGTGAAAATAGTCACTCCTTAAAACATTAATTATTTTAACTCACTACCGCCCAGCGATGCCGTTCGGAAACAGAAAATTCTATTTTAGAGGATATTTATATTTATAGTTCAGTAATTGTTCCAATTTAAAAAATATCACCCCTCTGGAAACCTGAAATTCAATAATTTAGGCATTTTCCTAAGCTTACAATTGCGTAATTCAATGAGAAAAATCCTTCCATTTTCCCTTTGAGGTAATCTTACTCGAAATACTTTGGACTGTTATGGGTTAATCATCTCATACTAAAACGTATTTTTTGTTTTCGCCAATGCGTGGGAAAAGATCGAGCCGTAATTGTTCGTGTATTTGTATGAGACAGTATATCTTTAATGGACCTATTAGAATGGCCTGTTCTAAAAATTGAATCGCTTTAAAATTTGGAGAATGCATTTTTTTATGGAGGGACAGCTAATTAGCTAGTAATTTCAGTCACCTTAGGACACCCTTTAAACGTATATCCTTACCTTGAATAAGCCCTCCAAACGAATCACTTTGCCACGCATTTTAACCCTTTACAGCCTAAAGTATTTGGAAAGAAATTTAGCTTAAGAGAAATTGTAAAGATTTTTTCGCTAAAATACGCAATTTTAAGCTTCTTAAAATGCCGAAATTATAAAATTTAATGTTTCCAGGGGGGGGGGATTTTTTTTAAGTTGAGACAATACTGAACTGGAAAGATCCCCAGAAATATTTTTTTTTCTGTTGCCGAACGGCATCGCTGGGTGGTAAAGGGTTAAGCGACCCTCATAGTATCGCCCTTAAAAAAGGGGATGTTGATCCGACATGCAATAACAAAGGGTAACTTGAACGCACGTAACCACGGGCGACTTTAACGCAGGACAACTCATACGAAGGGCGACTTAAACACCTGTCAAGCCTTACCATAAGAGACTTAAACGCAACGTCAGGGCACTTCAACGTCGAGTCATGTTAACAATGTCAGAAGAGGCTTCAACACAAGACGAGTGCCGAAAAAGGTCCTTGGCACAGCATCATCTGGATGTCCTAGACTCCTAGACCTAGGCAATCGAGACCAAACTCCGCGGTCATTCCAAAAATCCCTCCCCGGAGCGTAAAAAAAGTAATGTGACGAGTTCGGCCCCCGCAGAGTTTTGCCGGAATGTGCCGAAGGCGGTGGCGGCGGACGCTGGCCGGCGCTGGCCATCGTGGGAAAATTGCCTCCTCTGGTGACTTGGGGTTATCCTGGGTTGCGTGTCCAGTTCAATCAATTAGGGAAGAAATAGCTTTAGCGAGTCCGGCGCGGCCGATGCCGTACCCGCACCACGCCGCGCCGCAACGGCTACTGGACTTGGTAATCTTCGGGGACTGTTAACTTGGGGCTGGGTGGAACTCCTCAGGCACCAACACACTTCCACGGCTAAGGATACCGGGTCCATTGACTAGGACTCTAACCTCAACTGGACATCATCCTCTAAGCCGGTAAATTCAGCGGAAGCAGGAAAACTTCTTTTGGGAGATGCTGTAAAAGTCACTTTAACCGATTTGTGCCCAGAGGAAGTTTGAAAAAGATAATTTAAGGAAATAATCAAAATGTTTTGGGTCAAAATTTTGCAAAATTGTGTTTTTGAAATGATGAAACTTTTTATTTTGGCAAATTTCGAGTTACCTTTTTACTTAAAACAAGTGGTTTTTGGGAGAATTTTGCCTAAAGGTTGATATTTTTGATGGGTCGATAACAGCCCAGTGGGCAAAAATCGGTTAATACAAGGTCACTGTGGCGAGACTGATGTATTCAGGGGACTACGAGGCAAAAGTATTCGTTACCACGGTGTTTTAATGGTAGGATATGAATCAATTTTGTTAGGGAGTGTCTGTTACCTGATTGCCCCATTTAAGATGTATTCGGTTGGGTTCCGTGCGTTCAAGTCACTCCCATTTGAAATGCTTTAGATTGGTTTCCATGCGTTGAAGTCTCATTTTATTAACCCATAAGAGCCCAAAGTATTTGGAGTGAAATTTCGCTTAAGAGAAATTAAAAGGATTTTTCCCCTTAAAATGCGAAATTTCAAGCTTTGAAAAATGTCTAAATTAATAAATTTCAAGTTTCTAGAGGAACAATATTTTTAAATTGTAGAAATATTGAACTAAAAAGATCACCTAAAATATTTTTTTCTCTTTCCGAATGGCATCGCTGGGCGGAAGTAGGCTAACGCATATCGAGTCAATAGCAACGCCTGAAAAAAATTTAAAAAAAATGCAATCTAAGTCCTTCTTTGGGTTGTTTTGAGAATTTGACTAAACCATCAAGTTAGTTAAATTGCTCATTTTCAGGCAGCTTTAACGCTTCCATTTCCTGCGTCACTATTCCAGCACTCCGTTGACTGGAGGCCCCGAATCGGCTGACTACCGTTACCGTTCAGTCAACCATTTTATTTCTTTTGATTCACAAGACGTTCCTTGTTCCGACAGCAAGTACAACTAGTCGCAACATGTCTCTACCAACTCAAAAGAATACCGACGAGATAAATGTCAGTATTTTTGTCGAGATGACGCCTCCGTCCCTCACGAGAGGTGAGATCCCAGATCTGAGCGAGTTGCGACATAGCAATGCAGGGACTGATGTTCGGTAACGCGCTCGGGACCGCTTAGGGTTTGTCCTTACAGGGTCTGGGCCTGGGCAGGGCGAGGCAAGGGCTAATAGATTCTTTATGACAACTGCGTTGACGCTACAAGGCGGAACACCAGGTGGACCTGAGTACAAGCCTTCGCAGATACGCATCGGTATCTGGTGCTGCATTCTAGGTGCGTATAGCAGGTACAGTGACGGGCAAAACTTGGCGAATTCAAATGAAATGTTCACGGCGAAATTCGCTCGAACTAGATCAGCAAGTTTGCGTCGTTCCCAGCTGGAATGATCTATCTTTCCAGATACGTGGAATCTGGTAATGGCTTTACAAGTAACTCGTTTTAGTAACATGCTGGGCGAAAATACGGGGCGTGCAGTATATTGGGTGTTTTTATAAACTAACCAAAGTCACCCGAACTTGACCTCTTATTTTAGGCGTTCATAAAGTTAACCCACTACCGCCCAGCGATGCCGTCCGGAAACAGACAAATTTATTTTAGTTGATCTTTTTAGTTCAGTATTGTCACAATCTAAAAAATATCACCCCTCTGGAAACGTAAAATTTATTAATTTAGGCATTTCTAAAAGCTTAAAATTTCGTATTTTAATGAAAAAAGAAACCTAATTTCTCTTAAGCTGAATTCCACAGTCCACAGGCTGTTGTAAATTACATAAACCTCACGAAAAAAAAAGACGAAATTACGATTTTCCGACAAGTTTCATTTGTTTACAGTTATTTTTTTAAAAAATGTAATAGTGACAAAAAAATAGCAACGGCGACGAAAAATGATTGTATTTCAACAAATATGGTTGTAGCCTTTATAGAAACAAAGCGCGTTTGTCAGTGTCATTTGTTACTGTAACAAAGTCATTTTTTGCGTGCTACCTGGAGCATAATTCGCCCGACTCGAGGAAATGTATCGAATCATCTGATTTGTGATTCGCAGAAGAAACCTCGGCACTGTTTCCCACGATATCTAGGCTATTTTAGCACCAATTTAATAGAAGCCACTTCCATGCCGGGTATATTTGCTCGCCGGGGGCTCAAGGATGCCTTGGCGCCTCTAGGGCTGGGATCCCCCGGCTCGGCCCGGCTCGGTCCGATCCGGCTCGGCTCGGTCCGATGCTGGGCGGGGAAGCGGGCCATTGGCAGAGACCACCCCTGGAAATTGGCACAAAAGGCGGAATGATGACCGGCGGGCATCTCACTAAGCAGCGACGCAAGGGGACTGTGCGATCGAGAGCGTGGCGGAATTTGCAGCTGGTAAAGGCATGAATTAGCTTGCATCAGCTCATCACACGATGCCACTCTGGTTGTCATTTCCTGTCCAGTGAGACGTTCTTTCTGGCGGCCAAAACAAACAGGGAAATCGGCAAAAGAGGGAAGCAGCGGGAAAACGTTGTGAACTGTAATGGGGGGCATTCGATAGCACCAAAAACCAAAAGCCGCAAGCGCCAGACCGTAACCGCCAAACGAGAAAAGTCACAAACGCCAAAGTTCGTATAGGTTAGGTTAAGTCAAGTTAGGTTAGATTAAGTTAGGTTAGGTTGTTTT
>Ga0058701_10005626_pt1 | contig 10450 bp, 3 predicted proteins | sample AgamicOrMae_FD_97039 | JGI IMG/M metagenome (GOLD analysis project Ga0058701, IMG submission 97039) | Agave microbial communities from Guanajuato, Mexico - Or.Ma.e | ecosystem: Host-associated > Plants > Phyllosphere > Phylloplane/Leaf | place: Guanajuato, Mexico | collected 2012-06-04 | reverse complement strand
TAACCTTAGGTTAAACAAGTAACAGAGGATGATTTTTTCTCTCGAAAATTATGCAACAGTACTTACATAAACATGAAATCTTTTTTACAAAATATATAACCAAAATGTAGTCGATTAACATTTACTGCAATTTATTTGAATAAGTTCGCCATTTTCCCCTTTATTTTTTAAAATATTTCTTTGAAAATTTTGATTAATGATCCTATGAAAATCACCATAATATTTCAAATTCAAGGTTCACTTCTGCCGTAGATATTTTATCTACCGCTACACTAATAATAACAAGGCTAGCATGGATTGTGTTACCTATAAAGTTACAAGAAAAACAACCGAAGTTATTCAAACTCTAATTCAAATAACATTCGAATAAAACCGCCACAAGAAAGGAGACTGCTCAAAATTGGAAATACCAAACCAGTAGGAAATCAACCTGCGCGGGAAAGGTCAAAACCCCCCAAAAAAAATTCCAGTGCTGAGCAAAACCAAAAGTTTGAGAACTAAAACCACCAGCGCTGATCTAGCGCTAATCCCTTCACGACCCGAACGCTAGTGGCTTAGAAAACTTCGGTACTGCGACGTTGCCAAATGATCGAACGTACCCACAGCGAAGGAGCAGACATTATGGTTTAGTTCAGGGTTCGCCATTACGTTGGGCTTGATCACGTGAGGTAAAGTTCGTTTAGGAGGATAAGTTACGCTTGGTTTAGTTCGATAAGGTGTGATATTAAAATACCTTTAGTTATGTTATTTAAGGGTTGATCAGGTTACACTAGACCAGGTAAGGTTACATTAGGTCAAGTTTGGTAATTATCTAATTTGACCTATAACCTCATGTCAGATTATTTCAGGTTAGGTTATTTGTTTACATCACATGTTGAATGTGTGCACATACTATTCGCGCGGTGGACAGTGGGCCTGAAAAGTCATGACCCCTGATTTCATGTTTTTTTTTTATAAAAGCAGGGGTCATGACTCTTGTGTGTGACCCACTGAATTTCTCTGCGATAACATCATGCGAAATATGACATTGGATCTTGCAAAAAAGACATTTGAGACTTACAGTGGCATGTTCTACTGACGGTTTTGGTTAATTTTTTTACGCAGGTACTTTTGCTACCGGTTAAGTTTCTTGGTTTCTCACACACGGGTATTTATTCTCTGTTCTAGCGAATGTATAACACTGTTAAAAAATGGAATTTTACAATCCCGGATCTGGAATAAATATTCATTTCCGGATTGTAAATATACTTTCCTTTCCCTTTAGTAATTTTACTGAACGGGAGTTGAATTTTCCAAAGCGATTTTCAAAATAACATTAATTTCAACTCCCGTTTAATGAAATTACTACGGGAAAGGATAGTAACTTTACAATCCGGTATTGAATATTTATTCCAGATCCGGGATTGTAAAATGTTTTAACAGTGAATTTATCCATTCTCTTGTTTTTCACCAAATGTATACTTTATGTGACGCCCTCAAAACTCCTTTCACGATATTTTACTTCATTTGAAGTACACACTTTTTTTTCATTCATACAGGAAGAAGGTCATTTCTTATGAGGTTAAGGAGAAAGTACTTAAATAGAGAATAAACGGAAAAGTTTTGTGCGAAAAGGAAAGGTGGCTGTGGGTGAATCAGAGATCACCGCGGGGTACCAACTTACGCAGCAACTCTGAAGCGAGAATGAGGTACAAGGAGGTTCTTACTGTGTTGTGGGGAAGCATAGTAAATTCCTCCACGTAACTCGGCAAAGTGGACTTCCTCGACCTCAAGGCCTCCGACCTCATCCAGACCTTCGGACCTCACGGCTCAACCATCAATTCAACTTTGCCCACGAAATCAAGGGCACCTTCCAACAAGCGCCGCCGTTATCAAACTAGGTCAAATCTCTTCTATAGTTTACCCGTAAAAACGGCGCGCCGATATAGGTCAAGCGAAAACTTGATACCTGCGCCAAATTTAACGTGCTCTTGATTCGACCGGAGGATATAGTGCCTAGGTTTTACGTGAATGACTCTCTTTAATGCTGAGTTAAGTCGTTTTTATAGGTTTTGAATTTGTTTAAAAGCACTGGAGAAGCGAGGCACTAGACACATAAACAGCAGGAGGAGTGGTGACAATAGATGACAAGTCTGGATTCTGGATGAGTGGCGTAAAGTAATGTGTGGCTGGACAATATATCGCAGAGGTGAAAAGTCTGTCCTTTGAAATTGAGTGTATTGTATCCTGGTGACTATTTCTGCAGAATATTCATTTACAGTTTGTCGTTCTTCGAAGTTTGCTAATCATTAGTTGGCATTCTCGTAAATACTCCAAAGTTGCCAGAAAACGTTATCCAACCAAAGTATATTTGCGCTTGAATCTGAGCCGTAAAGGCAAGTCAAGAAGCAGTACCGTTTGCTCACAAGATCGGTGTAACATCAACGGCACAGTAGTTTTAGTCTCAAGATCGTCTTAAATGAGCCGAGTTTAATTGCAACCTAAATCCTAATCAATGTTGGAGGTAACTGCAACTTTAATTAATAGTTACCACTTTGGATTGCGGGCGAAATTTCGTATGCCTTTAGGAGAAATATATCTGGGAATGTGTTGAGTTTACCTTTGCGGCGGGCGACGTGCTGCGACTGAAACAAATGAGAAAAACAAACGATCAAGGTGGGCAGGAGCAGGCGTTGTTTGTCATCTCGTTCACTTCGATCTTTTCCCCCAAACAGTCCATAGTTAGCCGCGCGCAGTTTCTTGAGCGGAAGCAGCCTGACAAAGTCGGGATAGGCAACCCGAGCAACAGGCGTGTCCCGCGGTTGCCTATCCTCGCGACAGCAGGGGCTCTACAAGCACAATGCTGCCTTACGTTTTCACAGCAAAGAAGAAAAAGGATAAATCCGCTTCACTTTGTATTACCTCAACTGTTTCGTATAAAATAAGTTAAGATTTTGCAAATAAATTACTTTAAATTAAAATTTGGTCATCCGACATCCCTGAAAATTACCTCTAGAATTGCAAAAGGCAGTGGGGGATTTCTTTAATACATTGAGCAAGAGATTCATTGTACAATGTCTTGGGTTGTAACCGAACAGCCTCACTGAGTGATAATAAATGAAATTATGCCTGAAATATTATCAAAAAGAGTTTTTTTTTCTCTTTTGTCATATTAAAGAGGTAAAGTTTTTCAAACTTTGAATTTCAAATACATTTCTAGGAATTTATTCACGGTTGCACAAAATACAGAACAAATTGATTATTTCACAGGTCCACATAGCTGAGTTCTCACTCAAAGAGGTTTTCCGTCTGACAAATCGTAGCGAATTACCAAGCCATATTTTTCGAATTTTTAATTGCAGGTGTTTTCATTACGGCTGCAAACCTAGATGCATTTTTGTAACGTAGGCTTCTTGGCAAGGTGTCACTAGTTTCATCACTTCCCGACGGCTGGTTTCAAACCGTCGTTACTACAAAAACACACACAATTTATTTTCCTTGTACTAGGTTCACTCACGTTATGAAAAGCCATTTCTTCATTCAGTGAGAAATCTCCGCAGTAAACAAAGTTGCAAGTGTAATAATTCACGTATAAGAAGCGAAAACGGGTGAAAGTTTATTACATTTTCGATTCATAATGTAGCTAATGCCATAAATCCCCCAGGATATTAGCTACATTGATACATCAATTGCCCGCTCGTAATGATAAAAAATCGCCCACTCTAAAACTTGCTCTCTACATAACGACCTCAGAGAAATGTATATACATACATTTTCTGCGTCGGAAACATTCACGAAATAGGGAAGAGGCAAAACAGGGCAGTCCAGAGGACATTAGTGACTCCCCCCCTCCTCCCACCACCAACATACCTTTCCCCAGGACCTCTCGGGAACAGCGAGAGAGCGATAATATTTGTACTGAGGAATCGAATTTGTTCAGGTTAGTCTCCGAGACCAAGTTAAATAGAGTTTTCTCCTCGAAGCGTTTATTAAGTTGTTCTGATGGGACCCAACTTTCATCTTTTAATTGAATCGACAGAATTTTGTGATAAGATCAGTATCAAAAATTAATGATTTGAACACCCTACCATTTGAAAGTACTGTAGGTCGAAAACGTGTCCGTTAAGCGTGAAATTTTTGCTTAAAATTCAAAGTTTACAACGCGTATTCGCTGAAAATTCATATGTAACGTTTCTTGTAAAGCTTCGTCTAAATTGATATTTAACGGTATTTCTAATACTTCTTTTCATCTGAATTCGCAAAAATCAATTCAAAAAAGAGAAGGGAAACAAAGGAAAAGTAATAGAAATGTGTCATATCACTGCGCACCTGCCAACCGGTTTAGGTAAAAAAAGAAGAAAAAGGAAAATAAAAAAGCTGACTACAATATTAGTGATTATCGTTTAAATTTTTCACTGATACGCAAATACCTTAAAAATTACTTAATGAGAAAGGTAGACGTTCATCGGTGGAAATGTCCTAAAAACGTAAAAATGCGTTTTCCCCCCAATATTTTTAAAACAGAATAATTTCCTACCTTTTTTTAAAAAAAATATGCTTTAGTTGTACTTTGTGAGATTAAACAACACTCTTGTTATGAAATGAAATCAAAAACAAACAACCTTTACACAAATATTGTACCGGCAAGGAGTAATAAAAATAGAAGCGTAAAGTTTCATTAAGGCAACAATTTAAAGACAATGACAACACCATTAAGGCTCATAGAACCAGACGCAGCCTGCAATTTAGGTTGTTAATCCATTTTCGGCATGAAAACGCACTTTGCACGCAGCTGTCAAATCGCATCAACGGGGAAAGCGAGACGGGGCCATTTTACTCCAACAACTTTTCGCTCTTTATCAACATCAATCACAAAATTGACCAGAAATTTATCCAGTCGCCATCAAAATAATTAGTCCTTAATCCTGCTTTGGTCCTAATGGATAGCGACCACGTCTAATTAGCAAATTACAGACTTAAAGTTGCGCCCAGAGTGCGGATACGCAGGCAACACTCTCGCGAAGTGACGATAGTCGGGGACACCGCGCCGCGAGGGCGCGCGTACATCATGTTTTGCTGAGTGAATTTTCCCGTTCAGCTACCACCAGATAACACTGTTAATTTCAAGGTTAAAACTTTCCCTCTCTTGCGTTCGATCTCTCATCACCTTACCGAGCGGAGCGAGACTTGAGCACGGCAAAATGCACGTAACTTTATATAATTGATGCACCGAGCCTGATGCCGTTTGATTCTCTACTTGTTGGCATCAACAAAGTAAAAATTAACCCTTGTTTTTGGCACTCCCATACCAGTTTTAGGTAGGTATAAATAGAAGAACGGCGTAACTTGTTTATATTTGAAGATAACCCTTTCAACAACCATATCAATGGAGAGCTCTCGACGAGACCTTTTCTCTGATATAGTTGTTGATTTGCCTATAAAATAACCCAAATTACGCTCCGCCGGTGGTTTGCGTTCATACCCGAAGAAGGTATGAGACAACCAAAAACAGGAGTCAGTTTTTACTGTGCAAAGAGAAGCGACTTTGGCTTAGCGACCGTTAAAACATAAGCTATGTTAAAATTTGCATTCCTGTCATGACTGCATTCGTCTGGACGAAAGGTGCAAAATAAAAGTGGACAGTTGCCAGTGTTGTCAGATTCCGCGACTCCGTCAAATTTAAACGCGTCTAACTTTTTAACCGTTAAAGATAACATAATGTTGAATCCTTTTTTTGGAATACTCAGCTCGAGGGCGATCCAAAACATACCCGACATGCTAGTTTATCTTCAATGGTTAAAAAGTTAGACGCGTTTAAAATTTCCGAATTTGCGGAATCTGGCAACACTGACAGTTGCACAAAAAGGATACGAATACTACTGAGTTTTCCAGCAGTTGTGAAAAATTAGGTATCCCTTTTGAAACAATTCCAGTTATGGGAGAGTAAAAACAGCGACCGCTGCCAGCACAGATTCGGCTTACTGTTCGACAAAAATGGCATTACGAAGCTTTTGGGTGCAAGCTGTCACCGACATGGCTCGCGCAGGCCGCCAGTCCGATGCAGATTTATAACACGATTAAATGCGCACGGATTGCAACTCCCCGACTCAATTTTGCATTCATATGAATCAACCGTATCGGATTTGCCAAGCTTTTTAAATCGTTAAAGGTCGCCGAGAAACCTAGATTTCCGACGGTGCTTCTACCTTTTTTTTCTACCTTTCTTTTACATGATAATTGACCTAACTCAAATTAACCTGACAGTTGCCAAGCGTCAGGTATGGAACCGCTTATTTATTCACGTCAGCAGTCTCCGAGAAGTAAGCGGCATTATACTTGGCGATAGCGGAGCTGAAGGGTAGTGAAGCGAGGCACAATGTACCTAACTTAAGCTAACCTAGGTCAACCTAATCTGTTGATTATTAAACGTTCGTACTGTAATGGTCGTATCATTTTAGAATTTGAGTTGGAGATAAAATCTTAGAACGGATGCAAGCTTTTTCAAGTATTTGGCCGAGGTGACTAAGGCGTTAACACGGGGGGGTGGGGGTAACTGAGGCGGTTAGGTCGGTCACTGCGGTGATGGATGTAGTGTGCTGAGCTGTTCAGTGGCCCGTAGGGACGAATTAAAAGGGAAGACCGTAATAAATTGTATTCAACAGTGGGGATTGTTTTGGTACTGTGTTCTCAACACTTTTGAGAGCTCTTTAGCTGTCGAGAAAAAAGTGATTTGTAACGTATGCGTGCGGAATTTCGTCAAATGTCCCGCGCAGAAAATTCATGGCTGTGAATAATGTTGTTCGTCTAAAAACCAGCTGGAGCTGGTCGTTTTTTCGGCATTTATTTCAGATTTGTTGGTTCTAAGAGTTAACGAACTTATTTGTAGTCTTCAGTTGTTTTAGGTTCGAGTCATGTTCTTACTTATTGATTCACGAAAATATATTCCCACGGGGGTTAGGTTATGGTATGTTTTGGCAGACAGTAGTGGAAACGTCCGCAAAGGCAGTAAAAAAAATCTCGACTTCAGACCATACACAGCGTTGATTTGAGCTTTTGTAGGCACGAGTTCTCGTCATAATTACAAAAACAACCTTCCAGGATACACACGGGTTGAAAGCCAAGTGTCTCACTTCAAGTCTGTTCCTTTAAGGGTCTACGTGCTGAGATCTATACCAGACCATTGTACACTACACCGTTGAGACCTCCTGATCATAAAATCCTTATGACTGGGCTCTGCTATCAATCCTACAGGAAATAACATCATGACTTCCCTTTTAATTTGCGGTATTCGATGTGTGAGACGACGAGGGAATTCCTGAGGGCTTAGGCATGGTCCCTGAGGACATACCTTTATCTCTGCGATATTGCATGGTTAGTGTTCTCATTGTGAGTCAACATTCAACTCTTGTTTATGAATTAGTTTGCGTCTATGGATACCTTGTCAAATAGTAAACACAATCCAGTGGTCACAGCAAAACACTCGAGTCTAACGTATTCCTTACACAGTGTATTTGGTGGCACGAGAGGCTGTTTAATTCACGGTGAATATTTAGTTTTCATAAGGGTATAAGAAACTTATGTAGGCACCAGCAATAGTGCAAATAGGGTAGCGCAGGCGCGCATGGATACCAACGTTTGCATGCGCTATGTATACATCCGTGTATTTATTGATCTGTTGTACAATGTCACTCCTATATGCAATTCTCTGGCGCATGCTCTTGTAATGAGCAGCTCCGTCATGTTATAACAGAGAGCCTTCAGTTCCGGTGGAAGGGCGCGTAATTCAAAACGCGCGCAATTCAAAACGCGCGCGCCTTCTCAATTCAGCAAACTGTGTTGACCAATCACATCTCAAAACCGTAAATCCAACCAGTCTCTGTTGCAGATTCACAAGAGATTCGTGCTTTCCTGGGGATGGGTACTAACTCTTTTAAGGTAGTAAGACACGGAGCTCGGTCCGATCCGCTGACCGGGTAAAAACAAAATTGCTCTAAAACCCTCTGACTTTTTGTCGAGCGAAAAATCGACAAAATTAATTTCATAATGGAAAAGTGATTTTGCTAAATTCACACTTATCGCAGAATGGGATTCACGAATTTGATAGTTGATCATGGTTTTAAGATTCAAGTGTGCTGAATACGGTGATAATAAACTTGAGATAATTTAAAAAAAAATGAAAATCATGTCAGGTTTGCGGAGTAATCCAACCAATCCGAACTCAGCGTGACAATAGTTACCATAACTCATTCATCATTCAACCGTACTTTACAAAAGCTAACCTATCTTTCACTAGCGCAACCCTGCCTTTAACCCACTACCGCCCACTAATGCCGTTCGGCAACAGAAAAATTTATTTTACAGGATCTTTTCAGTTCAGTATTGTCATAATTTAACAAGTATCACCCCTCCGGAAAACTGAAAATTAATTATTTTGGCATTTTCCAAAGCTTGAAATTGCGTATTTTAATGGATAGAATCCTTTCAATTTCTCATAGGCTGAATTTTACTCCTAATAATTTGGGCTGTTATGGGTTAACCTAGTCTTGTAGCGTGCCACTGTTACGTCAAGTCGAGCTTGGTTGTCTTGTGCGTTTCTACTCTGTCGCTCCGCTCGACTTTGCGACGAAAGTTAGCACAGAGGAACCGAAAATGCGTCCTTTAAAATTCAAAGTAAGAGAGCAGAGAGAGTGCGCAAGTCGGGGGCGTGGGGCGGCTTCACAGCATGACACAACGTGGGCGAGGAGGGTGTCACAGATGACATGCGCTCTGGGCATGGCGCCAGACCCTGGGGCTGCGACATGTACCCGTACTCTGCACTGCTGACTCCTGTACAAGCCCTAGCTCCTTCGCGCTTTATTCACACATCTCCGTGAAAAATAGCCGCCTTAACAGTCGCGGAAAATAGATGTGACGCGACTTCTGAACGTACCCATGGCTTGCCAAGTAGCAAAGTCAACGGTGGTGCCAAGTAATTGTGGAAATAATTTGAGCTTGTAGATGGTGGCTGTAAAATTTACGTGGTTAATCGAAAATTCTACAGGGAAATGCCCATGGTGGTGCAAAGAAGCGATAGGGTTGACTTTCGAATTGGTTGTTTTCGTTGGAAAGTGTTCGGAACGCCCGAGTCTGTGGCTATTTGTCTCCTTTTAGATTACGGAGCGGAAAGGACGCTGTTCACAGAACTTCTCCTACAGAGTTGAGTTCTGTTTTCTAAACATGAAGTTGTGGTTGCCACTGTTATCCTGGGGTACTGTGGCCTTTTGACTTCTAAGTGCTAACTGAATAACAAAGGCCGAACAGCTGACCACCAAGAGATAAAGGAAATTTTCTGGAACGGGAGAACTTCAGACAAAATTTGAAACCACTCTTTAATTCCTTTCTGAAACCTTGAACAGCGTTATCGCACCTTAACCTCGTTAAGCCCTCCTTCGACCTCCTCTGACCCCACATGGCAAGTGCAATCGATAGATCCTAGAAATAAGTCTCATTCCCTTTGGGATGGTGATGTACCCATGTGAGCCGAAACACTTCCTTCTTCCTCTAAAATAAAAGGAAAAAAAATAATCCAAACCAATAGTTATGAAGTAGTTTAAGTTAAACCAGATCCACAGCACAGATAGAAAAACAGCTGTTTTATATGGAAAGTTGCCACCTTAGTTTACGCGATCGTCATTCCACAATGAGCCCTTAAACTTCCAGACCACCCCTCGAGCTCCATTTCAATACGCACGAGGAAAAGTTTAAAGCATTGATTCAGCGCAATCTACTCTCAATCTCAAAGCTCCATCCCAATTTTCTGAATCCTTTCCGACCATACTGTCGGCCAATGTAATCATTAATCAAAGAGATTAGATCTTATTTGTCAGCGACTTCGAAAATGATCCTGTTGTTTGTCCTCTCGGCTACAAATCTCCAAAGTTCCTACATTGCCTAATCAATACTAGAGGAAATTTGTCTAGAAGACATTAATCTTTTGTTGCAGCCAAGTAAAGGGAAGATTTTTGTTGCAGATGACGCCGCACCCCCAGTGGAACAGTCTCCGGACGGTTTTCTTAATTTCACGTCGATCCGCAAGGACCACAGCGGCTGGTATCGATGCACGTGCAGGCATCTGACTGGAGAGTATTCTTCATCGGCGTACTATCTCACTGTCAGAGGTCAGTCAACCAAGTATTTTTGCGATCGAGAGTGCTCTCGAGCCAGTGTTCTTCTCTTTTTATGATATGCTTCGATTCCTCCAATTGGGATCAGATATTGCAGTTTCCTGGAATGAAAGCACTGCTATTCGTCTTTTCTTTGAGGTTTTCCACTGTTTCGGTAGCGAATGCTTTCCTTTCACAAGCGTTCTGATCAGGGGGTGTTCGGCTTCCATTAGATTTCCTCTGAGATTTTTGGACTATTATTCTTTTTATTCGTATTTTGTTAGTTCTAAGAACCGTTCTGATCCCATTAGAATTCCATCAGGGTCCAT
>Ga0058701_10005625_pt1 | contig 10451 bp, 6 predicted proteins | sample AgamicOrMae_FD_97039 | JGI IMG/M metagenome (GOLD analysis project Ga0058701, IMG submission 97039) | Agave microbial communities from Guanajuato, Mexico - Or.Ma.e | ecosystem: Host-associated > Plants > Phyllosphere > Phylloplane/Leaf | place: Guanajuato, Mexico | collected 2012-06-04 | reverse complement strand
TATCCGCCTGATATCCTTGATATCCTACCGGTGCACAGATTTCCAGCAAGCTGTTACCCCTTGGATCTCTTTCTTACTGATTGGTCCCTCCCACTAATACCCTCTTTCGCGGTTATGTTAACCCACTGCCGCCCAGCGATGCCGTTCGGAAACAGAAACATTTATTTTAGAGGGTTTTTTCAGTTCAGTATTTTGTCACTTCAAAAAATATCACCCCTCTGGAAACCTGAAATTTAATAATTTCGGCATTTTCCGAAGCTTAAGGATTGCGTACTTTAAGGGAAAAATCCTCTAAATTCTCTAAAGCTTAATTTCACTCCGAATACTTTGGGCTGTCGTAGGTTAACTTTTAAAAGTAATTTTCTGAATCAGTGATTCATGATTCAAGTTTTTCACTTGCTAGCTTTACACTCGCAAGCTTTTATCACATTATGAGGATTTCTACAACAGCGTAGGTTAGGTTATATTAACGTTGTTTTTCATGATACAATCTTTCTGTTGCATTTCGCGGTTTCGAACTGCACCGCACACAATATGATTCCCTACGTCCAACGAGGACCAAGAATAGCGGCCCCTACTTAACGGCAGCTTTATGGCATCGCAAGTCTTGGCGCCTGCACGGCACGCCGCCTCGCCTCCTCGCCGTGCAGTTTGCCACAACCAAATTTCTGTAATCACACCTGTAATTTGTGGTGCCTTGCCGCCTGGTTTCAAGGTCTCGCCAACAATGTAATTAAAGGTTTCTTTTGTGAAATGGCTTTAACCCCCCGTGCATGGTGGGCGGAGTGTGCTCGTAAAAACATGGACTGGTGCAGAGGAGCGGCAGCGAGGGGTGGGGAGGCTTAGGGCAGACCACAGAGCAGGGAAGTTCGTGGAGGCGCAACGTGCAAACCACTGGCGCCATCCATAAGGCGTCTCGTAAAACGATGCCACACGCTGTAATTTAGATCCAATCACAGTCCTAGTCTCTGTTTAAGTGGGCGACGTTTATCTAGAAATCTTAATTACTTGTTAAAAGCAACGTCGGTTTTTATTAGTTTTGCCAGAGGAAACGGACATGTGTCAAGGGTTGAGCGTTATTCCGACTCAGGTTGCGGGATATTCGTCAGCTAACGGGTCTCTTCGGGCTGAAACTCTATCCTACCTGTCCAGACAAGGTTCACTGCAAGGCCAGAAAAGTTTTCAGGACTAGGCAGGCAGACTTAACCTCACTAAACTAACCTTTGTGAACTCAACTAACTGCCCCTGGTCCGAGAATCCACAGCATATCCATACACGGATTTCTGAAAATTCCACGGATATCAACATGAATATTCATGATTTTTGGATGTCAGTCTTCAATTATCCATACAAGTGTGGATAGCCACATTGATATCCAAGCAGGGATATCCATGCAAGGACACTCTACAATGGATATCCGAAAATTATAAATATCCACGAATGGATATCCATGTTTTATGGATATCAGTCTTCAATTATCCTTGATTTTATGGATATCTATTTGGATATCCTTGGATTTCTATGTTTTGACTTGCTATGGATTCTCGATCCAGAGGTAGCCTACCCATGCTCTGGAAAATTGGGAAGACTCGTCTGCAATTGTCTGATGTGTGGGCGGTGCTCAATACATAAGCCGTTGATGGGATGTCATATCCCCTGCATATCTTGTATTCCGCCTGCACGGTCTTTATGTTTCCGAGAAGGAGTGTAAAAACAAAAATTTTTGTTTTACTGTAGGTTTGGAAACTTCTCTGGAATGAGTGGTCGCCAACACCTTCAGCTGATTGGCTGCCGTAAAATATTCTTATTGGTCCTTGTTCTACACCATTGACCCACTCTTCTGGGCACTTCTCGGAATCCCTTATTTTGCTCGACTTTATTGCTGTCCTGAACATCAAACTCCCGCGCAGATATTCGGAAGTATCAAAGCACTTTAACAGGGTCCGAACCAAAAACACCATCGAGAAACCAACAGCCTAGGCTAAATTGATGGGCTGTTTAATGCACATGAATTGAGTTTTGATATTAGAGCAAAAAAAGAAAAAATAATAATAAAAGGAAGAACCTCGTTTTGGAAATGATCATCTCAAGCTGAAACAACAATGCGGCTGAGCATTAAACCAGGCCCCGTACTACCTCATTAATACAGGGAGGCATCAAATTAAGATAGGGTAACCCGTGGAGCAATCATAGACTTGGTTTCATATATTGTAAAATGCGTCCAGAAAACTTCTTTTCATTCATATGTAAAGTTGCGTTGCATTTTTTTTATTACCGAAATTTGAAAACAGCTAGTAGACTGAAATGAGTGATCTGGTAATTAATAAAATATGGATTACATCGTGAAATTTCATGCGTGAAAGAAGGTCTAGCCTACCCTCTTACAAACTTCGAATGAAATTCACTCGTTTAGACCAAAAACTCATCCACTCGAAGCTCCGTCATGGTCAGTTTTAGGTTTAGTCGAGCGAATTTCACTAAAAGGTTTGTATAGAGTAATAAACCTGCAGAATGCGGTGATGGGTGCTAGCAATATTTACCTACGTTCGGACTTTTCCCTGGACCACCGCGTTGAATAAAGATGATCCTCGACCAGGGAAATTCTCGTGGAGTGTGCAAAAACGGATGTGGAGTATAAAAACGCACAAACAAAAATATAAATCTACCGCCCGTTGGAATGTCCTTCAAATTTCGACACATCGTAATCTTTCCGGGACGCGCGAAAAGTGAAACCTCCGCCAGAATTTCTCATGTGAGAAGATCCAATATGAAGCCAGTAACATGTTGCATCAGCTTTTTGTGACGACCCGCAAAAGAAAAGTCCCGTTACCTGCGATCATCGGCCACAAAGAGGCTGTTTTGTAAACAAAGCGCGAACTCGCCAACCGGATTGTCCAATCGGCGGTTTCCGAATGCGATCGGCCGTTTCCGGTATTCGGACAAGCATGTACCATTTAGAAAGTCCTTTGCCTGTGAGGTTTGTTTATCCTTTGGTTCGGGTATTTCTCAGGGTATCGAACACTCACCATTGATTACAACAAAGATACTGCCGAAAATGGAAACAAGACTACTCGTTCCGAGTTCACTTTCCTTCGGTCTTTCTCGGCAAAGTTCGTACGCATGCGGACTCGCGCGAGCTTTGCCGAAGCGACTATGGCTGGACTCCGGTACGAGGGCGACATTATTTTAGCTACATGTTGAAGGCTTAAAGTAAGAATTCACCACTTCAATATGCGATACTTCCAATAATCGTAACTAACAGTAAATTAATCCTTGAGTCACTTTTTAAAAAAAAGGTGCTCTGCCAGGGATACGCACTGCTTGCATAAAGATGCCCTCAGAATAAGATATTTAACTCGCTAAGACCATTCAGTGAGCGCTACAGGCATGCGATGAGCTTTAAAGATAAGGATATACCAGGCTATCAATGCCTATTTTGATATCCTTAAAATATAAAAAAGGTATTGGCACTTACCATAGGAGGGTGGCGGCAATCTGGTGCAGGGTTCTGATGAGTATTACTGAATTTCACTCCAAAAAATATCAAATACTGTCCGCAATAATAAACACACGAAGGCAGCTGAAAAACACTTCAGGTACAAGGAATACAGTTGATACTGATGATTGTTGAACTGAACAGGTGAGTATCACATTGGAGGTTCTTTGACATGACGTGGAGTCCGTCTCTTTGGTAACGAAACGTTACATACCCGGGACGGACCATTGACTAGTAGCACAGCTCCGTAGCTGCATGGGCTCTGTCTTGAACGACATCTGCTGCTTCTTGTCGGCAAGATGTCAGGGCTTCTCGTTCAAGAATTCGATGAAGTGCATCAGGTTGCACACCTCACACTTGCCCCTCCTGACTGCAAACAAAGTCCGTTGGTTATAACCTCAGCTTCTGACATGGATGCCACAGCGGAGACTGCAGAGATCTGGGTTTTGTCTCGCCTCGGGGAAACCGAGACAAAATCTGGACACTACCGAGAGAGTGCCGGGAGCGGTGGAAGAACGGAAACCGAGCAGCGGTTTTATCTCCACTTTCTGATTGCTTGCTCCAAGTCTCACTTGTTTTTATCCTCGACGAGCTCGAGACAAAATCCAGGATGACAAAAGCGCTCCTCATCGTGAATATGCCATTCTGTCTATCCATGACATGTGGCTATTCATTAATTACGTGACATTCATGCCAGATATTAACTTGGCCAATCTTAGACCATTAATATAAGTATCCATGGTAAGGGTCAATATCTGACTCCCATGAAACGGCCATTTTTTTCAGTATTTGACGAAAGCTGTAATAAATGTACAGATTAGATAATTCGCAACGAACAGCCAATCTATGGCTATGGATTATTATTACTGCCCGATTTTTTAATGCACTACAAACCGATTTACTACATGTTAATAATTAATCTCTGATTAAATTCACTGTGGCTTTTGGTGTCAATCTTCGACAAAACAGGAAAAGGCTTACTGAGCGATCAAGCAATCAATATTGAGTGTCTATCTTTGACAATGCCAATGTTGTTTTTTTTTGTCATTCTATGACAATGAATAATGAATGACTGTTAGTCAGTCATTTTTTTTTAATAATACTGAGGCGAATGAAGTCTTCTGGTGGTGAGTTTTGTGGGTGAATCGATGCGCTGGACTGTTGGCTGATGCAGTTGCGATTTCGGCTGCTCGCAGGCCCATTAAATCCCACCTCTCACGGAAAAAAATCCAACCATTGCACATTAGGCTCTAATTGGTTGCTTTTTACGAGCATTTTATAACTGCGAAATCATTAACTTAGTGAATAAACAAATATTAGTGGAAATAAAGAGCAGAAGAAACTCTTCGAACCAGAGAGGCATTAAATTCATTATCTTTTAACACTTAGGTAATTGTTTTTGATTAAATGATCATTTAGACTGCAATTTAACCAACATTAAAATCATAAGTGGTTTCCGTGATAAAAAGACTAATAGTAAGATGAAGACTGAAGAAGCTGGTAGAAGATCGTTCCATGACCGATGATTCCACGTGATTTCATGGAAGTTCTCATGGACAATTTTCTTTCAAGAGGCAGTAGAAAAGTAAACATTGTAGGAATTTTAAATTTTAATTTCTTGAAAATATTGAAAATTAAAACGAAATATTTAACGTGAAATATATCACTTTGAAAATAGATCACTTTAAAGACCATGACTGAAAAACTTTTGAGAAATGGAAAAAATATTTTTTAAAAAATCGACAAATAGGATAAAAAAGGGCAATAAATTCAAAACATTGTGAGGAAAAACAGGAACTGTCGTCTTGAATATTTTAAGATGTAACGGAAGCAGGTTAATTTTACAAGGAACAATAAAATTGGGCGATTTCCACAGGATTGCTGCTGATTCTTGATGCACAAATTTCTGCAGGCGGACAGAAAATTCGCGGAGAAAACTCATAAAAACGCGATACACATCGGCACATAAACCTGCTGTCTTCCGAGTGACGGCAATTTTCCGTTAATTAAGATCGAAATAATAAAGCAGGATCATAACAGTGCATTTTTTCGGTGCATTCGGAGAAAAAACAAAGTGGGACTTTGGTTGGACGAAGGACTGCCAGTCGCGCGGCCGACGACCTAGCGGGACGAAGAGGAACGAATGCGGACATAAAACTTGATTTCATTGCAAATTCGTAAATCACCACTTAACATTGCCTTGAATCTCTCATCCCAACAACAACAACCTAAGGGCAGGACTGAGTATCAAGTTGACCGCTAAAGTTGCTCGCTCGTTGTTCGAACACCGCGATGCGTGAGATGTCATTTGATCAATTTTCCTTGTACTATCAGCCGCTCAAGATTAGTTTCTCACGAACATAACGAATCTGATTGTTCGTTGATACAATCGATGATGATTATCGAAACCTTGGTGCACAATTTACAGGTTGGAAATTCCTGACTCGTGTGTTCCACCCGAGTTTAGTTTTTTAATATGTTGCGGAGCAACGACATACAAGCGCGTGAGTTACAAGGTTTGGTTAGCCTAGGTTAAGGCCACGTGCCTCGCCTATTCGCTACCGCTGCGCTATTGCCAAGCCTATTGCCGCTCATTTCTCTTGCTGCATCACTAGACTTGGCGTTAGTTAGGTTACGTGCCTCGTGACATGTGTCCCGGGCCACCAGCGACTGACTGAAAATGTCGTAAGTTGTGGAAGAGGTCAAGCCAAGGTCAAGTCCGCCCCCAGAGCTGCTTCCTCCCGCATACCATTTCCCGATTTAAATTGCGCTGACTTCCTCAAAAAAAGGAAAAAGCTTAGAATTTTATAGTGGAGATGCAAATCTCCGGCGTCTCAAGTGATAAAAAAGAATCTCACATATGATTTACTGACAGCGAGTGCAGAGGAGATTGGGCGACGCCACCTTGGCGCGGCCATCTTGGAATTGGCCGCCATCTTGGAATGGTTTGCGCGCGCAGGCGGACTGCGTACTGTATAATCATATTTCGAGAAAATGGCAGGGTATAAAACATGAAATACGGTCAACAGCGGAGACCGATAGTGAACACACGTACAACAGCGGAGAGGAAGATCACAATGAGGAATGAAAGGAAGGTATTCAAAGTGGAAAGAACATATCCTATCCAAAATCCATCTCCGGACAAAAAGTAGATTTTCTGCGGGCAAGTGCGGTTCAATCTCGCATGTTTGGTTAATGTTATAAGTTTAGTTCCGTCGTTTCACTAATAAGTCAGTACGCGTGTTAGGTTCGGTCAGGATAGCATGACCGACATTAGGTAAGGTATACGACTTATGATAAGAATAAATAAATAAGGTTAAGTTCTCTCTTTTCAGTACGTGAAAGTCAGGGACAATTAATTGGCTAGAATACAGACAACCGTTCTTGCCTATTACCTCAGTTAGTGATCAATTTCTTTCCTTAATTGATCTATTTAACACGAAAAAAAGTTATACGTTTCTAAAAGTTACTCCGGGTCGGGGAACTGAATACATCTCCTCGCAAACATCAACAAAAGTCGACTGCTGAGGGTCCGTTCGTGAAAAGATGACCGAATGTTTACTACTCAATCACGTGAGAGGAATACGCGCGCTAAACAAACCGAGGTTCGCAAAGGTAGTCTCGCCTTTACGTCGATCGACTGACTGGAGCTCGTGGCCGGTGCCCCCGTAAGAAAGCAAGGCCGCCTGCGGCCACGCCGCTCCGAGGCCGCGCTCATTTTTGTGAGTGCCTCCGATCCACGGAGTAAAGCAGTTTTACGACTTGCAATCTCTTTAACCCTGTAAATCAGTGTTGCCAAAACCACAAAGTAATCAAGTTTCCTTTTTAGGTTAATTTCGGCGGAAACTGAAGAGTTTTTCTCCAGATTGTGCCGTAAATTTTTGTAGCGAATAGCGTGGGTTGTTTTTACTAAAGATCGACTAATTGAGATCTTTTAGTTCTTATTAAAAAATCTACTTAGATATCGCTTGAAATAAATTCAAAATAGAGAAACTAGAAGCAATATAGCACAACCCTTAACTCTCAAACGTCAATAGGGTTAAATTTTATATTTCTTGTGTTCCACCCTATGGTTTAATTTTGTAATAACATTAGGTCGCGTAATACGACTGTACGGGTTAACTAGGATTCGGTGTTCTCATGCCTCGCTTCGTTATCAATCCGCTCAACGTTCAGGCCTCTTATCGGCGGCAGTAGTGCTGCCGCTTGGAGGCAACATCTCTCAGGCTGCGGGGAAACAAGCGGCATCCGGCTTGGCGACTGTTAAATTAGATTGGATTAAGTTAGTTTAGGTGCACTGTGCCTTGTTTCGATGCCGCTCCGCTCAGCGACGGAGAGTAATACACCGGCTGTAAAAATGCTGACTTAAAATTTAATTGGGCACAAATCCAAGCACAATTGGAAAACCAATTAAGAGATTCTTCGACGTGATGTGTTAGGCAACCGGGTCGCTTTGGAGATGAGCCGGTTGCCTAGACTCATAGACATGCCTTCACTTGACTTTCTATCGAATGCATGCCTTTATTATTTGCTCTGATGAATCGAAATTTGGGGGGAAAAGGGAATTGAAGCTTCGGTAGAGGAAACTGAGCTATTTTGAAAAGCTACTCCTATTAACCGCATCGTCTTATCGATAAGGCAGGTCTTACGTTTGTCTTTCTAAGCGGAAAAAAAATGAGTTCATAATTAAAGAGGCGGGGAAAAAACTATTTGATAAAATGAAGGAAACAAAAAAACGACTTAAAATAGGCCCATTAAAGATGGCCGCGGTCAAGGTAGTACAGTAGCTAAGAAAGCGAAGGTCAATATTGAGGTTCGGGGCACCATTGAATTACTTATTTCTAGGTAATGAAATACATTCATTCATTCGACTGCCCCAATTTTTAGAGCCAGTTTAATTGGATTAAGTTTGAATATGTATCCAGGGCCGCATAATAATTCGGCGAGGGGTATATACCCCCCCCTTTAAACTCTGTCATGAATAAGGCAATGTAGACACCGAATAAATCGGTCTGGAAATAGGTAATTTTCGGCTCCGTTAGGTTAAGTCTGATTAGGCTAAGTTGGCTTGGGTGAAACGATTAAAATTTCGTTCAATGAAGCTAGGAAACACCTGATGACTGGTTGTGTATGACCACAGATTCGTGTGTGCAGATAAACACTGTATTGCATTTTAATGTTCGCCGTCCTTGGAAATGACATAAAAGCAAAGCACGGCGCGCGAATCCGAGCGGAGCGGGCCAGAGCCCAGCGGAGCCCTGCGGAGCCCCGGCCGCCGTGGGCTGGGCCGAGGCGTCCCGTCCCGCACCTGAACGAATCACTTGCACAGGCAACAGACACGTCAAGCCGTAGAATGCAATCGAGGCGGGCTGGGCCGGCCACAGGGCTACACTGCCAACTTGACAGCTTTTATTTTCGAGATCCGCTCTTCCTCGCAAATCCGATCGGAGCGAAGCACAAGGCACCTCTGAAGAGCACGGAACCTATAACCCACGCGGCTGTGCCTCATGATGAGAGGTTGAACCAGGGTGGAACACAGGGAGAAAATTTAAACTTTTAAAACTGAGTAGGCGCTGGAAGGTGTAACTCCAGTGGGCCTTTGGTCGCGGCGAGCGCGCCACGGGTGCGGCTGGTTGCCTGATGCTGTATCTCCGTCGATCACTCACGCAGCGACGCGTAACCACACTTGCTCCACCGATTCCAGCTTTCCCGCTGAAAATTCGGTGAAAGCGAGGTTTTATTGGTGATTCCTTTTCCTCATTTGAATATGAGTATAATTTTTGATAAAGTTTGGCAAATCAATAACATTTTAAAAGAGGTCTTTTTTTCGAAAGGGGAAGTGTGAATATGGCGTAAAAAATCAATTTCGCGCGTTTCTTTTTTCTTGTTTCTTTTTTTCTCTGGAAAAAAAGAAAAGAAAGATGAAAAATTTATGCCATTCTTTTTTATCACTTTGTAAAAGCTTAATATTGTTCAATACAAATAAGGAGATAGTGGACTTTTTAATTTACAAAATATTCACTTTCATGTGTTTCTTTTTTATTTATTTTTTGTTTGTTTGTTTTTTGTTGTTGTTTTTTTTTGTTTGAAATCGATAACGATGTTTCCCCTAGGAATTAAGTGTGATTTTTTATCACAAAAATAAAAGTCAGTAAGACTGGGATAAATCTTTAAATTTTAGAGGACCGTCAAAGTCAACTCCTCATTTTATAGAAAAAAGAAACAAAAAAACGGCAAGATTTTTGACCATACGAAGATTTTAATAAGAAACCTTCCAACATTAAGTTATGTTGGGGTTTCTTAAAATGAACTCATAAAAGGAATTTGAAAAATGTACATTTTTTTTAAACCCAGTTTTTCTCTTGTAAAATCCATCTCTCATACTAAAATTTGCAAAATACGTCAAAAACTTTTTTTTTGAAGGAAAAACAAAAAAAAAAGTTTTTAAAAAATTGATAATTTTAAAAGAATGTACTTATCAATATAAAGTTTTTTTTTTAAAAAAAAAACAAGGGAAAAAACAGTAAAAGTATCAAACAAAAAGACAAAAAGAAGAGGTGCGGCATGGGTTCGCCGCCACGCAGCGTAATCGGCCGACACTGTTTTACCGACCGCGAAGCGGCTGCAGGCGAGGCGGGAGGAAAACCTATCGAGCACTTATGCTTCGTTATGCACTTGTGCCGCTTAACGTTTAGAGCCAATCACAGTAATCCTTCGTGGTTCGGCTTATGAAACTCGAGCAGTTTAACAAGCATTAACGTGTGGGGTCCGATAAAGATTAGCGCACATTGCCTCATACGTGAGCAGACTTCAGTCACTGTTCAATGCCTCAAGTAACAAGTTGGGTGAATCTACTCGACTAAAACACTCCGACGTTTCTTGAAGATAAGGTTAGATTTTCAGATGAAAGAAGAATTGGCCTACGGCAAAGGATGGTCGAGGTAAAATTTTGACG
>Ga0058701_10005624_pt1 | contig 10452 bp, 7 predicted proteins | sample AgamicOrMae_FD_97039 | JGI IMG/M metagenome (GOLD analysis project Ga0058701, IMG submission 97039) | Agave microbial communities from Guanajuato, Mexico - Or.Ma.e | ecosystem: Host-associated > Plants > Phyllosphere > Phylloplane/Leaf | place: Guanajuato, Mexico | collected 2012-06-04 | reverse complement strand
CCAGAATACTTAACATGGCGTTATACGGAATATTATTTTCACTTGTACGTCCCTCTCAGTTCTACGTCCAAATTTTTGAGTCCCGACTTGGACGTATAACCGAGATTCCACTGTATATGTGAAATAAAGAACAAGAAGGGCTAGGTCCTTAGTACTACTCTAGGTTTATAACGCTTTTTGGACAATTTTTTGGGAAGATATATATTTTTTTGCTGTGCTTCGCAAGGCGTCATCCGACGCTTCCTCCTGTGGATGTTTGAAGTAAATAACGCTTAGAATTGGTAAGCTGACGTTGTACTTTCCGTTGCAGCGCGCTGCACTTTTTTCTTTTATTTTTCTTTTTTGCTGTATGTCTGCCTTCATTTTTGGTAGAATACAAAAAAGTTCATTCATATTACATGCACTTATTTCAGTCCAAATTTCAAAGATATCTTGAATTCTCATAGAGTTGCAGGTCGGAAGGTTGAGCCTTTGGTGGATGACAGAGAAACGAAATCCTACTTTTAATTACCAGTATGCAAGTAAAAAAATTAGAATACGATTGTCTGAATAATCTTCAAAGTTGTATCTAGCCTTTAATTGTTCTTTTCCTCTCAAAATCCCAAAATGGTAGTTTCACGAATCCAAAACATCATTTTATCCTGATTCAAAGCCCCGCTTGCAATTTTAATAGGAGTCCTTCTTCAATGAATCCCGTTCAGTAGTATTTTGTTCAATTAAAATAGAAAATAGTGTTGAACACCCACAGAATTTTTCAGTAGGAGGTCTGACAGTCACTCTTTTAGCTTTTCAAGACTACTTTTTGTTTTCTTTTCCCTTCTTTTTCATTCAAAGTAATTGGTTAAAAATGGGGCTATTTTTTCTTCTAAATCTCAATGGAAGTTGTATTCCGTCAATCTGTTTTGGTAATTTTGTAACCAAAGTTTTGTATACTGTATAGACCTAGATAACGGTATCGCCGCTACGAATTTTACGCGTTGAGATAAGCTGAAAGCCATTTCATCGAGTGATTTCGTGCTAAAAGCTTGTCGTATCGGATAGTGATAGTTCTTCTTATCAAATGGCCGGCTAAGCAAAATCCAAAGCAAATGTAGGTATAACATAGGTGATTTTGCTGAAAACACAGTCCGCTCCACCCGAAGCATAATTTTTCTGAAACAATAATAAAAAAAGAAAAAAATCGAAGCATACAGCGGCACTGAAGAGGTTAGTCAGTTAACCTAGAAATCGCCAATAAAATTGCTAGTAAAGATAATCCTTTATTTCAGGCAAGGCGTCTTTTAAACCGCAAACTTTCCTCAAGTAGAAAAGTCTACTTTAGACTATTTTGTTGCGTCGCTTTAGTCGCATCGGGGGTAAAAAGCTGAAGAAGCTGTTAGAATAACACAAGTCACGGGGCTGTGAACTGTATCGCAATCGAGATCGTAAGTCTTACCCCCTTTGGACTTGTTCAAACTGCAACCTTTGCCGCGCCATCTTGGATAGAGGAGTCGACATATGTTTTCAGGGTTCTCTTAAGTTTGTCTGATCCCCAGAGGAACTCTACTTCAAAATCCAAGTGACGGAGATTTCCAGTTCATACCTCTCCACGCCGCTAATAGTTCAGCTTCGATACACGTTGCCTAGCAATATTCCGTCCAGTGCGTTTACTGCGCACCGTAAACGCCCCCCCCCTTTTTTTTACATCGAGAAGGTAAGCAGGCGGGGAAGGAGGAGATCCGATGGCAGACATCGCAGTAGTGGACCGCGACATTTGACGGAACCGCGGCGCGGCCCCGTCTCGGCCCGTCAGCAAGCAGACTCGTTAACTCCTCCAATTTAAAGCTATTAATACCGAGGTTAACGATGTGTAAAACTAGAACAAAGGAGAAAGATCAGTTTTCCTATCGACAAGCGGAAATCGTCTATCTCTTCAAACAAAAGAGTCTGCATCTGCACTGCGAACTTGAAAAGTGTCATTAGAGTGGAGTTCCACCCTTGCTTGCTCTTTCATTACATCACTAAAAGGAGGAACGACATACAACGGCATGCCGAATAGGGTATACTACACTCTAAACTTGAAATAGTGATTTTTTGAATAATTGATTGTCATTTTTGTTTGACGATTTAATTTACTCGTTTCAAAATTCAGTGTAAAATTGTCAAAATTGACTTAGATTTAGTGGTTAAAACATTTCTACTATTTTTAGTTCTAATATTTTCTAGTACCAATATTAGTTTGGTCTCTGAGCCTAAACTAAGTCATTTTTTATACTCTTTTATTCGGCGAGTTCTCTTTTCACTATTTAAATAGTCATTTTTGACTGAAAAATAGTCAAAATTTACTAACTGAATTATTAAAATTTTAGCTTTTAAACTTTAGTCAATTTTGACTTTTTTGAATAGTAAGCTGTAAATGACTAATTGAATAGTTAAAAGTGACTTAAATAAAGGGCATTTTTTTCTAAAAAAATTAAAAATATTCAAAATTGACTACTGTACTTGAAATATGAAAATAGCTTCTATTCTTTAGTCAAAAATTATTTCACATTTACAGTGTAGGTTACGTTAATATAAAATTAGTAAGGTATGGTCAAGTGCCGTGTGCTTCGCTACCGCTCCCACTCGGCTTTCGCCTAGCCTGATACCGCTTCCGCGGCGGCAGTCATTGCCGCTGAGAAGAGAAGTGGAATCAAGCTTAGAGACCGTTAAGAGGTCGTCCACAAATTGCGTTACGCTAAATAGGCCCATTTTTTTTACTCTCCCCCTTTGTGACACTTTTCCCTATACCTTATGTATGGGGCGAAACGCAAATGTGAACTCCTCTTCTCCCTAAGACCGTTACTTATACAGTAATTTGTTTCCCTATGTTATTTGCGTACTGCCTCGGTACGCCGTCCCTCTGCTCGGCTAGACGAGGTAATATAGTAGACTTAAAATGCAGACTTCAAAATGTGGAGCGTAAACATATTTTTAAGCTCTACAGAGCTAAACCGCTTTATCCCAGGGTAGTTCGTGATCCAATTGAAATTCCTGTCAACTGCAGAAATGTCCTCAGCATAATTTACATTTTCGAGCAGTAAAAGTGAAATCTTTGCGCACAAAGTAAAAAAAATCATTTTTCCAGGGCTTAAATTAGACTCCTTTTTTGCATTTTTTAAAAATAAATTTTACTTCCATGTCCTTACCATAAGTATTGGCATCGTGCAAAAATTCGAATTTGAGATAGATCGGATTTGGGATGCACAACCATCGGAACGTCAAGAAAAGTGGTTTTGGACAATCCGTCAGCCTGCCTGCCTGCCTATCTGTCTGTCTGTATCACCTTTCTTATATATGTTGTTCATACTTAAAAAATGACGAATAATGAATAAATTGAATTGAATTGTATGTATGTCTATAGTGCTGTAGCTGTTTTAGCACATTCTCACGGGCGCAAGTGCAACCGATGGACATGAAACTTGAGGGTGGTGTATTTGGGGCATGTGTCGTATTAATTCTGGTAGCGATTAGTCATAACCCTTTTATTAGATAATCCATCGAATAAGTTTCGGCTACGGGACGTGCAAAAACTTGAGTAAATATCCGATCGCAAAGAAATTTTCAGGGTATCTTTTGAGGACACGAGCGCCATTGATTTCGGACCCGATGGGTCAATCCGTTTACGAGATAATTTTTAAACGTTTTTTTATTACATCTTAACAACTGCCAACACAGGAGCCACCGTTAAATCAACGCGCCTAAACTAACTGGCGATTTTTCGTTCTTCTTGACTACGTAACAAGTGTCTATCATAAACATTGTCGAAAAGAAATGTCTCTAAAGCGGGACACGGGCCGAAAGTGGGACTCAACGAATTAGATTGCGCAAGGGTGTGTAAGTAGGACAGACATTTTTAGGGTGTTACCGCCACGTTTTGTTAAATAACTTGGTGCTCGCAGTTCCTGAAAGGGGTCAGATGTCCGAAGATGGGACATTCCCAGATTGCAAAATGGTCTTGCGGTTAGTTACGCGTTTTTTTTTTTGTCATCCTTGCGTGTACGGAATAGTGTGTTGGTATTGACCCAACATGCATTAATATAGGGAGACTGGAAGGCACGGAACCCAACCTAATACATTTTAAATGGGGCAGTCGGATCAATATACGCTCCTTAAAGAGTCCCATATTCGTTCTAAAAATTGCCAAAAGAAAATACAAGTAACTTTAATGTTGGACAAGGGCCTAGAATGGGACAAAACGGATTTGTTCGCGCTTGTTTTACCGTGCTTTCTTATTTTATCCCTTATATGTTTTATGGCCGATACGCACTGTATTTTTTTAAGGTAGCAATTTTAACCCTTTGGTTCAACCTTCCGCCATCAAGCGGAGCGACAGCGGAACGAGGCAAGAGACACCTAAACTAACTTAACCTACCTTAACCAATCCCCTTGCTGTTTACCAAAATTAGTTAGTCACTTGTGCCTCGCTTCGCTATCGCTCCGCTCGGCTGTCGCCAAGCCTGATGCCGCTTTCTTCTCGGCGGCCCTAAATCGGCCGCCGAGAAATAAGCGTCATCAGGCTTGGGGACCGTATAATTAGGTAACCGTAGGTTAAGTTAGGTTACGTGGCTTGTGCCTCGCTCCGCTCGGCTTAACGTCATAGGGGTTGAACCAAAAGGTTGAAAATGCAACCTTAAAAATTTAGAGCGCTTAAAGCCAGTGATATAATGAAGTATTGCATGGCCTTCTTCACGCCCTTTTTTCCCCCTTTGAAGCTTAACGTGCGAACGAATCAGATATTCTAAGAAAGGAGTGTGTGATGTTCCAGGATCCAGCGTTACATTGCTGTGTGGCGAGCAGTCCGAAGATCGTCGACAGCGTCGCCAAAGTAGGGGAAAGCGTCGTGGAACGGGACATCCGACTGCAGAGGATGCGCGAACAGCAGGTGGCGCTCGAGAGGGAGGCGGCTGCGGCTGCGGCGGCTGCGGCGGCCATGGCCACGGCGCCCTCGCCGACCCCCGCCGATGACGGATTCGTCAGCATACCCACCACGGACGAAGGCAACTTCTCAGAGTACGGAAGCGAGGAGAAGGAGCTACTCAGCCTGGACGGAAACGCCAGGTACACTTAATGATAGAAATCCTGACACGATGTAATTCCTTTAGCCAATGAACTACTTTCCCCCTCAGGAAAATGTTTTACTCGGAGACAAATAATTGAGTTAAACAAGTGCCATAGTTGGTATTGTATGAAATATGTCGTCCCCTGTTCTTCAGTTGTGCGGCTACTTTATTGTTCCCATTTATTTAATATTTCGCCTGGAAACTTTAAAAAACTTTCTTTAAAAAATGAGTGACATTTCCGTCAGGAAACCATTGAAATCTGGCCAGGAAATTAGTCCTCAGGAACACGCACCGTACACAGCGAGTTTCGAGCCTCTGAGGATTTTCGGAAATAATACTGTCCGCTTGACACGAATACCGTGCGTATTGCCTGCTACGGACTGAATTCCTAGCTTTTTCAGCTTGTAGTAGGCAACACGCACTGGAGTGATGTCAAGCGGGTTGTATCGTTTTTGCAGTAAATCCTCACGGGCTCGTAGCTCGCTTGGTACGTCTTTACAATCCCACGAGTTGTGGATTTTGCAGACATATATTGGGTGTCCAGACGAATATACACCGGTAAGTTTGGTGGACTATCCACCAACAAAGCGTATTTAGAGTTGATGCGAGGATCTCAGAGACAACTAGACAAGTATATCGGTAGGCGTGGAAGAGACGTCCGAAGCCGAGGGAGGAAGGCTGGGAGGGGAGCCTCGCTTCTAGGCTCGTCAAAGCGGAGCTTCGACTGACTGTGAGGTGCAGATGAGAAAAAGCGAGGCCGGTAGGTGGGACGGGCGGGAGTTGTGCGGGCTAAAGGATCCCTTCCGAAGTTTATGAAGTATCTTTAGGTTTTTTTGCCTTAAACACATGAATCCTATGGTGAAAAGAAGGATGAGGGATGGACACCGTCTGGCCATTTTATTTTCCTTTTTACGTGCATTACATGCATGCATGCCATTTTTTTCTCTCTCTCCTTAACATATTAGGTTGAACGAAACCACATTACGAGTTCGTGATGAAATCGATTATTTAAATTGCTTCAGTGTTAAAATATATGCTTACTCCAAAACTTTTATTAATCTTATGAACCAAATTTTTTAGATTGATTATTTTATATTGATAAGAAGATATCTCGATACCTCCACACAAAAGAATCGTAACAGAGAATGGTGGTGCTAGAAAATCGTAACAAACTCACAATCAGTGCAGGAAAATAGTAAGTGCACATCAGCCGCTCACCGCGCCGCCAAACTTCGTTCCTAGCGAATTCTTTATTTTTCATTGTATTCGGTTGCGCTTATCGAAAGCCCAAGCTTTAAAATGAAAACTTTTTTTTTTTAATTCAAAGTCAGATACAACAGAAAAGAAGAATTAGCAAGCGACGAAGTGACGCGGCAGCTCAGCAAGCGACCCCTGCTTTTTTGGCCCTGCCATTCTTTGTTACGATTCTTTTCTATGGACGTATCGGTTTGTACGAGAAGAGGCAAGTGTTCACAGGAATATCTGAATGCATTCGGCAGCTAAAAATCAGAAAGAGGTCCTTGCGTAAACTCCTTGTTGGTGGATAGGCCACCAAATTTACTGGGTTGTAATCGCCTGGACCCCCGGGTATATTCAGTGCGTATCAATTTAAAAGCCAATTATTCAACAAGTAGCCACCAAATTTCGCCCTTGTCTTTAACTTTGAATTTTGATGGAGTTTTCCTTCACGAAAAGTTGCCCAACAAAGTTTTGTCAGTATGATTACATTAATGTGCTGAAAGTAGGTAACGGTATCTGCGCGCTCCACTGACGTTAGGTAGAAATCATTTCTTACAAAGCTTTATGTTAGGACGAATTCCGTCAGTTTGAACGAATCCCATTTTTTAATACCAAGTTTATACAGTTTTCTATGTTTGATCCGATACAGGCACCGCTTTATGAATTACGGAAGGATTTAATGCTTTAGAAATTTCCGACGACCCAAAACAAGACAGCCGCTTAGTCTATGAGTTTCATGTACGAATAAAACTTCAATTTCTTACATTTCATCGGTTGCAAAAAAAAGGTTATATTTTTAAAAATAACGTGTATTAAGAACTACATAAGGATTCTCTCAAATCGGTTGAGATACTACAGTGCAACTCTCTAAAAACAGATAAATGGTCATTGCGAGTTGTTCCGCCGTCAAATCAAGCGGGCGAGGCAAGAGGCATCTAACCTAACTTAACCTATCATAACCAAGCCCCTTTGCCATTTGCCAAAATTAGTTAAAGTCACTTGTGCCTCGCTTCGCTATCGCTCTACTCCGCTGTCGCCAAGCCTGTTGCCGCTTACTGGTTATTTTACGAGAAGCTTCTCTTGTAATAACCACTTAAGTCATTTTCTGATATTTTACCTCTTAAAATTACATAGCGTCTGATTTGTTCGACGCTTATTTAAAAAAAGAAATAGTGACCAGTTTTTGATGTAGAGACAAAAAGCTGCAAAAACTTACACCCATCGTGTGAAGTTTACTCGGAGGGTGTATTAATAGCCAAAAGTAAGCAGACTACCTATCGTCTCATAAGTTGTGAGCAATTTTCTGTCATACCCGAAACGAAGCCCAAAGCACGTATGTATATCTGTATTTCGAGTCGACATACAAATGAACAAACATACGTGTTTGGGATGGCAGGAAATTCGTTCACGTGATTTTCATCATTATTCAAAATGTTGTCTGTCTATTTGCTTTCCGAAAGATGGCGGTAAAAGCGTTTCTTATGTTTTTGTTGAACAGTCGCGTGACAAGCCCCGAGGTGGGCCTGGGGGACACACCAGGCCGCGTCCATCAGCACCAGCGCACGCAGTCCTTGGATTCCAGTAGTTCCGGCCACTCGTCGGGTTCCGGTTCCGGCTCGGGCGCCGGAAGCAGATCCGGTGGCGCGCGGGAGATTTCAATCGAGCGCGATATAAAGGAGGCTCGCATGGTGGACGAACAGAAGACCTTGAGACTCAATAATGAAGTGAGTTGAGCTTAATATTGACAGAGGATCATCGGGGCCGTGTGCCCAGTTTCAAGAAATGTTACGGCGGTTCCCCTTCAGGAGCGATGCAACAAACTTTGAGTAAGGAGGCTGTGATGGGAGTTTTCTACCCACAAATTGGAACTCCTCATCTTCTTTTGGGGGCGAAACGCATATCAGATTATAGGGTGCTCATTACCTCTATGCAGAGGAGTTGTATTAGGAATAAGAGGCAAAGAACGATTGAGAACGAGGCTTGGGAAAGAGCCTAATACTTCGGTGTTCGTACCGAGTACACCCCTACCTACCCTTTTTCGGAAACCTGACAAGCTCTTCAAAAGATTTTACAGGTTTCGTGACGCAATAGGGATAGCATCCGAAGCCCGCAGGGCGTCTGACGTGATCAGGTCGCTGGAGTAGCGTGAAGTCCGGTACTCCAAAGTGCCATAGTATGGGCTTAAGCGATATGCCCCATGATATTTTTAATCATTGAACTCGGGTTTAATTCGCAGTGATAGCAGTTTTGGTTTGTGAATACGGTAAACTTCCTGTCTGGTTTAGTTTTCTAGTTTGGGTTGCGAAGCCCGTTGATTCTTGAGGTAATTAGTGTGACATCGTGGTAGTCATCGATTATAATAGATTTATTGAAAAAGGGTGGGAAAATGTTGTCCTATTTTACACACATAATTATTTTAATATTTGTAACGCTGATTGTTGTCAAATGGCCATTTAAGGTAAAGTCAAATTTCGCTCCAAGTAGTTCGATAAATAGACTCATAGGCAGAGCACCTCTTTTCAAGTCCAAATGAACCTGGTTTGATTGAAAAGCGTCTGGTGATTTTTTTTTTTGAAATGAGGCTGTTTTGAACGGGTTTTTAAAGACCTATTATAAGACAGACGTCGATTGAGAGGCAAAATGAAGTTGAGATTTTTTGACAAGGTGATGATATTAGATATTTCATTATATAAATCGTATGAGTTGTTCATTGCATACCTAAGGAAGTTGATTTAGGGAAGGTATTTCGGTGGTTGATGGGTGATTTTCATTGTTTCGTCGGCTGACAAGTGAGTGGGCGTGGGCCATCCCGCCGTCATTGCTGACATGGTTGTGGTGTACCTTTTAACTGGGGCAAGATACGTAGCGTATGTAGAAAGGGGGTCTAATAGAAGTCATTTGGCGTTAATTTCATGGTGTAGGTAGTCTGGGGAAGATTGAGGTAAAAAATTATAAAAATTGGATTAAATATAAAAAACTTGTGGATTTTTATGAACACTTTTTTTGTCCCAGTTACTGTATTTGCGGGGCAATCGAAACAGAGTACCGGGTACGTAACACCTCGGGTATCAGTAAAGAAAATTTAAGCAATGTATGGTCGACTATGCTTGAAGGCATTACACAAGTTACCTTTCGGAGATTTTTCTCATCCCCCATATGTTGTCTGACAGGTACTAATGAAAGCACTAAAATGTGAGATATCATAAGATATTGTACCGTATGGCGTAGACTTGGGACTCACAAAAACGTTTAAATAATGTGATTACCCTACTACTCCTGAGAAGTTTTGAAACTACGGTATCTCCTTAACTGAAGCGTTTATCAGGTTTGGACGATTCTTCAACCTTACCCCTCCCCCCATCTGACTCCTACCGCCCGATCGATAATCTCACTGAATTAGCCACCTTTTAACGATATTATCCCTGTGAGATGTCTTCAAAATGTAACCTATTGTACCGAAATTTCGTCGGAAGACTTTTTGTGGTAAATGTAAGACCTGAGACGAGCAGGTAACCTGATAAAAGATTATTTAAAAAGGTCGTGGCTATTCGCCCGTCGGCGCAAATACATAGAAACTTGATCGCACGTAATACATTTCAAATGGGAGGTAACTTGAACGCACCGAACTCAACCGAATACATTTAATATGGGACAGGCGGGTGAATAAATATGTATCCTCCCATAAGAAATATTTAGTATGCCATATCTCCTGAACCGTTGCACTTTTTGTTTTTATGATGGTCTCTATGTGTGCCCCACGGTATTTTCGAAATACTCAACATCAGTTTTGAATCTTTGCACACAGCCGTGACATCAGCACTTGTGCTCCCTGTTGCGTACGAATGTGTTATCATGGACATTCATTTATGACGCCAGTCTTTTTCAGTGGAATACAGTACTTTCCAAGGTTATGCTGTCTTGTACTCATAACCTTAATCTTCAGTCACTTCAGTGGCGTTTTCCATCTCGCCGGCTTTTAGGTTAACTGTTTCAAGACGGAATCATTCATTGTCAGATATCGTTTGCCTCGTAGCCAAACTGAGAGCACTAAATTGACTCTGAAAGATGCCCTTTTAACAGATGAACTTTTGTGTTCTGCTCATCGATTACTGTGTAGAAGAATGTCTCTCTT
>Ga0058701_10005623_pt1 | contig 10452 bp, 6 predicted proteins | sample AgamicOrMae_FD_97039 | JGI IMG/M metagenome (GOLD analysis project Ga0058701, IMG submission 97039) | Agave microbial communities from Guanajuato, Mexico - Or.Ma.e | ecosystem: Host-associated > Plants > Phyllosphere > Phylloplane/Leaf | place: Guanajuato, Mexico | collected 2012-06-04 | reverse complement strand
CGAAAGAGCGCAAGAGGCGGAAAATCGAGAGTGGGGTTTTGGACACGGGGGCTTCGCCGCGGCCCGTCGGGGATCGGAACGGCGGCGGCCATCGGGGGGGGGGGGGCGCTTTTCGGCAGAACGTCGAATTACAACACGCCGCTTCGTCAACCGGTTCAAAAACGCTCACAGCAATGTCGGATAAATCAGTTTAGGCTGACGAGCGCTTTAAAAAGATATTTGTGTCGACGTTAGCGCTGCGTCTTTGGCTGATTTGGTTTCATCGCGCGAGCGGATAACCTCTGGCTCTGATTCCCCACCTCTTCTTGTGTCAGCAAAAATCGGCCGTTGGTAGCATCGGCGAGGTTGCCGATGCGGACTGACTGGGCCGGGCGGACCGGATTAGCGACTCGGTTCGATCCGGGAAGCGCATTTTTATCCGACCGCCTCATCAAATCAGAGAAACGGAAGGGTCTCTTAATGATTGGCGGCCCGGCTTGGCGTTCCGGCGGATCGCTGTGGCCGGGCCAATCGCCAAGGCCGCCTTGCCCTGACCCGACCCTCCACCCAGGAGCTCTGCTTAAGGATGTTTCGTCGACCTCTAGCTAGTCAAATTCACAAACAAATTGTACGAAAATGACAAAACTTAAAAAATCTGAAAAGAACGAAAAACTACAACATTTGATTAAATAAGCAATCAAGATTAGCTGACAGTCAATATTTATGGTTATTTCAATTTTTGAAATTGTCGCCATTGCTGATTTGATTCATTTTCTCTAGAAAATGTACTGGTTTTAGAGGTTTTTATCAAATGTTTTTCCTAAACGACGGCAAGAATTTTTTTCTCGTCTCAATTCGTTTATCCTAATCAAACATGTGAAACGTTTTTAAACTAACTTATCGAGCAAATTTTCTCGTAAAATATATTAAAAAAAATAACTATTTTGGCACACATTCATATAACGCCACGTAATACTTTTTTTGTCTTTAAATGCCTAAAACTCAAAAGTTGGGACGGTGACAAGCCGTTTTTAGTGGTCAGATGTGTGTAATAGCATCTCAACTGTATTTCTGATTAATAAAAAGAGCTTGTTATCGACACCCTTTACCTCGACAAAACATCATTAAACCAACGTCCCCGTATAAAAAGTGGATGCAGATCTCGGGCATCCGCGAATAGAAACTCATCAAGTATCGTCACATCTTAGCTACTCCGGCAACGCCTCTACCATGCGCGAACTATTGGCACTGTCCTCCTATACGCGGTAAACCCAACAATGCGTAACCACTTGTCTAATTCAGAGGATATTTTACCTGCGGCTCGGCCACGGTGGCTGACCTATCCATAGACGACCTTGACGGTCCAATAAGCCGACTTAGCCTAGCTATAGTCAACAAGTTTTAGGGTTAAGAGTTCTAGGCGCACTGTTTAGTGACGTGGGCAACGGGTATCTGTGAGAGTAGGCATTTGTCACCTGCCTTATCTAACCGCGCGCCAGCACTCGGCCCCAACAGATAGCTACTGACCAACATTTGTGGAATCTCTTTAATGAGATGTTAAAATATGGAAATTATAACACGTATTGCCAGTAGCGCTCGACAACCTTAGCCTTTTCTCTCGAATTGGAGGGCTTTGAGCTGCGGGCAGACAGACGGACGAAACGTTTCCTTTCGTTAGACACATCTAGACGAGCGATAACAAGATTACGCTGACATTTGCTGTAATGTGAACTTCGTCAGCTTTCCCCGTTGTCACACTTTTTGTATTTTTCGATCTTTCATTGCAGACGATTTTACCTAACCTCCTTTTCAGCTCACAAGATTTTTAGTTCATCAGCATTTAGTCTACCCACCTTGTGGTTTATTGGATTATTTACTTTTTTAGTTCCTTAATGATATCAATAAATTTGAAACTTTTAAAAAGGACAGCGTTAAAAAATCTCTCAATTTTTGAAGGACTTTTTTTTTGGAATTCAATTGTTGAACATGTATATTTTATCATATTTAAAAAAAAGGTTGTGACTATTCACACACCATTGCAAATACAGGGGGACTTGAACGCACGTAAACCAACATTATGCATTTTAAATGGGAGGTGACTTGAACGCACGCAGCCAAACGTATTACATTTTAATCGGGGCCGCGTGCGAATAGCCACTTCGTTTTAAAAATATTTTATAGTACGTTTAAAGTTTTTTTCTTGAGTTTTGTTTAAGATTTTTTAAATTTCTGTTAATAATAAATGTTGCCTTTTCGCATTTTTTTCGAATGAACTGAGGATGAATTATTATTTTTCCTGTTTAGTTGAATGCAATCATAAATCTTCGCCTGATTGCAGCTGGTGATGCAAGTTTGTACACGTGGACGTCCCGGTAGGAATTATTTGTCTTCGCCATGGAATCAAACACGTATACATGATTCGGAAGTCCCCCTAGGGGGTGTCTACTAGTAACATAGTAAATCGGCCAAAGTTTGGCTCCCTATCACCAGCTCAACGCTACTACGCTGCCACGGATATCCCTCCCTCGGGCGTAACGTTACGCTCTCTCATTTGTCGAAAAATAATTATCTGTGATTAATTAAGCTCCAAGCAACCTCCGTATTTTGTCCAGTCAAATGCCACTTGAGAGTTGGCTCGCTTTGAAAGAAAACGATTTTCTGACCGACATAATCCCTAATTTTGATCGAAATCAAAATTTTTAAAAATTAGTTCAACCCACAACAGCCTAAATTATTTGGAGTGAAAGTTAGCTTAAGAGAAATCGTAAGTATTTTCCATTAAAATACGAAATTTTAAGCTTTGGAAAATGCCTAAATTATTAAATTTCAGGTTTCCAGAAGGGTGATATTTTTTAAATTACGACAATGCTGAACTGGAAAGATCCTCCAACATAAATTTTTCTGTTACCGAACACGACATCGCTGGGCAGTAGTGGGTTAAGATAGAAATCAAAAAGTGAACTGTGGGCGAATTTTGGAAAAATCGTTTCAGAACAATGTCACATGGAAAACCCTAAAGAGTAAAGAGAAAAAATAATTCGTCAATGCAATGCTAGCAAATTCCCAACACTTTAGGACATATTCCTACATTTTTGCCCTAAAAATCAATCGGATGCGTAACTTTATAGAGATTGATATTCCCCCTCTCCCTGGTGGCACGATGTGATTGAGGGACAGTCCCGAAGGGGCTGTCCATTAATTACGTCACGCAAGATATAGACCTTGCGCATTTCCCTAAGAAACGTATGGGCAGTTACGTTTGGCCCTCCTTCCCACAAAGAGTTTAACAAAATTAATCGCCCCTAAGTGTTAAAAAGCCTCTATAGGCATAAGATATTGTTTTTAGATAAGGTCGTTTTCGCTATTATTTTCGTAGAACGAATAGAAATAATATTAAAACACTATAAAAGTAATCAAAATTACGATAATTATATTTTTGGGTAATACATGGTTAAAAAAATAAGCGTGACGTGCGTGTTTTTGTCTGTGTGTCTGTCTAAGCGTTCGTATTGCGTGCAAAAAGTTTGACATGACGAATGTCTTTTAAAACTTACTTGAGTTAAAAGGAATTTTCGAAGTTTTTTTTCTTCCGTTTTCTTGACGCACTATGATCGTTGTATGCGTAGTTTTTATTTACCAAGATAGTGTATGAAGCACGAAAAAATCTACTGTAGATGGCAACACCACACTTCCCATGGGTAAATTTGCAGATACAATTTTTTTCCGAAATTTCTGGGGGGGAGGTATCCACGCGCATAGCCATGAACAAAAGTGTTAGCCCCTAAAACACACTATATGGAGAGGTAATTTTTTTTTTTGTTAATGACTGTCTATCATATGATTGCGTATCATAAAAAAATGATTGTGTTGGACTCTCCCCAGTCCTCCTCCCTTTTTAATGCGAATTTTTGCTTATCACGAGATAAGGTCGTCCACCGTTCAGAAAACCGCCTGAAACAAAGAGAATTCGCATTAAGAATTGGCCTTTTTGCAAACCGCAATTCGGCTAGTCATGTTCATTGGAATTCGAATCCAAGAAGACTGACTACTGTATTAATACAGACAAGTACCGTCGCCGGCTCAAATTTGCGCTCACCGTTGAAAAGGCGATAAAAGAAAACTACAGCTTTTTTTTGTCTCAAAAGTTTTTTTGAAAGCTGCATTTTTTATTAAAAAAGAGATATCTCATCTCAACAAGTTGTTCTGCTATCATTCACGAAACGGCGGAATATTACACGATATTGTAGTTGAAAATAAGTGCAGCTTCACATTGCATTGACAAAGATTTCAGGCAGTTACACCAACATCTAAATTTGCAAAATTTCAAACCAAAGAATATCTATTTTTTCACAAATATAATTTTTGTACATTTTCTAGTCACGATGCTTTAGGCCTAAGTTGTTTTTTGGGTGCTATAAAGCAAATATTTAATTTCATCTGATTTTCACATATGTTTTATTGTAGATCAATTGGGACTGTTCATGAAAGATTTGCCTTTAACCGTTTCATCCCAAATCGGCTAATCACGACCCATAATTCTACTACAAACGTTCCTTCTTAAGTTTTGTATTTGAAACAAAAATTTTATTTATCCTGTACTGAAAAGTTTATTAGTTTTAATGTGCTTTTTTATTTTTTTTTTATATAAAGATTTTTTTGTACATGTAGAAACCTTATCTTGCCTTTATGCAATCTCGTCACATAAACTAGTCACGAAACGAAAATGAGACATGAAGTTTCCTGTAGATCAGGAATTAAATCAATTTGAGAATGTTTCTCCTTTTAATAAATTTTAATCCAATTACCGAAAGATTATTTTCACACATTTTATCGCACGTAGGCTCAAGCAAATATCTACCGGAAGTTTAACTTCTCTGCAAATTAGGTATTGAGCGAAAATAGGACTCAGATTTAACCCAAATTAAGAATTAGACCAGTTGAAAAGTACCCTTGTGAAAAATGAATTTAAAAAGTCAAATTCGTGAAAAAAATGAATTATTTCATGAGCAGAAAACGAATAAAAAGATGTAAGCTCTTTCCGGGCATAAATCGCGTCTGCTAACATTCCGCGTCAAACAGGCTGTTAACGTTGCTTTGGTGGGATGAGGTGGGGTGGGTGGTAAGGCAAAATGTTGCAGGGAAGGGGCTTCGTTTCGTTTCCAAACGAACTTGTGAACGATATCAAAGCCACGAGGACGCCGGGCGGAGTGCCGCGGCGGCGGCGGCAAGGCGGCGGTGGGGCGGCGGGCCTCGCAACGCCGCAGAACGCTGCGGAACGCCGAAGTGAGCTAGGTGACTCACGCTGCCGACGAAAGTCCGGCCCGCTCGTCTTATGTTAGTTTTTACTCATATGTCACATATCGTCTAGTTACATTTGTCTCTGAGCCATTTGACCATTACAACAAATAAAAACCTTTTAAATTTTCATTGATAAAAGTGATAAAAATTAAAAAAAGAAATTTTAGGGCTGATTCTTTTCATAAGCACCTTTTAGGAATTTCGGAAAAAATAGCTAATACTATATTTTTCTCATCGAAATATGCGTCAATTCTATCTCGGTACCGGTGTAACTGGATATAATTACCCCCCCCCCCCGTATATTATTACCCCTCCCGTATATTTTTACCCCCTTAAGTGGGAGGTAATGTAATATATTAGGACATTATTACCCCCCATAGGCAGGGAGTAATGATATCCGGAGGTAATCCTATCCGGCGACAACTGTACCGAAATTTTCACGCATTTGTGCATGAAAAAATTTCCCTTTCTCATAATATTCATGCAACGTAGTTAGAAACGCCGAGAGCAAATTTTCAGATTTTTTGTATGGTATATTTAGTGAAATTCTCATTAGTCGAAACCTAACTGTGTGAGTTGATATGCAATCAGTCGTATTGAAATTCGTTTTTATATTAAATCTTGGGATGCCCCTCTGCCCGGAAAGTGTCCAGATTGATGCGGGTGGCGGGTTAGCAATCGGAACCTCGATGAGTTCGAGTCTAACAAAAGACTTTGAGGGGCCGTTGAGTTTTGTTTGAAAATTCCCCAGAGTGCAGAGTCACATTAGGGCGTTCCAGCAAAGATGTTTCGTTTTGCAACTATAACGGGTAAAATTACTTTTTCTCAAAAAGAATCGATATTATGGGAAAGTGCGATACTTAAAGTAATTCATTTAATGAAGATGAGTGTATTCAGAATCATTGTCTGTCGAAAATTCATATTAGGTACTATCAATGAGGCGTTAAAATTGTACTCTTTCTTTGTCGTCTGCAGATAACGAACACCCTTCTCTCTCAGGTCAAAGGATCTAAAAGATACCACGCGTATCTTGCTTGCTGGGACAGCCCTGTGCGAAATTATTACTTCTATATTCATTATTTTGAAACATATTGCCAGACAGCCCAATATTCAGAAAGCTTTTCAGAGGCACTCGTGTAAGTATCGAGGTTAAACGTTGAACAAACATCCCTTATCATTCCTCGCAATCTGTTTTTACTTTGTTTTTTTTTTCGCTTTTTTTGGAAAACGTGGTTGTGGACCAAAAAAAAAAAGCAAATGATTTGGGTAGCTACTATATATTTCCTGATCTTGAAGCATTAACAATAACCACTATATCAAGAGAACTAAAACCCTATAAATACAAAATAATAATAACCCTTTCATAGGATTTTTCATACGTGCCAAAAAGATTTTTTATTTTTATTTTTTGAAAATAGGACGACTTCTAGGGGCGGTTGATAGTGGTCCACAAGATACTGACTTTACTAGATGAGAGATATCGTTGGATCGTTTCTTCCTACAGAAAATTATTTTACAAACCGTCAGAGGTAGCAAGGATCAACTTCAGCATGGGTTAATGAAATATAATGAAACATAATATACTAAAATGTATAAATCCGTGCTTTTGAATGGCTTCGTATCGATCAAGCTTCAAAGTTTTGTGGCAATAAACTTGTAGTAAACTTGTTTTTAAGGCTCCCAACTTGTCTCCCTTCTTACAAGAAATGAGCGCCTGAAATTAAGCTTGGAAGAGGAAGGAAACTAAAAGCAACCAAGGAGCTTAAACGAAGTTGCTGTTTTATTTTCCTTCGATATTCAATGTTTACAGTAAGTACGCGGAGTGCGTTACAGAAATGTGAAGCGTAATTGTGTATTTTGATTATTAAAGTAATGGTGGTTCAAGGTTGCTGGCGGGAGAAAAGAGATGGCTCCAGCCGGGGAAACCCGTCAGCTCGGCGCCAATTTCGCGGAATCCTACCGTATACTCAGTCGATTCGAAAGGTATAATTTTCCACCTCTTGAGTTTTACCTTCCGTTGCCAAGCCGAGCGGAGCGTTAACGGAGCGAGGAACGATGTTCAACGTACGCGTTTTTATGCCGCTCATCATGTAGTGAAAGGTTGAAGCAAGGTTGATCACGGGTAGGAAATCCCACTTTGTAAACGTAAGACTAACGCAAAACTAACTTCATCTAAGGGGAGAAGAATTTCTGTCGAGTGCCCTTTTCCGATACGTGATGGGGAAGTTTTTGGAGATGCTGTGGAGAAATTATCCGACATAAGAGTTACCTAACAAAACTGAACCGAACATAACCTAAGCCTGACTTTAACCTAACCCTGACGACATGCATTTTTGACATAATCGCCCATTTCTCAATATCCCCCACACAGTAAACAGAATACCCCGTTTCGGAGAATGCTATACGTGTTTCGGTTGTGAAACAAAAAACGGGGTTGGTACGTATTTTGGTTATTTTTGAAGATAGGCCTATGTTCAGCCATATCATTCAAAAGGTCTCGGTGAGAGCTTTCCATTGATGGGGCCGAACATAGGTCTATGTTGAAAAATGAGGGAGTAATGCGTGTTTTGGTTGTTTTTTGATATAGGCCTATGTTCAGCCATATCATTCAAAAGGTTTCGGCGAGAGCTTTTCATTGATGTGGCTGAACATAGGTCTAAGGTGAAAAATTACCAAAATACGCTCTACGTCGGTTTTAGTATCATACCCAAAACAGGTGTGTAGCATTCCCCAAAACGGGGTTTTTGTTTTTACTGTGCATGTCGGAGAAATGTCAAAATGTGTCTACCTTTTGCCTCGTCGTGAATTTGAGACATGGAATTTTCCACCAATCGTAGTTCAGCCTGTCTTATTATTCATTATGTGCGTTTTCGCCATAGAATCGCGTAAGGTTAATTAAACTAAGATTTGGTTAGGTGCTCGTTGCCCCGCTCTCGGCTCTCGTCAAGCCTGATGACTCTCAAAAACAGTAACCTCCACCGAGAAGCCGCTTCAGACTTAAAGACTGTGAGGTTAACTTAACAAGTTTAGGTTAAGGTCCCTTGTGCCTCCATCCGCTCTCGCTCCGCTTGGTTTAGTGGCGGAAGGTGAGAAGAGATGCAAAATCCAAAAGCGATCTTTACAGCGTGTTTAGGGCCTGGTGGAACAGCCATATGACGTCATATCATTCATTGGGAGACTTGTATTTCTTTCTAGTGTGGCGCCCACGCAATGAGGGCTGCATACTTCCAGGGGCGCCAGCAATATTGACGCCCACGCGTAGGAACTTGTACCGTAGTTGCTACGCTTGAAGTAAAAGCCTGTCTCGATTTTTTTCTTCTTTTTTTTGTAGCTTCATGTAAGATATTTAGCTTCCTCCAAAGATAGGCACAGGTTGCGAAAAGTTGTTAGCGCTAGTGCGTAAAAACGCCTCTACAAGTTAAGTAGCTGAGGCAAAGAAATAAAATTCTACAAAGTAACAAAACGCCTGCTTTACTAATGATATACCTATTTTGGGTGTGAAATTAAAACGGGGATGTACGTATTTTGGTAATTTTACAGCATAGACCTGTGTTCAGCCACCTCAATGAAAAGCTCTCGCCGAGACCTTTTGAATGATATGGCTGAACATAGGCCTATCTTAAAAATTAACCACAATACGGTCCCCCGTTTTAGTTTCACATCCGAAACAGGTGTATAGCATTACCTAAAACGGTTGTTTTATTTGAACTGTGTATAATTAATAAATCTGACGGTTCTTGGACACCGCTAGTAAACTTTACGATGATGTATTCGAAATGGCACATTTTATGCTCTCATTTTCGAGCAGAATAAACTTGGAAATTGGTGAAAAATACTTTGGCCTTGTGGGAAACCTCGAAGTGCAACGCTAGAGGAAAAATTGCCCGAAAGTTTCCTGAAAGGTAATAAGTTCTCGAAAACCCTCTCGTCAGGTATGTGTATTTTTACTAAACTGAGGTCTATACCTATAAAGGTGAGAGAGGGAAAGGGCAGTAACCACCAAGAGTTCGGTCTTTTCTTAGACAGTACTGTATTTTTCTGAGAAAAAGCTCCGCGGCGCGTATTCGGGGCAGATCCGGGGAATTTTCTTAGGCCTCGTGATTTAGCTACCGTTTGCCTTAATGTATTTCCTTGTGTGACTCAGTTTTAGATATTGCTGAAGTAACTTGCGTCGAGTATCGAGCCAGATGCAGATGCGATAAATATTTATCTTTCCAAAAAGAGTTTTATCTCGCATGATGACCTCGCGCGTGTTCTTCAGGGCCAATTTTATTAGTCTGAATTCAGCGTGGAGATGACAATAGCTCGAGGGTTGGGTTTTCAGTTATCTACACGCAGTTGCATCTAGCGTCGTTCATTTGTTTGGCTCCGGCGCCATATTCGAATCTTGGAGAGTTGGTTGAACCAACGTTGAAGCAAGGCTATGACGTGTCCCATCGCCGGTGTTATCGCCTAGCGATCAAGTGCTGTTAGGAACCCGGTAATTACTTATTGATTGAGATAATCCCACGCCTCGTCCTTTTGTCGCTGTTCGCAATTTAGTCTACTGCAAATTACAGTCGACACTCCTGTTTACACTCCTGTAAGGATACCGTTTCGTGGTTTAACTCACTTAGATCAAACTGATATGCGCCGAATACCGTTATTTTCCGCACTCTAAATTTGAATCAGTGAGAGTCTCTGAAATTTAGTGAATTTTCACTGAATCTCAGAGAAACCTCCGTTAAAATGACAAGCCTCATGCTGGCATATCATATTCTATTACCTATATCTTTTCTGGGCCCTTGAAAATATCCCAGATAGATCCGAAACGCTTACGATAGGCTAACTTGAGGTGGACTGTATCGGAGGAAGATTAAAGTTGGCCAACCTGCCGAATGAGATCGGTCAGGTGATCAGTAGGAAGACCGACTCTTGATTGCGTTCAAAAAGTCGACTAAAGATGCCTAATAGACGTCTAATGCCGCGGTACTACTCTCATAGACGATGCTTTGAAGAATTCTACACATATACCGGTATTACTTCCATGTCAATGGAAGTATTGGCATCGTGCAAAAAAATCGACATCGAGATAAGACCGGATTTGGGATGTACAACCCCCAAAACGTCGAGAAAAGTGGTTTTGGACAATCCGTCTGTGTGTCTGTCTGTCTTGCTATCTGTCTTGCTGTCGCT
>Ga0058701_10005622_pt1 | contig 10452 bp, 5 predicted proteins | sample AgamicOrMae_FD_97039 | JGI IMG/M metagenome (GOLD analysis project Ga0058701, IMG submission 97039) | Agave microbial communities from Guanajuato, Mexico - Or.Ma.e | ecosystem: Host-associated > Plants > Phyllosphere > Phylloplane/Leaf | place: Guanajuato, Mexico | collected 2012-06-04 | reverse complement strand
ATGCCAAAACATCGCCTAATAAACTACCCTCCATTGGACCGCTTATTTCACAAGACCCCGAAAAACCGCATCTCTGTCCTAGTCTTGTCCCATTTCCAGAGTTTCATCCTAATCCCGCTTGTACTTTCGTCTCCAGTGACCGTAGCAGAGTACAGAATACAGAGTACAGAGTACACACAGAGTACACTTTTTAAAAACCACTTTTTCGGACTCCTGAGACCTCAAAACGTGAAGATTCATCAAAATCTCAAAATCGATTTTTCTTTCACGATGACGATACTTTCCCTATCGGGAAAGTAAAAAAGAAATAAAGTTTCCTCGCGTGGCATTTATTTCACGTTAGATAAATGTATACAGTATACAAATAAATATACGTAACGGATCACAATCTCGCATCTCCTTTCCCTGTGTAGAGTACATCCCCACAAGTGTAGATTGTAGATTCAAGGAGAATTTTTGAGGAAATGGCAATAAGATATCGGAGTTCGCAGAAAAATGTAGAACAAAAATTCCAAAACGGAGAGAAAGCTGCAGCCGAGCATTAAACTGCAGATTCCGCCAAGATTCGCTGCGCAAAATCAGAAGAACACTTATGAGTAAAAACTATTTTCGAAGCGGAAAAGCAAAGGTAGGATGACATTTTCTCGATGTTCTCCAGACAATTTAGATTAATTCGATATTTTTCAGACATGACATTAAGACTTTAAACTGGACGTGATATCGAGAGTCTTTGATTACAGTTTTGTTCTTGTTAAGGGGTAGCTAGGCTACCGATATTAAATTTCGATCAAAACAGAAAAACGGCAAGCCAACGTCAAAAGCTTCAATTAACGTAGTAAAGCTTCCTCGTAATAGTTCAGATCATGTCAAATGTATTGGAATTGAAGCGTGCGTAACCGCAAACCTTTTCTTAAAAAAATGCATCGAGGGACTTTCACGATACATTGCCCGTAAGAAGTTAGTTTTTCGTACAAAACAGGTTTTGATATCTCTGAAGATACTTACAGAAAAGCTGTTGTATGGTGTAAATTATATCTCTACTTGTAACCTGCGCTATTTGGCTGGCAAAAAACACATTGACGCTGACTCGTCCCGTTGTATTTACGCCGTCACTACAACGAAACAGACTCATCGTTAGAAGCGCTTATGCTGCGGACTCTTGTGCTGTACAATGTAATTTTCTACCTCTCGAATTCCACTCCGGTATAATTTTTAAGACAGTATGAGGGCCTACGACGTACAACTGCGCAAGTTGAGTTTATTCGACCTTAGTTAGGTTCCTGAATATACTAGAGAGGCAGCATTGAGGGTGCTAAACCATGGACGCCGCCATCTTGATTCTGAATTTTCTCCGTAGGCTACAATGCATTTGATGGTCCCATAAGAAACAAAATGGCTGCCTAATGCCTCCTCTCTAGTATATCCAGACCTCTAGGCTAGGTCAGGTGACTTACGCCTCGTTTTGCTACCGCGAAGTACAGTACCTACTACAGTATCAGTCCAAAAAGCTATTGTCCAGTTCTGATCGAGCAGCAAGGCGGTGGCCGATGTATTTCCCCATAAGGCGGTGCCTTACAGCGCGACCAGAACCGGACAATACCTTTTGGACTATGCAAATCGTGGTACAGTACAAAAGTTCGAGATAATTTTCCTCTAGTTTTCTTCGTCTGAATATCGCACTTACTAAAAGTCTCCGACGTAATACTGAACTGCATCGAAGTTGGATCGGAACATTCTAGTTGGGTAGGAAAGAAGGGTGCATTGCGGAACGCAATTGCATTTTTCGAGAAGGGTCGCTGAGTCGAATTCATCTGAAAATGACGAGATCAGTAAATAGAAATAATTCACTTGCAATTATCACGGTCTTTCATACTCACCTATGTATTCACGGAGACATCTTAGGTTATCCAGATCGCACACGTCTGATGCTATCGAGAGAAAAGAGCGTTAAAATTCAAAGCTCTGAATTTAAGCCAGATCGAGCTAGCTAGACCAGAAAAAGACGCTGTTTCGATTGACTTAAGGATCAAGAAACTTTATATTTTTATCTAGCTAATATTTAAGCTAGATTTTAGCTTAATTGTTCAAAAACTATTACCTCCTGCCAAAGAAAACAGGAAATTGGTTTCTCACAACATGCAACTGCCCACACTTGTGATTTTGAGGTATTGGGAAGGGTCCTTTTTGCTTTTTCTCAGACTCGGCTCATCACTTCTGTGGCTCGTCCTATCTCCCATTTATGGAACTCTCACACAAGCCCCGCCTATCCCTCACACCCTTGCGAGAAGTGTCTGATCAGAGCTCATACTGAAGACTTTCAGGTTCTCATCAGTCATGTGTGTCAGGCCCTCATCAGGAATTAAAATACCGATCAGAGATTGCTTTAATTCCTGATCAATGCCTGATCAGGAAAGGTCTGATCAGGGTTTTAGGCGTTTCACCTCACCATTTTGGATGTGAACTTTCACTGTTGTTCTCCCACTCACCACTACTGTACAACGGCTTCCGGGAGTCTAGCGTCGACTTGGTACGATCATCTGTAGCACAAAAATCGAAGCAGGCTTCAAGTTATGACTTAACCAAATCGTGTCTACACTGATTACAGTTTCTTTAAGATAGGGAAGACGCACAGGTGTAACAACAGTAATGTATTGGTGTCGCTCCCGTTCTGCACTTTTGATGACCATTTTCTAGACCGTTGTTAAACTAATTAACTCGATCCGTAGCAAGTTTGAGTAAAAAATTGTTCTTGAAAAAAAAGATAGCGACTTGAGCTGTTTAAAATATACAACTTAGGGGAATAAAACGGGCTTTTGAACGATCGAAAACATAATGTGTCACCCATATACATGGAATGGATGGTATTCCACTTTCCGGAGGGAGTGCGACAAAGCAATCTAATTATTAGGTTAAGGGGTCAAGTTGGGTCCTAACCTAAGTTAGCCTAACCTAGCGGTCCTAAAGTACGATGCCGCTTACTTCTCAGCATCTGTAGCTACGGCCCAAAAGTAACGGCATAAAATTTGTCGAAAGCCAAGCGAAACAAAGCACAAGGAAAAGCTAACCTACCGGCTAAAAAAAAAAAAAAGTGGGTGAAAATTGCTTTAGAAGTAAAAATTCACTCCTGAATACTAAAAAGTGAGCCACTATTAGCAAATTAGTGGCTCACTTTTCACTATTTAGGAGTGAATTTTTACTCCTAAAGCGAATTTTTCCTGCTAAATGTTTTAGCATGGTGTAAGTATTAACCGACTCCAGCCCACGCGGTTGTATGTCGTTATTCTCCAGATGACATGAAGGGTTGAATATAAGGAGGAAAACTGAATCTTGAAAAGTAGTGTTTCTGGGAGATGGGCGCACCTTGTTCCAGATAGTAGAAAGGGGTGCACCGGCAGCGCGATTGGATGGCCCGAGCTCGGCACTCGAGAGCGCACATCTCCGTGGAGTACGTCTCGGCCAGTTTGAGCTTCCGTTCGTCGAAGAAGGTGCACCTCCTCCTCTGGGCATCGACGGTTCTCAGCTGAGAGCCGCTGTCGATGAATTCCGGAGAAATCCGGATATACGCCTCGCTCGGGCCGAGGAACCACCAAGTGCCCTCAGGATACAAACCACTACGATGTACCACAACCTGTAACGCATATCCAAAGCAGCAAACCATTTCGGAGTGTAACCCCGAAATAAAAGGAAAAATCTACAATCAACCTCAGCTGGTCCTTGTGAGGTCCAGCACTGGTAATGTCCTTACCGAGAATCCGGGTCCTTTGTGCGTACTCCACATGTATCCCTCTCTCTCAGGATTCAACAGAACTTTCAATCCTGATCCAATACCGAACCCCTTTGAGTGTAGTTTGTTCGGATCTCTATCAGGATGTCCTTTCCTGTTAGGCCATAAAAATGATTAGGTAAAAAGAATTTTTCATACTTTCAATTTATATGGCTGGATTTTCCACTTCCGTGAACCTCCCAAGTTCAAATTTCCAATACGTCATAAAGACAACACAAACGACAAGCAACCGCTTGGAATCAAGTACAGTACACAACTGCGAACTCCCGATTTTCTGGGAAAATTTAGAACTTCATATCTCAGACAGGAAATAGGCGTCTAATACTAGATGATCAATAGATGAGCTAAGTGGTCGCAAATCTGATCCTATTAGACGTCTATTAGACATCTATGAGACGTCTACGTCTACGACTGGTAGAGTCTTCTGAACATACGGGCTAGACGTCTAATAGATACCTAATAGACGTCTACAGATGTCATAGACGTCTATTAGACATCAGATTTGCGGCCACTTAGCCTATCTAAGTATTAGACGTCTGTTTGCTGTCTGGGTATGACGGTATGGATACCCGAGCAAAAAACTCATTGACTTAGGCTATGTTTGTGGTTAAGTGCCTTGTGATGCGCTGGCTTGGCGGCTGAAGGTGGAACACAAGAGGTGGAAAAACCTTCCAAACTTCAAGCGTGGAATACGTTTTTGAGAATGAACATACCAATCTGTTGTTTCGCCGTAATTAAAGGAGCAACAATATCCGCTTAGTGAAGCACTTTTGTAGAAAATGTCGGAACACTTTTTGATTTGGCCATTCCAGCTACACCGTTCTAGCATCGTCCTGCAAGGCTGGCTTAACTGGGAAAGGAAATGATGATAAGTCTCGGACAGAGGCAATAGTGGGACAAGAAGCACTCACCCTTTGAAGCACTGTCCAAATCGAGATTTGATTGGCGTCCAAAATCTTTTGCACTACTCGTAGTTCATCTATGACTCGATCTTCGACATGAAGACGGGGTCGCAGTAATATGGCGACATAAGGAAGTACATCTAAAAGTCGTTCACGCGACACAGACACGTTCTTAGGAATAGATCTGGTGACAGAGTAAGGAGGATTCAATAACGTATGGCGAACACGATTCTTCACTCTTGTCAGTTTCAAAAGTTGTTTTTTCCATCAGTGTTCCATCCATGTTAACGGCGAGAGTAACTGTCTCATCGGCAGTAACAGACATCAAATAAGCAGGTTTGACAACGTTAGGTAACACTAGGTAAGGGTAGGTGCCTCACTCCACTTGGCAAGGCGACAAGAAGAACACAAGGGACGGGAAAACCAACCTTTTAAAATTGGGGGTGTCTATTGACCCGACTGCTCCATTTAAAATGTATTAGGTTAGGTTCCTTGCGTTCAAGACACCTCCCATTTAAAATGCGTTAGGTTACGTGCGTTCAAGTCTCCCTATATTAATACATGTCGGGTCAATAGCAACAGCCTTAAAATTTAGACCGGAGTAATTTGGTACTCACAATGTCTCTATCAATGTCTCGACTCTGTCCCGGAACACTAAATTAACGTTACAGAATGTAACGGCCGGGAAATTGAGATTCGCTGATTGGTTCGTATAAGAGCGAACTGCTGTTAAAGTCGGATTATCGTAAAACTTCTGTAAGGACGTGTGGAGTAACGCCAACGCCCCTAAGGTACCCACTGCAACTGTTGCTATCCATATACATCTGGAAACAAAACTATTATAGGTACTAAAGCTCGAGAAACAAGTCTGATGGAAAATTGTATTACCTCTCAAGAATATGCCTCCCTGGTTCTAAGGCGTATCTGAATCCATGAAAGGAAGTGTGGATTGCGAAGTGCTCGAGCACAGGATTGGCACGTTCGGAGAAAGCTGACTTCTTCCGACGCGCCAGGTCATCTCTTTCGGTGGAAGATGGATTCAAAGAGCGATTCTTTACGATATGCCACGGTGCGACTGTGTCCACTGGAGACTTTCTTTTGCTGTATGCCGATGCAAGTGATCGGAGAGCGAGTTTTTTTAGATGTCGCTCTCCTTTAAGATATTCTAATTCGACTAAAGACGTTTTCCAACAAGAATCCACGCTATAAACAGGAGGAACTGCTTCAAGAGTATCCTGTCGAAAATGGGAGTTCTTCTTTCTGTATTCTGCCTCGACGGAAGACGCTTGAAAAATATTCGTGTTCTTGTGTTTTACACATGTTTCTGCATGAGGCCGTTGTGAATATGAGTTATTCTTGATGTATTCTGGTATGAATGCGTCAAAAGGAGACGTCCAAAGCATATTTTGACGACCTTATCGCATTGACAAGTCGCACACTGGACGAACTGCAAGTAAAATTGATTGTTGGATCCTATCAGTTTGTGACCTTCAACCTGCGAACTGGTGAGAGTCGGCTAGGGTAATTTTCATAAACCTGTGCCACTTAGGAACAGTATCTCACGTTGGAAATTATAGTAAATTATCTTATTAGTTTGCGATAATATCTTATTTGTTCTTTACAATTGATAGTATGATTTTTTTGCAGTCTTACGAAGTGCATTTAGCATTCTGAAAATCGAAGCAATAAAGTTTAAGAACTTATTGAAACCATCACAGTAAATAATTCCTGTTTTAGGTGGTCTCATACCTGTATTGGGTGTGAAGGTAAAACGGAAAAAGACCCTAATTTGGTTATTTTTCCAGAAAAACCTTGCATCAGCCACATTAATTCGAAGCTCTCGCCGAGACCTTTTGATTGGTATGGTTATTTACAGGTCTATCTTCCAAAATGAACTAATTACCCTTTACTCCCGTTTTACCTGCATACCAAAAACAGGTGTGAGACTATATAAAACAGGGATTATTTTTTTATGTGATGTCCGCCCGTGTTACCAATCCAGCATGATTAAATACTCATGCTACTCGCTAATAATACATGCTACTCGCTCATGAGCATGTTAAGTTTTTTTTTGTGGCATTTGTAAAATAATACATGCTACTCGCTCATGAGCATGTTAAGTTCTTTTTGTGGCATTCGTAAAATAGCGGATCTACGTAGGAAATTAGTTTTTCAAAACCCTAAATTTCAATCAGAGACGCTCACTGATTCAAATTTAGAGTGAAGAGCAATATTGTGATTAATTCCGATGCACTTCTAAAATAGAAAACAAACAACCGAGGTACAGTCGGTACTTTTCCGACTGATATGCCGTGTCTCCAATAATGTTGAAGTTGTAATCTACAAGTGAGAATCTAAATCACTCGATATTCATTTATTGATACGAGAATAAAAGAGGGAACGAAAGAAGGAGAGGTGAACATTTCAAACGGAATCAAGTGATTTACGTTCGACGTTCACCCCTACCAATGGCGTTATACACCTTGTCAATCTACATAACGCTCAGTGACGAAGTGTCGCGTCCATCGCTCAATATTCTGAAACAACTTAATTCAATAACGATTAGGTACTAAAAGGTTAATTTTGAAACCTCGATGATTTCCTGCCACTGCTCATCATTTGCTGGTTCGTTATTTGTGTGAAGATTCAGCAGGTTGTATGACTTTCTTTTATTCCAAATGTATTTTAACTTACCGTACAACTACTTAATGTTATTAGATTGAAGCTTGGATTTCCATGCTTGTATCACGAGCAACTTATCCGAACGATAGTTAAACTAACGCTCGCTAAGACTGTAAGTGAGGCTGCTTTCTCCTCGGTGACAGGCTGCTTTCTCCTCAGTGACAGGCTGCTGTCCTCTCGCCGAGAAGTGGCAGGCTTGATGACAGGGTTAACCTAGCTTAATGTAAGGTACCGGTATATGTGGATAATATAATTATTACCACTAAAGGAGGTCCCGCCCTTAAATAGCGAAGGAGCAAATGCTCATTTTGATTGATACTGTACCTAGTGCGTTGCCTTCCATCGGAAATCATCTGGAACTGTACTGTTGCATGCATATGCTTGCCCTGATTCGAGAATCCATAGGATGGATTTCCACACTGATTCCAAACATTTCCATTTGATTATCTATTCATACCCGGGGTGAAGTGCCCATGCAATATCCATGCCGAATTATCAATTTATTGAAAGTACACAAATGGATATCCATGTTTCTATGCTATATCCATGAACCATGGATGTCCATCCGAGTACATTTAAATGGATGGCTTTATCGGCATGGACATTACCATAGAAATTGCATGGATACTTCAACCCGGCTACTGAAATATTTTACCCCGATATTCACGAATTCAATGATATCCATTCATTTATATCTATGATTGTAGAGAAAGTCAATCCGAGAATTTATTTCGTTCGTGGATATCATGCAAAGATTTTAATGTTCCATGGATATCCTTATTCCATGATAGCATGAAATGCACTATAAAAAGAGAATCTTAGATTCAGATGCAACAAAAGTCAAATCATTGCTGATCTGAAGAAGATAAATCAGTCGAATTATGCTCTGAATTTCAGACATCATGTTTAATTTCTATAAACTTCCTATTTTAAGAACGATATAATTAGAATTCAGTGAATATTTGAACTGATTTTTTTTCAGACCATTAATTTGACTTTCGTAGCATCTGAAAGTAAGATTCTGTTTTGTCAAGTAATATTGAGCTCACTGATATCCATAGTTTCTGCGATTTATCTTGTGTCTACAGATATATTCTAGGAAGAGGGGTATCAAAACGAGCAGCCAAATAGATATTTACATACATTCTGATTCAGGGAAAATGAAAGCCTACTGAATCTACTCCACCTGTTGTTCTGTAAAGTTGAAACACCAACAGTGACTGAGAGCTTGGTCTTTCGGGATTTGAAATCGCCAACTCCTTTCGATAAAATTCATATTTATTCGTTCATGAACAAAATTCCTGAAAACATTCGGTGCACTTTGAGATCACAGTTTTATCTTATAGTTCCGACTTCACTCTCACAGTTACGGTAGTTGCCGGCGCCGTAGATTCGTACGAAGATCCGCAGAGCTCACCGGAGGACGGGAGCTCTTGCCGATTCGGCAATATACTTTAGGTGCACGTAGAAAAGTGTAGAATAATACTTCCACACCTGATAGAAGACTACATCCAAGGAGTAAACTAAATATTCCACCAAGGTTCGCTGTAAAGAAGCAAAGAAAAAGTTTTAAACGGGGGAGGGGGGCATTCGATAGCGCCAACGCCGCAAGCGCCAGTCCGTAACCGCCAAACGAGAAAAGTCGCAAACGCCTAAGTTCGTATAGGTTAGGTTAAGTTAGGTTAGGTAAGGTTAGTATTGCTGTTAAGACCTTTGGCGTTTGCGACTTTTCTCGTTTGGTGGTTACGGATTGGCGCTTGCGGCGTTGGCGCTTGTGGTTTTTGGCGCTTATGACAGCTACCCTTTTAAACGGACTTCACAGAAGTTCTCGAGTCACAGATCTATGGTAGCAATGTTGCACCGCGCTCTAATTGGATGGGACTGACAACTTCCAGTATCTCTCAGTGGTTCTGCTCAATCAGATCAATACCTCAGATCCCGATACAAAAGCGTTTACAAACTAGAAATTCACGATTACATACTTACACAGGAGCTGTTCGACAGTGTATATAATGTCTGTGCTTGTAACTTGGGCAATCTGACTGGCAACAAATACATTGACGCTGACACGGCCGGACGTATTGGCTCCCTCACTGTCAATAAAAGATATAAGATAAAAACATTGCTGAGACTGTCGCAGTTTCTCTTCAACTTACTAAAAATCTCCGACGTAGTGTTCCAGCGCTTCAAAATTTGATTTCGTCAAACTTGCATCGTAGGATAGAAATGTGCATTGCGCCCCGCAGTTGCACTTTACAACAGTACTCTCAGACTCGATTTCACCTGGAAAGTTAAAGTGTTTCTGACGACAACGCTGTCAACACTAAATCACAAACGATCAATTGGAATACATACGTATATGCCTTCGCAAGCAAGTCACGTGATTCAAATTACAGGAAACCAAACGCTGTGAAAGAGAGAAGGTGTCAGTCAAGATCTTTCCCGACCTAGTATTTCTCCGGGTAGCACTTGATTTATCATAATCCAACCATAAAGTAGAAATCGACGAAAGCCTAAAGTTTCTTTAATTTTTAAGTCCACCTCCTTTCCAAGAAGGGCTTAACCTAGTTTCGCTCGTTTTAATTGAATGAAAGAGTCGTCGATTGAAAGAAAGCCTTTACGCTTCGAAGATTATTAACCGAAATTATATTCCATACTTACTGGAGTCGACGAGTGGTCCTAAAGAAATTCGTGTCGTTTTATTCTCATTGGCAGGCGCTGTAGCAAAGGAAAGAGTTCATCTATGTCAGGTCAGGAATCTCAAACTACAATTTGTATTCGGGGTGAGATACTGTAACCTCCCTATCAAAGCTTGCGCGAGAGTTTAGTGCCACTTTCAATAACTTTTTTTTCATACGAAAAGAGGCTTAAAGTTATATGGGAGTGTCAAAAATGTCGAGATTTGCTCAAAGCCTTTTCAAGAAAATCCCTCAGCACATGAACCTCAAGAGTGCAAAGAGAAGTCCTTTCAATGTAGTGGAATTCAATCACTAAAGATTAATGCCGTCAATCAAACAAGTCAACCCATAACAGCCCAAAGTATTTGGAGTGAAATTTAGCTTAAGAGAAATTGAAAGGATTGTT
>Ga0058701_10005621_pt1 | contig 10452 bp, 3 predicted proteins | sample AgamicOrMae_FD_97039 | JGI IMG/M metagenome (GOLD analysis project Ga0058701, IMG submission 97039) | Agave microbial communities from Guanajuato, Mexico - Or.Ma.e | ecosystem: Host-associated > Plants > Phyllosphere > Phylloplane/Leaf | place: Guanajuato, Mexico | collected 2012-06-04 | reverse complement strand
TAAAATCGCCTTCTGTCAGATATTTTTTTTTCATGGTTTGGCGTAAAAGAAACGATCTACCTATTGTGAATATTTAGTGTCCGGTCTATCTTGTATGTGCCCGCCAGTGAGTTACTATAGCCGAAATTTTGATACTGTATTCCTCGTACCCTTTCATCCAATCATTTACCTGAATAATATTTTAATTTGATGAGGTATTGATGGAGATTGATGTGAAAGACATTTTCAAGGATAATGGCGAATTAGATCGGCAATCAAACCAAATAAAAGCACGTCTTTCTTTCTAGATCGTATAACAATGGCGCACATTAAAATTAGGAGAAAGGTAGAGTGACAATGTAAATGACTGGTCGCATCGACCTGTTGACCAAAAACCATTTGACAAACACCTTTGGGAAATTAACATTCCTTTTGATCGTCGAGAGACGACCACACTCCGAATTTACGACCCACGAAGAGGAAATCTGCATGAAAAATCAGTCCCGCATGTTTCCGCACAGACCCCACAACCACCGCCTGACCGATTTACACCGAAGAATGCTTTCAGAATCGGTATTGAAATACGGCTTAATATCCGGCTTACCGGTATTTTTGGAATGGGATGGTACCGTGCTTTCGAAGGTGATATTTCTTTTGGAGTTTTGGATGTGATACTTTTGCCAGAATTACAAATAAGAAGCGAGTATCTTTGTTATGAGTATAAGATATAATGTTTTCTTTTTTTAGGTGAGAGGCAAAAATGGTACATAATTTCTTATCTAAAAAGAATTATAATTATCTCCCCAACACAATTTTTAAAAAATTGGTTGTGAAAATGTTTTGTTATTTTCATAAAATATAAAACATTTACGCATTCTTTTGGCATATATCAGCTAATGCAAGCGATGCCAACACAGTACAACCTGACCTCTGCTTCAGGTAGACCTATACCTGTTTTGGATAAGAGATTAAAACTGCGAAAAAGCGTGTTGCGGTTAATTCTAAAAATGAACCTATAAATAGATTTATCAATGACATAAGGTTTCGTCGACAGCTCTGAATTCGTATGGTTATTGATATGGGAATCAGCTCATCACGCTCTTCTCGTGTTTTCCTTTCATACTTAAAATGGGTACGGTATATACTTAAAACAGGAGTTAATTTTTACTGTGAACCTTAGGTAGGGCCTAGGCTACAATTTGAGCACTATTTATGTGAATGGGGAATCAAAGGCCAGGCATCGCTTAGGTATCGACCACGGAGCAGCACATCGAAGCGGGTCAACCACAAACACATTGGCCTTCCGGTCCCAAGTTTGCTTCTTCAGATAGACATGCGCACTGCGCATTCTTGTTTGTTTACTTCCTGTGATGAGATCCAACGCGTACACTGTAAATTTCAAAGATTGCATCTTCCTACAGTTAAAACGAAACACCTGTTTTAGGAGGTTCTTACCTGTTTAGAGTGTGAGAATCAATAAAGCCAGGGTTGCACAAGGTGATTTCTCATAACTATGTCCACGTCCAGCCATATCATTCAAAAGGTCTCGGCGAGAGCTTCCATTAATGTGGCTGGACAAAAATATATCTTAAAAAAGATACCACAATAATTACAACCCCCGTTTTATTCTCACAATCAAAACAGGTGAGAACTCCCTAAAACACGTGTTTCGTTTCTACTGTACCACCACTTGTGCAGTACAGTACCAATGGTCTTCAAGTTGCGCGCAGTAACCCTGACATAGGAACTGGAAGAAGACATACTATCTAACCTAACCTATCGTCAAGAACCCTAATACCAGCTCATTTGCGTCAGGAGCCGATGCCGCCTGCTGCTCGGCGGCGACAGTCTACCCCAGAGAAATGAGCGACATCAGGCGTAGCGATGTTAGGCTAGGTTAAACTAGGTTTGGTGCCCTGCTCCTCGCTTTGTTATCGTTCTGCTTGTGTTGGTGACAAAAGATTTATCGGAAGAAGTAGATTATGCTAGGGCAGGGATGACAGAGGATTTCGCCATCCGGATACCAGGGTTATTCCTGGTGTTCTGCGCTGACAAAATATAGATTTGATTTATTCCACTGACTTTGAGTTTTAGGGAGAAGATGAATCTTGATCAGGCTGGACTTTCCAGATTTAAGCTCCACCTTGGTTCGTCTTTGTATCACTTACAGATTTACGCCTCATCTACCCGCGCTGGCTGAGTTAAACTAAGTTAGGGTCGGTGGTGTGCTTTACGCCACTCTCGTGTATCGATCCGCTCAGGATCGCCTTTTGCCTCCCTCCGCTAACGCCTCCCTCGGTAGTTACCCAACCTGATGCTTTGTGCTGGTTACTTTTGCGTTGTCTCTTACTTCCTCCAAGAAATGAATGCCTCCGGGTTGATGTCATACGTTCGGTTAACCTCGATTTTATAAGCTAGATTAGAAAACGTCCGAGTCGCAAATTCAAGTTTTAACTTCTGATACAAAGCTTGAAGTGCTCACCACCAACCTACCCTCTAGTCAATACACCTTTCCGGACCCACTAGTTCATTTTAAAATACATTATATTCAGCCTAAAGATTCTGCTTGTCTTTTGTTAAAATCCCCCTTTATATCATCAATGTTTTTCTATTCTGATTTCACCTTTTATTTTCTACCTTTCTACCACTTTTCAGATCAAAACTTTACCCTTTTTACGTAGATTTACCAAACCATAGCTACGTCGCCTCAGGGTTGCGTAGTATGTCCCGCGCTCCGCTGCACCACTCTGCCTTGCTACGGGAGGTCGAATACAAGGTGGAAAATTCAGCCTTTGATATTCACCGAGTGCGTTATCGTTTGTGAACTCTTCCTTTCCGAGCGAGCGTCGCGTCGCCGCGACGCCGTGACCCAGAGAAGTACGCGGGCTGAAGGCAACGGGACCGAGTTGGACAAAGCGGTATTGTTCGCTGTGTCGTGTGCGCGGTGTTGGGTGGAACACCGCCGCCATTCCAAGCAGGGGGCACACCTCTCGACCGCGATTCTAATTTCCAAACTTGCCTGATAATTTCCATCCAACCTTCAAGCCATCTGTCACTGATGTATCGATTGATTGGCCTGGCACTCTGCTTATTGTATTCCTTGCCGACACTTTCTCCGACGCTTCTCAAAGGAATGTACACCACATACTCCTAATAAAAGATAAACTCTTTCAAGCACTCGAGAAAACTCTCCGCAAAGTGCCTCCCTTCCTTTCGCTCTAGTCACGTCGTAGGAGAACAGGCTCATGGGAACCATAAGACTGCTATGAAAAAGATGCTGACGTTACTAGCCTATAAGAATTTAAAAAAATAATAAAAAAATAAAACAAAAAAAATGGTCGCTTCTAAAAGAAACTACGGTAACTCACTGTTTTTGCAGCTCATTCATGAAGAAAATGATTTTGTTGCCTCAACGAAACGTTTCGTTAGCAAACCAGAATTGTTGCGGTAACAATTTCAGTGGTTACAGAGGCACCTGTAATTATTATTACAACAATTACAGTTGTCGTCGTAACATGTCAAATTGTCACTGCAGCTAATCTAGTTTGCTGAGGCTACGGTGAAATAACAAAACGTTTTGTTGAGGCAACGAGGTCATTTTCCCCGCGTTACGAAATTTACACACGATTATGGAGGGTAAGTTTACCACCTTAAGCGTTCCACCTTTCGACGCAAAGCGGGAAAGAGCGAAGCCGAGCATTAAATACCCTAGGTAGACTTGTAATTCAGCGGCATGAAGCAGCGAGCGGAGTGGTACTCAAGGACGCCATGAGGCACTAACCAAGGCAAAAACATTAACCAAAGCTCAGGCACTAGCCTGAACGAAGTTAACCGAGCCTACGTGGTTGTAGATCGTCAGTTTTTGAATGCTTTGAAAACCTAAACCAAGATGGAAAACACAAGGTAAATTTTTTTGAAATTCGCAAAAACCTGTCAAAAGAAGAGTAACTTTGTTGTTTCGAGGAGACTTGGGTAGGCGGAAAGATGCTGGTCTTTCTGAGAAGATTTTTTTAGGTACTAAAGTTGATGTTTACAATCAACCAAAACGATGAGGAACCCAAACACGCGAGAGCGCAGTATACCATCTAATCAATCGTAGGTTCAAAACAAACTTTAAGAGTCTTCTCCAAAACCCAGCTCTATTCGAGGCACGAGGCACTGACCCTTCATTAAAGAGTTACGCTGTTGCTAGAGGCATTTGCCGGATACGCGAGTCTTGAAACTGAGCGCGATACTTTCTTCAGGACCGTTAAAAATGAGTATAGGGGTGAGTTCTTTTATGTAACTCACGGATTATTCAGTATCAACCCGCGAACAGATATCGACTGCAGCACTCCTTCGTCAATGCCTAGTCAATTCGTTATCGAGACAAGTAATCCATGATCATGAGCGCAATCAAAAGGAACGCGACATTTTCATAGTTATCTTCCGTCGCATAGCCAATCCAAGCGAGGCAAAGGGCAACCAAACGGTGACATACAAGAAAAGGAAGTTTCGCAAATCAAACGTCTTAATCGACAGTGTCTATATTAGCCAATAAGTCCGTTCCAGGGTGCAATCCAAGACTATGCGACTATGCGTTTTTTGCCCTTCATCCGAGCTTACGTATTGACCTACGTGTGCATCATCGGAACCAGATTGCATCGATTGAGCTCAAAGAGCGAATGCTTGTTTGCCTTTAAATCAATATTCAGAGAATCAGCTTTGTCATTAAAACTCGCTTGATACCCTTTTATGCAAATACAGTCTTAGTGTGTTCCTGATCATGGGAGCACTATGCACAGACAAGGATGGTCTTGGTTTTGTTTTCATCGGAAAATCAGTCAGGTTCGCCTTATAAAGTGTCTGATAGTATTCTTTATACTTTTACTTTCAAGGTTAGCTTTTACTAATACTATCCTAGTTTTGTGACATCGCATTATTAGGATTAATTACCGACATGCAAGCGGGGAAATAACCAACAACGAGAAGCAACAGCTGACCTGGCTACAACTCTGAGAAGAGCGGAACTGAGGACTCCGATGCACTTATGCGATGGAGATTAACCTATGCGCTCGCTAATCTTCATGTAATGAAGCGCTAAACCAAAGTAGAATAATATAATATTTCAACAGGGCATTGTATATTTTACTTGAAAGCCCTCTGGGCGTCGGTTTTCGTTAGGACGTCGTTGGATAACTCGACCGTGAAACTGGGCTAGTGCAATTAGATGAAGAGGAGTCTTTTAATAGGCGTGTTGGGTTCGTCCGGCTAGTGGGCTCCAGCTCGGTCGCTCACTCCTGCTGCCCTTGACCTCAATCCTGCTATTCGAGACTGGAGCGTGGCTCGCCGGCGCATCGGCCGCTATGCCAAGCGGTCATTCGTTGCGCAACGCCCTGCAACGTTTTGCCCACAATTACCTGATATCAAGCAGGAAGAAACAACTTCACCACAACGGCGGAGGATCTACAATGCTTCTGCTTTGCTAATCATTCACTATCCTCTGACCCTGACATTGGTCGCAAACCCCTCAACGGCTCATTTTCTTCCAATTTTTATTTTATTTTGTTGTTGTGCAATGCTGTATTTTGAAGTTGCCATGTTTGGATGCTTTTTTGAATGATGATTTTTGTGATTTGTTTGATGCAATACCGAGAAGAATTAAGATTAGGCACAGTAAAAACTAACCTGTGTTTTAGGTAGACACTTACCTGTTTTAGTGATGAAGGTACAACAGAGGTAGAGCGTAACTTGGTTATTTTTGAAGATAAATCTATCAACGATCAAATCAATGAAGAGCTCTCGACGAGAGCCTTTCATTGATAAAGCTGTTGATAGATTTATCGAAAAAACCAAACAAATCACGCTCTTTCCCTGTTTTACCGAATCTTAATTTAATCTCAATCAATCAATCAATCAATTACGTTCATACCTGGAGCAGGGTATAGTTTTTACTGTGAAGCACTCCAAACATGGTGTCGCCCAGCCTGACGTAGTTTACTTCTGCTTATCCATGACAGCCTGACACCGCAAAATGAGCGACATCATGCTTAGTGACACGGGAGTCTAAATATGGTGAAGTAAGTCGTATGCATCTAACCTTACCTGGGCTGGTGATTAGGAGATGGCGTTGAAGTTTTACTGGGAACGTGAAGTTAGACAGGATACCTTTCCTTCACGGTTGCTTCTCTTAGCTAGGCAAATGGAAGGCAGGAAATACGACGTAGAAAAGCCAATTGAAAAATTAACAGTAATATCAGCTGGTCATCACGTACTAGTTATGCATAGAGGAGGAGGGATGGGTTATGTGATCACAGAGAGGTGGACTTGGTCGGAGCAACCAGCCACCTCGTTGGTATACCATCAACCAATTTGTGGATTTGGAAACTAAATTTTTGATAGTGTCAACCAAGCACTTCGTTACCTAAACCTGCCAAGGCTACCAAAAAAGAAAACAAGTTGAGTACCTACCAAACAACAAAGTATTTGTTTGCTAAAAGGAAGCTTTTCTCTCCATGACTGAGTAAGAACGCGATCGGGATATCTGCTTTAAAACTCACTTTCCGCCCCTGTGTCCTTGACATTGACTGCATCGCCAAATGGCTCTCTTTCCCCTCTGCCATTGTGTCGTCGACAATGCGTTCCTACCAAGCCGAACAAGCCTCTCTTATATGCAGTGTTACATCTCAATATCTGATTTATCCACTCTCGATAACTGGTTCATATCCATATCGACTCAACCACCACTTTTGATATCATTCACCCCTGACACTTGTAGTGCAATAACAAAGCGAGTTTACTCCAATAATACTGTATATAATTTATATAAAAAAAGAGTATTGCTGTGAAAGGATCATACTAATCACCAGAGACAGTTTTTTTTGTGGGTCTTTGAAACGGGAGATTTTTCGCCAAATTTTAAAACACGCCAAGATCCACGCCATGAATTTAAAACACTCTAGGAACTGGGGTCCTTTTGAGCAGTTCATTAAACAGGTGTGCGTTGAAATATCTAGACGGAAAGGTTGTTCCGTCAAAGGAGATCCTATGTTCTTAAGAAAAAATATTCCCCTCCTCTGAAGACACCATGCTCTGTGGAGTGAGGTAGTACTCTCTTTGACCTTGACCGAGTGAGTTCCTGGCCAGGCCGACCGGAGTTCATCCCACTTTATGTCTTATTTCTTTTTTTTTTAGGATGCTCCACAAGTCATTGGGTCAAAGAAGACGATAGGTGCTTATCTGATACTCTGGAGCGAGTGAAACCATTTGGAGATTGCCGGCGGCGCAGGAGACGTAGTGACCTAACTGTTACCCTTCGAGAAAGTTTTTACAGTTCTTTTATGATCACATAATTTTAAGGCAAGGTATCATCTTCATTCTTGTCTGGGAGAGTCGATCCTGGAAGGCCAAGGGCCATGTTGAATGATCCGTATTTACATAATCGTGTAGTACGAAGCGAAGGACTGACTTCGGCTAGTCACTTGCATGATCGATGCTTGCAGACCGACATGGGAAATATTTTCATTTATACTGTTTGAAAAGTTAAATTCCTCACCTCTCGTGTTTCACTTTTCGTCAGCAAGTCCAGTGCGGCCTACAAGGCTCACAACCTAACCTAACTTAGATGAATTTAGGGAAACTCCAGGGAGGTCGATGCCGCTAACCTCTCGCGGTGGTAGTTTCTGCAGCAAGAAAAAAGCGGAATCAGACTTGGCCATTGTTATCAGGTTTGGTTAGGTTATGGGCCTCGTGCCTCTCTCGACTCTGCTCGAAGACCAAGGTGATACTCATCTGTTGAATTTCCCCGATTATTATTGAGGCATATATTTTCCAGCTAAATACTTATTTCCAGAAAGCACCTTGTCCTATCCGTAATTCCATCCTCTTGACGATACCCTCCTGTATCGGTACACCTCACCATGAGGGAACGGCGCCCTCCTCTCATGACCTCCCATGACTTTGTTGTTGTTGTTGTTGTTTCAAGCGCACACTAACTTTTGATCGGTAAGTTTTTCCTCTGCTCTTGTTCCATGATGGTTTAATTTTTCATTACACACTGTCAATTAACGACATGCAACTGCGTTTGGTTCTGTCGAAGCCAAATGTGATTAACTTTTATCAGTTTAGACCACGGACCTTGTGCCTCGCTTTGCCGCCGCTGCTCAGCTTAAGTGTCTCCAAGCCAGATGCCCTCTCGACAGCAGTAACTGCCATCATGAAGAGAGTAGCACCAGCCTTAGCGACCCTTAAGTTGGCTTAACTTTAGCACTGTACCTTTGCTCCGCTACGCTCGGATTTCCGCCGAAAGGTGGAACGCCATAGGCAAAAAATTGAACTGTACGATTTCATAGCACATATTACAATCAAGCTTTCTCATCACGTGGCTGTTAGGGCGATATCTAAGGAAGATTTCATGATAAAGATGTCCCATTGATGTGTTGACCTGTTCCGTTACTTTTTTGTCAACAAACGTGCCGAGCCGAAAGTATCGCGAGAGAAATAATAATAAAAAAATCCAAACAAAGGACGAGACGTTCCTTAGCAATCCCCGGCCAGTGACCCACATTTCCCTAAAATGCGGGTGACTTATCAACTGAAAGTGCTTTCACTTTGTGCCTCGTCCATTACATAAGCTTGCCCAGCCAATGGCTTCGCCAACTTACTCCTCAACAAAACAGTGAAGTTTCATCCAAGGAACATGAATTTTTCAGCTCGGTCAACAGACGATTTTACATTTCTCGATGATACATCCGCCCTGACTCCGCTCCCATTTAAGCTGATGCCGCTTACCATGTTGACGCTAGTAAATGTTACTGAGTTGTAAGAGGCACCGAGTTTGGCGACGATGTTTGTTTGCAATCGGTTAGGTGCTTTGTACCACCATATTCTCTCAGCATGAAGAGGAAGAGATGGAACATAATAAATAGAAAGTGCGACCCCAGTGAATCCAGATGTTCTCGGCGTATGCTAATTGAAATTATGTGTGTTTTTACAAGTGTTTCTTTCTCAGGTCCAGAAATGGGTGTCACCAAGGGACCAACAGCGTGGCTTTTGGTTATGGCTAAACTTTGAGTTCGTTATCACTAGAGTTTCACTTTGACAGTGAAACCTCAGTGTTCGTTGTAATGGACTGTCGACCAACATTGGCTCCCTGATTAACATACTCTTCCTTGACGTTTTCCCAATGCGCTAATCAACTAGGGTGGATAGTCTACAATGACCTTGCAGTGTGGCAGAGTTGAACATGTTTTATTTTTCCATAGGTGAAGAATGAGGCGCGAACTGATGTATTCTAACTTACACTTATTAATACATGTGAAATCATAACCAAGTTTAAATGTAATTTAGGGAATCATTTAAGAAGTAATGACTATTTCGTTGCCTAACTACTTTGTCCTATAATTGTTCAGACAATATAGCTGTTATGATTGGTTGTAAAACGTAGGGCCATTTGAACATTCAGTGATGGGCAACAACAGCCACGAATTTCTAGACTTAAATATGACCTGGGAAATTGAAAGACGATAAGCCACGTTTAAGCGGACTTTGATGAGATGGCATTTAATATTTGTGTTTCACATGACCGACATTGTAGAGTGACAGTACTAAAATTATTCAGACAGAGCATACCACACTAGAGCTCCGTCCAAAACAACAAGAGATCGAAAATGATCTCTTATTATTATTGTTGCTAAAAGTGCAATAATTATCTTCTTTTTTTTCAAACCATATTCAACTCTTTCAAGAAGATTCGTGAATTCCTGCACATTGCTAATAATTCTTTGCTTCTCATTCTTCATTCCCTTGCGATCGAAAAATGTCTTGGTTTCATTCGATTGATGTATACTCAACTCTCATTTCCGCCTTTTCTAACATCCTGAACATAATTTCAAAATCGATAAAGATTTCTCGTAATAAGCTTCTTTTGGACGTTGTTTACCGTTACTCAACGTACTCGGATACATATTGTTTCGAATGGGGCTAATGAAAGATACTTTCGGGGCACAATGTATGCTCTGAAATGGTTTCGATGACTAGGGAAATGAAGGAATGCTCTCAAATACTGTGTATCATTTTCTTGCTCCAGTCCTCAAATTCGGTAAATATGTTTTGGATCTCATATTTCATCGCGCGAGCATTGAAATGTAACGATGAGTTCGATGAATCGTGAATGACTTGAAGCCAGTGACGCTCTAAGGATGATGGGTTGAGGTTGGTCTGCTAATTTGTCGTTAGTCTTTTGTCGTCGCTTTCTCCGTCGGAGACTCCTCAGTCGCAGACGCACGAAAATGTTAACCGTCATGAGCACCAGAAAACAATACGATTGGTGCAGCTGGTATCAATGGAGGGGCCTACAAAGATTATGGGTGTGTGTGGAAGAAATGGGGTCCCCTGGTTCCCCTCTTTTTTCACATGTGGCGTGCGTTCCCCGCCGCGCCCCGCCCCGCGCCGTCGCCCCTCCCCTGACCCCCCCCCCCGAGACGCTTCTTCGGC
>Ga0058701_10005620_pt1 | contig 10453 bp, 7 predicted proteins | sample AgamicOrMae_FD_97039 | JGI IMG/M metagenome (GOLD analysis project Ga0058701, IMG submission 97039) | Agave microbial communities from Guanajuato, Mexico - Or.Ma.e | ecosystem: Host-associated > Plants > Phyllosphere > Phylloplane/Leaf | place: Guanajuato, Mexico | collected 2012-06-04 | reverse complement strand
TTTTAACTTCGGAAACGGCAAAATTTTAGCGGATGGAAATATCTGAGAAATTCGGAAAAAGTTTCAGGGGATTAGGAGGAATTTCAAGGAATTTGAAAATCGGGAGTTTTGTGGCATTCCAAGAGAAATTAATTGCTACCCGGAAGGATCTATGAATTATGATGGATTCGAAAGATTAAATGTATTGCAATTTAGAAAAAAAAACCGTTCAGGGATCTCTAAATTTGAAACGGTGAAAGTCTCTGAGATTCTGTGAATTTTCACTGATTCTCGGAGTTTTGGAGATTTTTGAATTTTATAATTCGTATGATTTTTCGTGCTGAAAAAGTTAACTTTGTGGTAAGACCGGATTTTTAGATTTATCTGGGAGTTTTCGGTGAAATCATAAAGCATTTATCTCGTTTTCTGTGTAGATTTGTCGTGTTCTTTTTCTCAAAGGACATTTGTGAAAAATTTGGACCTGCCCGGAGTTTTGAGTTGTAAGACTCTTCCTCGTGATTCCGCGCCGGCGATAGGTGTCAGTAAGATATTTCTTGGATTCTTACAGTGATTTCAGCATATTAAGATTTCTCGATATTTCTTCGGATGCTTTCCGGTATTTCTTAGATTCTTACATCCGAGACTTTTAGGATGTTTTCCCGATTTTATTCCTTCGCTGTTTATTCGAGAAATGTGTAGTCCTTTTTCAAGATATCATTCGCGATTCCTCGAAAAACTTAACGATATTTATTTGTAGATTTTAGAGACTTGCTCGTCAAATGAGGACATCTCGAATTCTGGTTTCCCGCGAGGCAGTCATGTCTGCCTGCTTTTTCCTCCGGCCATAAATCTTAACGCTATTTCTTCGCGCCGCGCTTTGTACAGTACAAGGCGGACCTGTTGAATTTCCACCCCGACGACGCGATGCCGCTACTGTGTACGTGACACTCAAAAGGCCGTCTGGACCTGTTGAATTTTTCTCTTGTTCAGTGTAGGACAAAAAAAAAAGCGCGTCTACTTTTGATTTCATTTTAAATGATTCGAAGTCAATCAGTTGAAATATCCTCAAATAGCTGATTTCTGCTCTCGAATCGCAAAATACCTCGGTCGGGAAGCCGCGGTTTCAACAAATATCCGGGCTGACGTGAACTCAAATTAGTTGCTGAAAAACTGAGATTCCTAGATGCGAACGGCTTAAAAATTATAAGAATCAAAAAATATCAATTTAATGCGACTTTTCGTTGTACTTTAGGAATAAATGATTTGATATCCATTTCGGGCCGCTTTCAGATATCAACATTTGGAAACATGACTGTCAGTTCTTTAATACGCCTTTAATAAGTTTGGGCTCTTCATATTTCTATGGAAAGGTCAGTTTTTGAGCCAAATCCCAACACGCAACCCCCATGTATTAAAATAATTGCGTCTCACTTTTTGGGTCTTTGCGGGCACCAATTGGGACCTTATGATTAAGCGAGAAATTTACAAGTGCGAGAATAATCAGTCGTACAAGACCTGGCCGCGTATGTCCAACTTTTTGGACTAAAAACTAAAAGTTCCACAACTGATTGTATGAGGCTGAAATTTTTCCTAAATAGATGAATTAGTAAGGAGCAGTGAGTTAACTATCATTCGGTGATTTAAAAATTTTGAAAGTCTCTTATGAAGTCTCTTTTAGAGGCGGTTCGTGCCTCGTTTGTAAAATGACAAGGGTTAAAGCTAATGGTGTAAAGTAATTTCATTTTCAGTTTGGAATTGGAAGCATAATTATAAAGTTCGATGTTTAGGGATTCAGTTTCAGTGAGGGAAAGGCGATACCGGTTGATCTTTTTTCGGGATGAAGTTAGAGAAACAGCTGCTATAATCATTCAAGATTGCAGATGCCTACCTTGTCAACATATCCAATGGCTGGATCTAGGGTCCATATTCGCTCTCAAACTGCAGCACTGCACTACACACAACACACGTAGCACTACACACACGTACTGAGGGCCTCGGCACTACCTCGTTTTCCGACCAGCGGTGAACGACTACTACCCGGCCGACAAGCCCGCTCGGATCCGACCGAACCACTCGCTCGGCGTTTCTTCCTTCGTTCTTCTCTCTCCCACCGCTTGCTCACGACAATCCACCTTCTATCCCTCTCCAACTCAAGGCGGCGGCGAGCGTCTCTGTTCCTCCGGCCCGTCCTCCTCAACCCCGACTTGAATTGAGTTGTGGAACAGAGTGACAGCATCTGTGGAGCGGTGTTGCCAGACCGCGCTACCTGCCCCTCCTCCTCCCCCTCCCCTCTTAAGGCCCCACCCTCAGCCTCCCGCGCGTGTGTCTCGCGCTCTCTCACACCTGTGCTGCCTTCTCGCTCGCTCCGTGGACCAGTTGATTCTGCTTGCTTGGATGATTTCTCTGTTATTGAGAGGGAATGATCTTTCACAGAGTTGACAGCTCTTTTTAAGCTTGGCCAGTGACGGGTGCAATCTTAAATCGTAATAGGCCGAAGCGCCACGCGTTGGATTCCCCTATTCCGAAAAAAGGACAAAGTTTTAATCGCAGAAATGACCAATTCGTGCCAATCAATGTATTCGGAGGTAGAACACTACTCGTAAAAGATTGCATTATCTATATATCTCGTGAATCGGACCTTTTGGTGCCAAGCTTTATGCCTCTTAAACATCACCGAAAGAGGATAGCTGTAGGTTTCCTTAGGTTGTCTTGTGCCTCGCTCCGTTCCGCTCGGCTTGGCCGCGGTACGAAGAACACCAGATGGAAAACACCCAACCTTGAAGCACAAGTGAAGTCAACCTTTCCTCTTTTTTAAGAACGTAAAATGTCTCTGGGTTTCTGGGTGTTATTTTGGGAAGCAAGATACGCATATTTAAGTCGTTTAGAACTCCGCAAGTTGTGCCTCGCTCCTCTCCCGCTCCGCTCGGATCAAGCCAGGTGTCTCTTGCCGCGACAGGAGTCACTAACCCTTACGTTAGCTTCCGTGTACCTATGAACCGTGTGGCGTTCAAAGACAGCCCTAGTAGAAAATACCTCCCAAATTTACGGTGTACAACTCGTTCAAAGGTAATGTTTTTTTCGTGTGGGCCCTCCGCCGCTGCCCACCGTAAAAAATCCTCAATACATTTTATGCTGCATTTATGGGCCTATAGTTGTGACGTCCGGTGACTCAGTGCGAGAATTCCCTTGTTGGCACCTCACCTCACCGCCGCGCCGCGCCGCTCATCCACGGAAAAGTGCAGCGGGCCTAATTACGGCGAGGAATGCCCGCACCCGCAGAGTGTCCCGCACCCGCAGCCGCCTCCTCGTGGCCCACTTGGTCGCGGGCGCCACTTCATCGCGTCCCGCATCGCATTGTTTGCCGATATCATAGCTAGCTAAACACTTCATCAGCTCGAGACGAGTACCGTAAATTAGTTTACGACTGAGGAAGGTAGCTTCTGTAAACATCCCCAGTTTATTTGTGTTTGAATGAGAGGCTTGGGTCAGTGCTGGCGCTTGCGCTGTCAGGAGGATACAGGATTCCACAACAGGAAAGTAACCTGATAGCAGACCGAGTTGACGACCTTGCTGAGCAAATACGCTTTTATCGCCCTGCTCATCCTGCTGGATCTATTTGTGAAATCCGCTGAGGTGTCAACTTAATTCATCTTGCCTGGTGTCGGACTGCAGCTGTTTACACTCGGCGAAAAAATAACTGTAAAAACAAAACCCCCGTTTTGGGGAATGCTATACCTATTTTGGATATGAAACCAAAAACAAGGGTAGTGCGTATTTTGGCATTTTTTCAATGTAGACCTACAGTATGTTCAGCATAGCACAGCAATGGAAAGCTCTCGTCGAGACCTTTTGAATGATGTGGCTGAACATAGGCTTATCTTGAAAAATAACCAAAATACGTACCACCCCCGTTTTGATTTCACACCCTAAACAGGTGTAGCATTCCCCGAAACGGGGTTTTGTTTTTACTGTGAGATTTAAATTAGCGCCTTCCCGTGTATTTGACCATTTCGTCAGTGCACAATTCAGCCCATCTTTAACTGAAACTTTATTTAACCTACTTTAACCCCTAACCGCCCAGCAATGTAGTTCGCAAACACAAACAAATATTTTAGAGGCTCTTTTCAAATCAGTATTGTCACAATTTAATAAATGGCACCCCTCTGGAAACCTTAAACTTAATAATTTAGGCATTTTTCAAAGCATAAAAGTACGTATTTTAATGGAAAAAATCCCTCTAATTTCTCTTAAGCTATGTCTCACTCCAAGTACCTTGGGCGGTTATGGGTTAGGCTAACCTAACTATACCCAACCTAACTGTGCCTCACCTAACTTTACCTCTCAAGAATCAAAGTCACTACTCGTATCAGAGTTCACTCGGTTGATTGAAGTAGCAATCTACATAGTAAATTTCGGAATTCAACCCCTCAAGTTTACATGATAGTAACAGATAGTGTCACTAGAGTTCGCTGTGGATCATATTTTCCCCAGTGTATTAGTCCGGTCAGTGTCGATTGGTGAGTTCAGAGAAACCTTAGCTTTTATGATAGAAGGATGGGCCAAACAGGGCTCTCTCCTACCTTGATGTTGACAACAACAGGCCAACCAATTAGTCATGGCCCTTCAACCCTTTTCTTTTTGATTTGTCAACGTCGAAAAGTGGCAGTAATAGGTTTCTCCGAAGCTTCAAGTTAACTTACAAAAATCGTACCTGACCCAGAAAATGAAGAGGTGCTTAAAGGTAGTAGTAGCCCAGTAGCTGTAAGTCAAGGCACTTCCTGGAATATTATCTAGCTGTGAAGATTGTTTTAAGATCTTTTTCGCACATCTTACTGAAACCCTTCAGGATGATTTCCTTGTTTCGTTTTCAGATAATCAGTCTTTTTGAAGACTACCTCTTCTGACTGTTGCCACTGCTGTTAAACGTATTTTCGAAAAATAGCATTTTTTTTTCTCGAAATTTTGCACCAGAGTTGAGAAAATCGTACAAGAAAGAGCTAAAGCAACATTTCTCCCTGTTATTTTGTTTGAATTAGTGCACTCTAAATTTGAATTAGTGAGAGCCTATGAAAAACAGTGAATATTCACTGAATTTCAGATACGCTCAATGATTCAAATTTAGAGTGTGCTGGTCGTGTCAAGTTAAGTAAGTTGGTATTAGGTTAGCTCAAGTTAGCTTACGGTTGTATTACGTTAATTTATCGAAATCAGTTTAAATCAGTCAAAATTTGAACCGCAGCGAATTCTGAACCGAAAAAAATGACACTTCCGCGTATTAAAAAAATGAAATAACGTAAATATTAGCACATCAAAACCCCGCTATTTTCGTCAAGGAGTAAATATATTCAAACAATAACACCCTATTAGAATCACTCGTCACGTCGTTTTCTTATTCCAAGATAGAATCTCGCCTAGGTTTCCTAAACATTCGACGGAGACAGTCTTTGTAAGGGAAGACCTCTGGCTGTATTGTGTATTTACCGTTGGGCGTTGTTTTGTGGGTCGTAGCGGCTGCTATGCCTTGTATAGCTCTGCCTTGACGTGGGTGAAAAAGGTTTCCCAGGTACGCGGCCAGCCGCGGCCAGCCGCGGCCAGCCGACCCGAGTCCAACCTCGATCCGATCCGATGTGTCGATCTCTTATTGTTGCACCTCTCGTCTCTTTCCACCTTGGCAGAGAAGAGGGGCCCTGACAGACGTCACGTGGGCGAGCCATCATTAAGTCTTCAAATCGGCCTTTTGTGGGGAAAGCCTCCTGCAGAGATGAACGCCGGGCCTGCGTGTCCGATTGTCCCAGCGACAAACCAGAAGCAAGATGTAACGCATTATTGCGCGTTTTCGCGGGATCGAAGCTTTCTGTTGCGGCTTGCTCGGCTTCCCGACTTTCCTCCGTGGATTTTTAGCTAATTTTTAACCAATGAGCTGCTTTTATCGGCCCAGTGCAAATATTCAGTTTATGACCAAAATCCGTCCCTGACTTGAGTGAAAATGCGACCTCACCAACTGATGGTTAAGAATTTAAAAATTTAGGGTGTTTGCGATTGACATGCATCAATATAGGGTGACTTGAACGCACGGAACCCAATTTAATACATTTTAAATGGGGCCGTCGGGTCAATGGACACTCCCCAATAATTTATCCAACGATAAACACGTTTATAAATTTAGCACTAAAAAAATAGTACTTTTTTTGGCGTCATTATGATTCTAAAAAAACGAATTCACTGCCTTAACTCCTTGCAAATATTTGTCCTGATTAACGTGGTATGTGTATTTGATTTGTCACGTGAACACTATATCTTGTTTTGCTGGCAGCAGTGCCTGAATGACGGGCCCCATGCTCTCAAGACGACGGCATGTTTCTCACAAAATTACTTGCAAATCCGTGTCCGCTTGACGTAAGGAGTTAAGAAAATGTGAGACCTCAACTTTTGGGAAAAAAAAAATGAATCGTCCTTATTTTTTCTTCGAATTTTCGCACAAAATTTTCAGCCAATTTTGCTGTATATACCTTGTGAAATGCTTCATAACGAATATAACTAACCCCTAACGAACCTGTAAACAACCTTCACCTTCTGGACGAATCTCTTTATCCCGCTCGATACTTCATAATCGACGTAATTTTCCGGGCATTTGGATCGCGCCATGTCGGCGTATTAGAGGACCTGCACAACAAAACGAACAAGTCTGCCCAATCCTCATAAGCTTGTTGACAATCCAGAATGATGTATGGACCTGGAGAGAAGAATCTGGATTTTTAATCGCTTCAGTCGCATTGAGGGGATTCGGACGTGCGCTAACGAGAAATCGGAGTTCCGCTGCGTGGGGAAATGAGCCGGAAACTTCTTTTTAATCATCGTGCTTTCATAATTAGGAATGCTGTTCGAAACCAGGGATTATTTTCCATTTCCTGGTCGTGGCGACGAGTTGAGCGCCCCCTCCGGCTCATTGCACTTCCCACGGGTAAAGCGGGTCGCCTAGTGCGACCTCCCGACTTGTTTCCAAGGAATTCTCCTTGGTCTCCCTGTGAATTCGATTTGATTTTTATTTCCACCGTCCGTCAGCAAGCTAAGTGAACCGACAGCGGAGCGAGGCTGTATTTTCTCATCTAAAACTTGAATCAGTGAAAATCTACTGATTCTCAGGAGATATCCACTAATTTTCAATCGAAACCGAACCACTAAACACAGTAAAAACTAACCCCTCAGGTAGTCCCACACCTGTTTTGATGAAGGTAGGGAAAGTGCGTAATTTGGTTATTTTTGATTATAAACCTATCAAACTATCAACTACCATGTCAATGAAAAGATCTCGTCGAGAGCTCTCCTTTGATATGGCTACTCATAGGAGTATCTTTGAATACAACCAAATTACGCATCTTCCCTGTTTTGCCTGCCTTAAACAGGGGCTGGTTTTTATTGCGAATCAGCGGTTCGATTTAGACTGAAAATCAGTAGATTTTTCTACTGATTCGAGAGTCTAGAGTAACGCATTAAGGGATCTTTGGCTTTCGTATCGGGTTAGTCTAACCTACAGGGTTTATAGGAAAGCGTGAGATAAAGCGAGAAAGCAGGATTTTCGGTCCTAACCGTGGGAAGACGGGTTGGCAGTGCATCTGCCAAGGAACAGCCCGAAGAGCAGGTGTCCAATAAGCAGCCAAAGCCAGCAAAGGCTGCGACGCGACACGAATCTCTGGTACTCCAGCCTTTCAGTCAAAGCTGCATTTGGAGCGAACCGTTTTCGTGCAGATTGTCGGCCGGGTTAATTATTCAACGAAGTATTGACGTAACCGCAAACCCTGTTAGGGTTACTAGTGTCCTGCTGTGCCCGGCCCGAGATACCTAGTTAACCCGCGGCGCGGGGGTAGAGACAGAGACCTCTTCCCGGCCGGAAGTTGTAGGCAGTATAGTGATTCGGATCGGATGTGATTAGTAAGCGAAAAGTAAGCACCTCTGCTTTCTCCCGAAAAAAGAAGAAAAAAGGAAATAGAATAATGCGACGGGACGAGATGCGTGTGTGGTACGCAAAATCTTAGGTGGTCTCGTTAATAGGGCTGCGAGGCGAGCGTCTGCGTCGTCACGGCAGCCTCAACGCAGCCTCGACGCACGGCCCGCCGGATCAACGCAGCCCGCCCCGCCGCGCCGCGCCGCGCCGGCTGGCCGCGACACAGCACTTCCGGTGCGGTGCGCCGCCGGCGGAGCGACCAATCCGCTTCCGACGTGCGGATCACCTACATCTCGTCCTTTATCATTTATTATCTGACAGAACTTTGAAATGCCCTACTAATGAGTCCCATTCCATCCCTGAGCTCACAAGACAGTAAGAGGCCCTGAGGAGAAATGTTAAAACGCGCGAGAACACCTCGAAGTCCTGGGAAAGTCTTAGTGCCCAAGAAATGGTTTGAGCTTGCGGACACAAACGTAACGCTCTAAGAACGGGGCTTACGGTTGCGTATAGGAAAATGCGTTACGAGGGGAGAGTCCGAAAGTGGCCCATTTAGCGTTACGTAATGCAAGACCCGCTCTTACATATAATTTCATTATAAATGCATATTTTATTGCAGCTTCAATTTTTTGCCTTTTTTCGTGTTTGTTGTTGAAGGTCATTTCCGAGGAACCAACATGGAATTATTTCGTGTTTGTTATAAAGGACGCTCACCGAAAATTGTCTCATAAGCTTGTAATTAAGCCCAGCTTAAGTTTTGTTAATATTTTTAAGGTCACGTTTAGTTAAGGCTTGGGTGACGTTCCAATGCAACAGTCACTATAAAACTGCGTATAATTTTTCAATAGTAATTCACACATCCGTGTATGAGAGAGAGTATAAGGTTGTTCATTACCTGAAGCTGTTCCACCTTTGTTGAGGATGAGGCAAGGCTGTGGTGTTCAGCCGCAGGTGGTGAAGCAGAAGCCGGGCCGAGCCGAGCAAGGTCGGGCCGAGCATGGTCGGACCGGACCAGGTCGGGTCGGGCCGAGCACGGCGCCATGTGGTCAGCATGCAGTAAAGGGATCATCTTGAAAGTCTCAAATTCGAAGACGAACAGAAAATCTTTCGGAGAGCACCTGCCACATCACATCCGGAGCACCTGTGCCACGCTAGTTATTTATTCAATTTTAATTAATGTAGCCACTTCGAGGTACAGTATATTTATGGGTCCAATCACAACCTCTTGATCATATATTGATGAATAGGTGCCACGAGGCATCAGAGGAATAACTGAACGGATCGGTCGATAATGACCAGCGGTACCAACCAAGCCTTACTTTAAATAAACCTAAAATTTCTTAATTGTATTTAAATTCATCTATTCAACCCGTCTAAAGTCATCTAACTTTGCCTGCACTTCATTTAATACGAGTTGAACTTAATTGAACCTACGTAATCAGAATACAGTGAAACGCACCATCTTGTTTACGTCCACACCAAGCTAAAACGTTATCTCGCTTAGCCAAAACTTTATGTAATCTTATCACGTACACATAAACGGATCTTCATTGTAACTTAAACCCCTCTAATCTACGCTCCTCTACCATAGAAGACGTCTAAGTCCTGATGCCTTAACCTACCCTAACCTCTTCTCCCACGCGCAACATTTCGAAATCTCACTTAACATACTCTACGTCCGAAATGGTTGTCCTCACTATTCACAGCAATAAATATTTACTTCATGAAAAAGTATTCTCTGACGTTGTGTATAATCAATCAAAATTCGACGTCGTCGTTTGCCTTAAATAAGAATATCATCCTTTGTTATAAAGCCATTTCGCAAAATTCATGCCGCAATAAAATTTTGCAAGTAGTTGAAGAGTGAATTCGGTCTAAATCTGGTTACCTAGCCTCGCATAAAAAACCCAATTAATCTTTCCTTTCACAAAAAAAATATCCTTTGAAAATTATCCTTTCGCTTAGTAAGAGTTATTGTACATGATGCGGTCGCCTAGCTGTCGGAAGAGAGTTATTCGATTTGCTCCTGCCGCATGTTTCGTCGACCCAATGCTCCACCAGTTCCCAAACAAGCGTGCTCAACACGTAACACCCTGCGTACATACAATACACCAGTCCTGTCTTCATTATCCGCGTCCACGTCGATTCCTTATTCCGCCTTTTCTCGGAAACGAGATCTCGAAGTTCGAGGAGCGTCCTCTCGATGTGCAGCAGTCGATCATCCCTCTCGCGAGCCAGCCTAAGGATTTCGATGTGCACGTCCTTCATTTCGTCCTCGCTCTCCCGCAGGTGATGCTCATTGTAACGAGGTAGCACCTTTTTCATGCGCGACACATTTTCGCGTAAGTCGCTCATATTACTGGCGGACGAGTCGGCGGAAGCAGAAGTTAAACTCGATTCGGACATCGCGAGATTTCTCAAACTGCTTCCGAGAAGAGGGAATGGCTTGAAACAAGCTGCCCAGCTCACTCGGAGAGCGTCGTCGTTTCTACCTTACTGATTTATTATCTCATGCAAAGAACGGATTTATAT
>Ga0058701_10005619_pt1 | contig 10453 bp, 3 predicted proteins | sample AgamicOrMae_FD_97039 | JGI IMG/M metagenome (GOLD analysis project Ga0058701, IMG submission 97039) | Agave microbial communities from Guanajuato, Mexico - Or.Ma.e | ecosystem: Host-associated > Plants > Phyllosphere > Phylloplane/Leaf | place: Guanajuato, Mexico | collected 2012-06-04 | reverse complement strand
TGACAACTTGACTCGTTAGAGAAGCTCCGCATAAATCGCAACGATTCTTTATTTCAACTGATTAGTGCATCCGTCAGACCACTTCTATTTCTTCTTCTGTCCTGTCCAACCATGGCGACATATCTGATGGATCGCGAGAGACCTTGTGAGTAACGAATTCGAGGATGTTCCTCAAGTCAATCTTCGCTTCGAATTCATGACCGCAACTCCTTAGGATCGTTAAGAAGCTTGCTTCAATGCACTGAGAACGTAGGGCGGCCACTGGCAGTCGATTAGGTTTATGCCGGGTGACGATCTCAATTGACTCTCCGAGCATCAATCTCGCATTCACTCTGTGCTGAACACGAAACTTCCCAGACAACGACGATTGAAAAGGATCCCATTTCGCTCCCACCGTTGTTTTCGACATAATTTCTAGAACGATGCTCGGCATCAGGTCGAACATTTCATAAATATCTACGCAGATCTCCGGTCCAGTTGTATTCGTGACCTTGAAGTGCACCCCTCCGCCAACCTTCGAAACCTCATCAAAGTCACTCAAACGTGTATCGAGCCAGGCTGGTTCTCTACCATCAGTTTGTGTTGGCAGTGAAAGCATGAAATTCATCTTGGCGCTCTTGGTAGATCCAGATCCTCGAATCACTATCTGATCTTCATGTTCGAAAACTGTCACTTTGGCCTCTCCAGACTCCGGCTTGATAGTCGGGATAGGGCGTTTGTCTGACTCTTCTTCGTCCATGCCGCGGCAATTCTCTTCATCGAATCCGATACCTGAATCATCCAGTGTGCTTTTGCTGGCGATGGTAGATGGCCTCTCTTCGGGCTCAGTCTTAATCCTTGTCCCATCTGATAATAAATAGAACTTACGTGATCCCTCTTCAAGAGGAGAGGATTGACGGCTTGTGCCCTTGCTCTTCCTGCGCCTCGAAGTTCTTCTCGGGATCTTACGGCTATCAGAGGACCCCGAAGGACCGGGACTCTGACTATCAATGAAAGTGCGATCTTCTGGAATGTCTTTTCCAGGTTCTTCTGACATATTAATGATTTCTGGGCCTTGGTGCCTATTATCAAGTTATCTGCTACCTGCTTAACAATATGTGATGAATCTGATATCGATGAATTATTCGCAAGGGAAATCGTATGACTATCCAAGAGAGAAGGATGGCTTTATATATGTGCCCCTGAATTTGTGAGAGCATCCGAAGAGTGTCATCGATCGGATCGAATGGAGTGACCTGTGGTTTTAGCACACGGAGATAGAAACCGGTGCAGATCCGGTTGGAGAGCCTTCAGTGATGCTTCTCGGCAATCCGACACTCGTTCAACTCAGATCCAACTGAGATAAGTCGCGCTTCAATGTAAGCGAGTATGGTCCGATAAGGCTGAGAGCGTGTGATCCCAGCATGGCTGTTGCATAGTTACCTTCGCTTACGCTACATTAGATTTGTGATGAGAGGGTACAGATGATACCACTGGAAGCAATTGAGCACTTCCCAAGTGCTCGGAAGGCAGTACAGTGCTGCACACTGCGAGTCTCGCTCTATTCGTTGGCTGCTGGGAGAACCGACATAGCTTCTGCATCTGCTCCACTCATGTCACTGATAAGCATCTATTGCGAGTGTCGCACAACGAATGGGGGAGATTATATTGTATGGAGGAATAGATGCGGCCCACAGCACTCAAGGAGGCAGTAATGAAATAATTCCATAGCGCTGCCACACACTCCCCTCGCAGCGAAGCAGACTGCTGTTCTGATAACACACTCGGGAACGGGACACGCTCTTTCCATCTTTATGTGCAGCGAGGCAACCAGCCATGCCAAGATCAATTTTTTCCGCCAGATAGCATCTCTCATGATTGAATATCATAGACGCTGAATTTGAAGGAAATCGTTCGACGACTAATCACGTGGAAGAAGTTTATTTGGCGGGAGAAATCAAATTGAATAGGGGTCGATGATATGAAAAGTACCCGACATACGGCATACACTTAACATCAACATCTCTCATAAATGTCAAATCGATGATGCTCGAGCTCAAAGTTGTTGGTTGCTCATTTCCCACATAGACAAGCCCAAATTCATCCCTCATATACTCCAAAATCCAACTATGTTTTCTGACATCGACGTTGAAGTCACCAGTTACAACGACTGATCCTTTTCCTTCGTGCGAGTTTCTTCTCCATTCGGACATGGAATTTCCGAGAAATGCCTTGATTTGCTGCACTGAAGAGCCCGGATGGATATAGACACCTGCAAGATACAGAGAACCAGAGCTCTGAGTTTCTATGCGAAGCTTGACGAAATCTCCAGTTTGTCCATAGCGGTCATGCGGTAAGGCCACACAGTTCGCTCTCAGTTTTGAACTAACATATATTGCGACACCACCGGCGGAACGTCGCAACTGAGCAGAAGCGCGCCGGGAAGAATGGCGAGCCATGATTAGATGAAAACCTTCGATCTCTATATCAGATGATAGGTCAGCCATCCATGTTTCTGTGAGGACAAGAATATTGGAACGCATGATGAGCTGATCTGAACTCAAGTCCTTGGAATGTGATGGGAGACTTTGTACATTGATCGTGCAGACGACAAGATGGTTATTATCATGAGAGCCAATGAACGACCTTACTTCGCTTGTCAGCGTGCTCAATCGATGTTTAGATAGCCTACTGAGCTCATCCCTCACTCTCTTGATGGATGGAGAGTTGCTGCCGAATTTGTGATAAAATGTATGGTCATCTGCATCATTAATTATGTGGAGACCCTCGATGCTTTTCACGCGACTAAGAGCGACATAAACGAGTTGATTCGGCTGATTCTTCGCGTACTGATAGACAATCTTATCGAAAGTACCCCCTTGAGACTTGTGTATCGTGATGGCACTTGCTGGTGTTAAAGGAAATTGCTGCCGTTTCGATTTTATCTTCTTGGTGAGTGATATATTTGCTGACTTTGATATAATAGGTGTCCAACTACGATGGACTACACGCCTCATGCGGGATATGACCTTGCGCTGCTGCTGTCTCATGAGGCTCCCGGTAGATTGGTCTGAGAATTCAATCCATAGCCTCAATGACATTGGGTCGACGCGTTCAGACTGCTGTTGATCCGATATGAACTCAATGTGCCGCAGCACTCCAATAGCACCATTCACCAGTCCATCATTCACGTCAACGTTTGAAGTCAGCATGTATCTTTGATCTATGACAAGGTTGATATAGTTGGGAAGACCTTGCGCGTCGATTGTGCTCATTCGGTTCAATCTCAGTTGAGCAGAAGTGCACTCATCCACGTTGCTATAGCCGATGATTCTATCAGTGGCCACAGATGTCAGTCCATTCTTCATAGTACGAATGTTGAATCCATCTACATGACTGTTTTGATGAAAGAGACGGACAACCCCCTCTAAATGTTCTTCTACCCATCTACATGTTCGAAATCTCGACTCAATCAAACTCGACTCGGTCGAATCTAATGGAAGCCCATCACCAATTTTTGTCAGGATTGCTGAGAATGTGGCATCATTCTGCCTGACAACTTCCTCTAGAGCTAAATAATCAAGTGAATGCCATACGGTGAAACGTTCTACATGATAACTAGATCCTGAATATACTGGGGCTGAACTGACCGGTGGCAGCTGCCTTAAATCACCACAAAGTATCATATCCATCCCGCCGAAGAACTCGTGCCAATTACCTGTTATTTGTTGCAGACGGTGGTTTATTCTATGAAGCATGATGCTCGACAACATACTGACTTCGTCGATAATCACACATCTGATGTTTCGAAATAGCTGCCTGTATCCGTGCAATCTTTCGGGTGATATCGAGCTATCTTTCTGCATGGGATTCAGATGATAGGCGGAATGTACAGTTGTTCCACCAAGCTGGACCGCCGCTTTACCAGTTGTAGCGCATGCAACGTATGAGTTATTGAGATCGTTTTTGTCAGGACAATATCTATTGTATATTTCCATTATCAATTTAAGTACGAAAGTTTTACCGGTACCAGCAGGACCAGTGAAGAAAATTTGCAGGGGTTTCCTCACCTCTAAGTGAACCCGATGAATTATCTCTACCAATAGCTCTCTCTGCAAACGATTTGTCTGTGACATCAGGTTGCAGAATTCTTCTTTGGTCATAATCCCTTCCTTACGGCACATAGTGGATAAGATCGCAGTATTTACATGATTCATTGGGTCAAGATCTTCGGACTCTTCATTGGACGCAACGTCCCTGAGCAGGAAATTTCTGACCCTAGATGGATCATCGCTTGTCGGTGCTTTTGATTCCCTTGCAATCTCTTCACACTGACGCAAGATCTCAGCCAGGTCTGTTCGCTCATATTCGGCGCGTTTCTTCGCAATGATGCCAATGTTATCGCTGTAAATGGCCTTAAAACTGTTTCGGTCCAGTAAATCGGAATGTTCATTCCTGAATGGAACAAAGAGGGTCACCATTTCCCTCTGAAAATTTTCGGTATCACTCTGGTCGTAGTTGCGATACCTTATGATACGGGGGTGACGGCGGCGTCCACTCTCGATAGAATCGGACTCAGTTGGCAAATCGTCTCCATCAGTGTCCTCCATTATGTTCAAATCACAGCTTTCGCTTCGGGTCGGATTATACCAAGCAACAAAATCTGCCAGACACACGGCATCAAGAGCTCCAATCCTCTCTTCATATTTCTCAATGATTGACTTGGACCAGATATCCGTCGAGTCCGCATCTAATTCTTTCAGCGATTTTCGAGTCTTGAAAGATTTATACCTTTCTGATGGCCAGCATGTCGGGATGTAAATAACTTTCTTACTACATCGACTCATGCTTTGACCGAGTAGAAACCAGGCAGCTTCCTGGGCTGAAATCTCAACAGAATTTAGAATCTTCGAACCTAACCTCTTCAGAAGGTGCTCGTATGTAAGATTGGGATATTCATCTCCAAGCTTGAGCAACTCTCGATGTAGATTGCTCATCCCTCGGTTTGATTTGTTGACATAATCAACAACATATGAAGCGCAACTATACTCATCTATGATATACTGTAGATCCATATTGGAATTCAATGTGGTCGCGATCCAAGGATTGAATGTGTTGACTAGTATCTCAGACATGCTCCGCCTGTAAAGGAGCTGCGGTCGTATGAGTGTTGAACGAACGACATCCAGATATAAATTATCACTCAAGTTGTTATCGAGAAGGAACGACTCAATATCCTCATAATGTTTGTTCTCTAGTGCACCCCTGAGAGAGATCGCCTTGCACTGGAGTGCCCTTTTCCTACCATCGCTTTTGGAAAGAGGTAGTAGGACTCTAGTCTTATTTGTTGGCCAGAATGGTATACCGAATCTACAACTGGATTCTCCACGCTTTGTACAAGTGAAAGTATGACGATGAATTTGATTATGATATGAGTGATCAGGTAATGACCGACTGCTAACAGAGCATAGATGATCTACGAGTTCGATGGATCTAGGCATGTCCTCGGAGACAGGCTCCGCTGGATCATCATTCATCCATAGCAGAATGTGAGCGTGAGGGCTGCCCCGATGTTGAAATTCTATGCGAAGGAAGTAGTTCTTGACCCAGTACCTTCCAAATGGATTATACGATCTCTTTGAAGTGATGATTGAGAGCAAAACCTCAAGTTTCCGCTGGAAATAGATACAACATGTTACTGGATCTTTGTTGACCAATTCAGATCGCTCCTCTTTCCTTAGATCAGCGAGAGGATTATTGAGCTGATCAATAGCTGTGGGATGTGCGAGCTTGAAGAGTGTCGTGATGAGATGAGGCCATTCGGTTTCATTGGCACTTAAAGTTAGGAAGCAGGTCGGTTTTCCGAGCTGACGAATCATTGCAAACAGGTCTTTGCGGCGAGACACCCAATATTGAGCACTATTTGGTATACTTTTCAAGAACGAAAAGTTTTTCTCGAGACAATTCTCCAGGAAGTTCTCCTCCCCGATCATCCTCTTTGTAATATTTTCAGTTTCTTCAGCACAGTGAAAGTAATTACGGATTCCATCGACGACTCTGTACCGCAAAATTTTCATCATGACATAAAGAATGTGCTCTGGTGTGGCGCCACGTCTATCTTTGCGCCGAACCTCACTATTTGCAACAACATAAGGCGTTACTCTCAAGGTAGGCGGGTAGACCCTTGGGTGACCATAATAAATAGCGGGAAAAGAAAGCTCCTCGGCATGAGTGTCAGATGCCAGCTGGATAGGCCTGACATTTTGGCCTGGTGCTATCACGAGAACGGAATCTTCATTCCACAGGAGCGAGTGTTGATTCGAGGCCAAAACTTCGTGCCCGGGTGCATCAGATTCGAGCTCATCAATAAGACTAAAACTGGCTGCACGAGTCTCGTGATTCTGGAGCTCTCGATCCATCATTTCATAATCAACCTTAATGCTGTATTGACGGTATAATGGTTGATCGATCAAATATTTTAGCCACTCTTTGACAACTCGTTTCTTCACCACGCCTGAAAGATAAGAGGATTTATGAATCAAGTTGCGCTTTATCGAAATATTGATTGCGTAATCATCATCAAGGTTTCGCGGTAGCGTAGTGACCATATTATTGACGTCAACTGGTACATTGATCACCTGTCCGAGAATGCTGAGGCCACCAGTTCTAAATCTGAGCCTTCGAATGGCCATGAAAGGCAATCTAGGGGAAATCAGTCGCTCTGATATCGGATCGAGTTGCGGTAGATGAGTTGGTCTAGTGGGATAGGAGAATCCATTGCACTTGGCATTGGATGGGACTCTCTTCGATCGGATGCATTGCTTACAAGAACGACATATTCTGAACGTCTCACTACATTCGGGGAGATGCGGTCTGATAAGAGGGATGCCGGCTGGATCTATCGGGCGCAAATCTTTCTCGAACCACAAACGATCACACAAGTCGCACACCGAACCGAACAGATTATCGTAAAATTTTTCTTTAAACTTCTCCGTCGACTTCCAATGCGATGGTTTGCTGGACCGGGCACACTTCCAAGTCCCGGAAACGAGAGAAGCTGTGGTTGATATGGAGTGGATGGGCCGCAGAATTCGTCCTTGCAAGCGAAGATATTCACGATGGTTTGATTGGTGACCCGTGTCGAGTGCCTTCGAAACCTGTTGCACACTCCCACCATCGGCGCCTCTTGAACGTTTTCGACCACATTTTGGAATGCATGACTGCACGGAATAACTGCCGAGAGTTTCTACCTTGGCCAATCTAGCTGATCTTCTCTGGATATGGCTTGTCTCTAATAGATCAGCTGGTGCGATCGGAGGAGAATTCTTGTCCGACATCGAACTAGCACCAGGGAAAGCTATATTTGACTGGAGACTAGAACCTGAGCCTGTTCTAGAATGGGATTTCGCTCTGGATGGGAAGTCGGGGGAAGAGGCTGGACATAAATGATACCACAGAATATTTGACCCCAACTAGTGTTATGTGCGAATAATTAGACTATAACTAACTGATATCCACTAGGCTCATTGAGACAAGATTTGTAAAGTATAGAAAACACATGCTCCGGAATAAATGATCAACGGTTGAATGAGAACTCTCAATGAGTGCGTGTAGTGCTGGCAAGCGAGCGCGAGCGCTATCCAGCTTGAGAGCGCCTGAGTCGAAGATGAATGTTCGTCTAGATTCACTCTGATTAAGATCATACAGGAATCATGCGCGCGATACCGAAGCACACCCGAAGCTCTGACTGTCAGAAGAAAATAACAGGCGATACAGAATTCGTGTGCATACCAACATGGATTATTTATTTACCTCCCACGTAACACTCTACAGTGGCAGTTGAACTTCTTTCGACAAGAGCCACTCATCCGACTCTCAGTGGACGAACAGAGTTGGATTCTTAGCATCGATTGGAAGACCAGACATATTCGAATTAACATCGATGAAAGTTCAGGGTAGCCTTGGACTTTGCAAGCCGCCAAGTCCTTTTGCATTTAGGGCAAGTTATTCCCACCGTCCGTTCTTGTATGCTTCTCCATCCTATGAGATTTTCACTCTCAACTTTGTGGAGAACTTTCGAAACTGTCTTGAGAAATGCCTTCTCAGGCCGCAATTCCTGTGGGATTTCCCGCTTCTTATGGGCCTTCTGGAACTCCAGCATTATTGCCGCGGCTGCACTACCACATTTGTTATCCTGGTTCTGGCCGAAGAAAAGGACTTGCCGCAATTCGTTGCCAGAGAAGTCATCCAATAAAAGATCTTTAGCGTATTGGTCTGTTTCCAACGAGTTTAGACCGTCAGAAACAAGAGCTAATTTTTCTTCGAAGTAGTGTAGCACAACGAAGAAGTGATTGCCGATTTGGACCAGATAAAGAGCGTCATGATCTTGTTGCTGCTCGAATTTCTGAGGCTGTATAGCGTCTTTTTTCCCATAAATAAACACCTTGTCCAGAACTCCATCCGCAGAAACCCAATTTTCTCTGATAATCTTTCCCCTTCCGAGGAAGCCTCCAGCGGGTATGGGCAGTTTCGTCTGCTCTATCCTTTTCTTAGTACAATAGCGGCGAATGAGAATTACGCAACCTTCGCAGTCACTTTCGTCCGTCCATGAAGATGAGCCATCTTCCCACAGGAGGAAAAATTGCCTTCTGTCACCAATTGTTCTATGGTCGAGCACCTTTTTTACGACGTAATGGTCAGCAGGAATATGGTCGGTGTCACCCCTCGATGTTGATGGCCCTGGTACGTGTGGCTGAGAGCTAATATTATCGAAAACAGTGGTCAAATTGCGGGTTGACTTTTTACGTGCCGTCTGTTGATCATCATCCGATGTTGAAGAATTTTCGCTCGAATATTCATCTGGCTCTCGAATTTGCATAACTTCTGACCTGGACTGGGTTGCATTAATCGGTGATCGAGTCGATAGTGGTGCTACGCTAACTATGCCTTGACCCGGCGCATCCTTATCTTTACACAGCTTACAAATGAAATAGCGTACTGGTTTAGCTGCTTCAAATTCCTGTCTATCCATCCCGAGACATTCTCTATGATACCATAAGTTTTCCTTGTTGCAAAATATATAGTCCCTCTGGTCTATCTTCTTACAAATATGGCAGTCGTCGTTTGAATGAGACCTGAGTGATTTAGGCCTATTATTTTTATTATTACGACGGGGCATGGTTGAATTTATTCCTACAATAAGAGTAGACCAATATAGCTACCGAGGCGAGGATTTAGTAATATTTTAAAACAATTTGGGGGTGAATTAGATAATAACACGCTACAATTCAGCACGTGATTTCACGCATATGGTTGGCTAGGCGCGTGTTTTCTGCGTATCGAGTGGCATAATGACACATGCACCAGCGGTGCGCATGCTCACTGCGCTAATGCCGTTTCTGCGCAGAGACGATCAACTGACAGATCAGCGTCTCTGCTATGTTCTCGGCTGCAGCTCGCCATCGATCGCCCCTGGTGTCTCAGGCTAGATGGCTTGTGTTGTGACCAGATGATACGTAGTCTCCATCAGATTCCAGCTCGGAGCACTTCTGAGGGCTACTCTGAAGTGTTGCATCTTCGCCTGGACCAGTAGGCTTGCAAGGACGGCTGTTTCTGCTCCTTCTGTCGTGCCCTTGGTGGTAACGCACCACCTATTGCCCCTGGTGTCTGACAAATTTTGCCCCCATAGATTTCGAGGTGCCCTCAACCTCAGCGTTGCTCGTGCGTAGAAACAAATGGTAACAAGCACCCGGGGGTCGTTGCAGCCGCTCCTATGGCCCACAAACGCACACTACGGCCTCGCGCATGATTCGAGTAATGAGCTCATGCTTGTTTTCAGCTTACAGAGAGATTTCATACCATGCAGATGCTGCATCCTGCTAGCTAGGCATCTTGCATACTGATTCTCTTTCTAGTGCTCAAGGTGCTGTGGGAATGCTCACATACTCGCACGAGGACACGAAATAACCATCGTACTGTTGCACACTTGTCTGATGAGCAACTCGCCTTCTCCGATGACTCCGGGACATGAGAGTCTGGGCGCCGATGAACGGGGTTAAGCTATTGTCTGTTCATTTATCATACTATATCGCGTAGCTAAGACAGTTCAGGACATCATACCATGCGGATGCTGTATTCTACTAGCTCGGCATCTTGTGTGCATATTCTCGTTCTGGTGCGCACAGAGCTGAATCGCTCTCAGACTTGCGCAAGCGCACAAAGCAATCTGCACTTTGAGCTTGCAATACGCATTGAGCCGCGCTGTCTTAACGAATCGAGGTATACTTCTGGAAAAATGTTGACACACGATACCTGAACGAGCGATTTTATCCAGGTTGGGAAAATGCGTCAGTATTGAAATGGCTACTACAAGATTGTGGTTTAAAGTATCGTTTATTGGACTGCATACATTGGCCCCGGCGGCCGTCGGCTTTTATAGCCGACGGCCTGCCGCATTGTGTCGCAGTCTGGGCGG
>Ga0058701_10005618_pt1 | contig 10453 bp, 6 predicted proteins | sample AgamicOrMae_FD_97039 | JGI IMG/M metagenome (GOLD analysis project Ga0058701, IMG submission 97039) | Agave microbial communities from Guanajuato, Mexico - Or.Ma.e | ecosystem: Host-associated > Plants > Phyllosphere > Phylloplane/Leaf | place: Guanajuato, Mexico | collected 2012-06-04 | reverse complement strand
TTTGCGACCCTTTTTACCGTGCACCCTTCCTATTCCCCCGTTGAACGTGATGGGCACCGCCGGGCACCGCGCCTCCGCGCTGGGCACAGACCACCCCACCCTCCCCAACCTCGCCACTCCCCGTTCCAACCCCTGAGTGGACAACACGCAAGTCGGAACTTCACGTCGAAATCTCGTACCAGCCTGTGCTCTCGCCATCAGTCCGCACTGGACAATTCAAGAAGACACTGCTTGGCTTGTTTTCTTCACTGGAAGCTAAAATTATTTTTACACGCGTGGAATTTCTAGAGCCACACTGTCATGCAAGCGACCAAGCTCTTTCTTCCAATAAGAGTTGATTTTCTAACAACCAACTTGGCAAGAGAGAGAAATCACAAAATGGCACAGCTTCTCCATACATTTCCCATATCATCCTTTTTTTTAATTTACCAAACACCTTAGGACTATCTATTCTCGTTAAGCCGATTTGGTTCAACATTCAATTACAATTTCTGTCTGCATTCAATTTAAAAAAAAAAGGAATATTCGTTGATTAGTTTTCAAAATGGACATTTTGAAATGATGCATCAAGAAGACAGTTTCGAAGATTCGGACAAAGCAGGAATGATAGAACATTTTTAAAAGTTGTTCCTTTAAAAAGCACGGATAAGATCTACCTAAATGCACAGGCCCAACCTACACCTGGCACCCTAACAACGTGGTCTGTTTTGCTGGGTAGACTTTTATTTCGGGGCGAACAGATAAAAGATTTAGCAAAAAGGTTCAACTAAGCGTTTGACAAGAAATATTCATAGAGTTACTTCTATTTATATAAATCAATGATTTCTAGAAAGGTTTTTCAAGGAAAACAGTCTTGAAAATTCTAAAAATTAAAAAAAGATGATTTAAATATGAGCAGATATATGTTCGGAATTTACTCATATAAAATAATAGACTTACTTTAAAAATACTGTAATCAGCACTTTAAACAGGTACCGTAAACTAACCAATGTGAGGTGCCGCTTTAGCACATAAATATTTGCAAGGATTGGGAAGTAGTGGATTGGGACAGCTCGATTCCGAATAAAACGGGTTAAGAAAACTAATATAAGCCATAATAAGAGAAATGCTCCGAAAAAATGGGTTTTCGAAAACCCCGTTGTTAAGATTTCGAATAACTTTTACATGCGTGACGGGCTGAATTAAGTAAATTTAATCAGTCAAAGAACCATTTTTTAACAGCTTTACGGAAAACCTTCCTCCTATCGTTATAAATCGCTGGTAAGTTTGCTCTTAGATTTTCAGGAGTCATTTTCCTTTTAATGTACAAGTTTCCAATATGTCATGATTCAGGTCGTATTTATGCTGATCCAGGGAATCTAGTATTGATGCTAGGTCTATCAGCTAGAGCAGCGAGGAGTCCTTCAGGCTTGTTGGCCTGCTCTGCGGCTGATCGCGATACATTGGAGGGCCAGCCAATGAACTGTTTGATGCTGTCCATCGACCATTGGAAAAAGATCCCGGGAAGTTTAGAGGTGTTGGACACGAGCTTGTCCATCTGCTCTTTGCCGGGAACTTTAATTTGGGGAGGAGTATACTTGATGCCACCTTTTTCGCCGGCTCTGAAGCATCCAATGGGCATTGACGGGTGCACCGGGAGGCCAATGGGTACGGTGTTGATACCGAGGACGGCGCAGAAAGAGACGCTCTTGTTTATTATATCAGCAGTCAAGTTGTTGAACGAAACGCACAGTCCGATCACCGGGAGCTGTGGCACCGGCATGCATACTGGTTTGATGGCCTTCGCACCTGCGCGACGAAAACACAATGTTACCACACACCGTAATGCAATGTACTGGAAAAAGCATGAAATTTTCTGGCTTTTGTATCGCACCTTTACTCGCCAGGCACAAGGCACGTGATCTAGCCCAAGTTTACTAAATGTCACCTCCGCAATCCCCGTAATGTAATAAAGTAGGATTGAATGTAATAAAGTAGGATTGAATATAAGAAGTAGAAAATACGATCATTTAAATTTAGTGTTACACCAAGACTAACAATGTTAGGTGCTCAAAAACATAAGCAAAATGGTACTTCTTCGGGTTTTGCGATATAAATTACTCCTGCAACAATAGTTGCTTCTTTTTAATTTTAACAATACCTGCTTCCACATAAGTACCTCTCTGACAATTTTTAACTAGAAAAACGATGGGCTCAACAGTGTTGCCAGGATTTGTGATTACGTTAAATTTAAACGCGGTCAACTTTTTAACCGATGAAAAGGAAGATAAATTCGTGATCAATCTCATCTTTGAATTTCTCAAATTGATAGCGGTGCAAACCATGTCATACATCTTCAGGTATATCTCTTAGTTTTCAGTTAAAGACCTAACCGCACTGGCATCACTGGGGCATCAAAAAACCGGAACGGTGGTTCAAATTGCACAATCTGGAAAAGCACCATATTACCTGAGGGGCGCTACGTTTTAGAGTTTTGTTCACATAAATACTTTTTCCTAGGAACAAATGATTTTACAATACTGAAACTGTGTAAATTCAGAATATTTTTCGCACGTTCCTGGAAAAGTGGATCTTAGAAGGAACAGTATCCTCTCAATCACAAAACCCTTGCGTCAGAAAAAGAAACAAAGAGGATTTACACTTGAAGTTAAAAATCCTCTCTTAGCTAAGTTCAACATTCATAATATAACTTACAACCACATAAACTTCTTAATTGCCGTAATCAATATACGCCAAAGGTAGGTGACTGGTTAACACAATATTCTCACCAGAAATTGCGCGTTTGAAGAAGGTGTGGTTCTGGTTAGTGACGGACATCACAATGGACACGTTCTGGGGGATGAATTCCACGCTTACTTTGGCTGGAAGCAAGAAAACAAAATAAATTCACAAAATCACAATTTCTTACTGAGAATACTCAAATGAGCTAAATTACACGATCAAGCGGAAGTTATCAAAGAAGGTAAGCAGTAATCAAAGGTCATAATTGGTAGTTTCTTAGTGCTCCATTAATTCCCTATTTTCTTTTTTAGACGACGTTCTGATTTTCATATAAAACGCGCGAAAACTATTTAGCGCGATGAGATTGGTCTAACCACCAGCAAAGCGAAATTGGTTCTAAAAATTTTAAAGGTCTTTCATGTAAAAAAATAAATCCTGTTTCGGGTCCGTTTGACCCAAACGGGTGACGCTATCCCGAATGGCAAAAAAATGTCGTCGCTAGCCATTTCTTTTTCTTTTTTTGGCCAATTTTTGTGAAGAATGGTAAATAAAGAGCAGGCCTAGGGGAACATTTTCCATCCTTCAAAACGTAAATTGGTCAAAAAATAAAACAACGGCTAACGACGACATTTTTTTGCTGTTCGGGACAGCGTCACCCGTTTTGGGTCTAGTGCACCCGACATTTTCAGGCATTTTTCGAATCTGTGTTCTTTTCGGTGTATGCACCGGAGCGGATCCGTTTAAAATTCGGCAAGAATTTGAGCGGATCCGGTACATAGATGTCAGTTTCGTAGCCGCTGAGGGGCTTGGCGGATCTTCGGACCTGGGCGCGCCTGCGCATAACCATCCAGAATACTTACGTTCAAATGCAACACGATTGCCCAAAATGTTAGCGCTGATGCCGGCTCCACAGTGGCATGCAACAGCCGGCGGGTTGTCGCAAAGACAGCCTATGCCCATTTCAACCGGGAAGTCACCACCCACTGTCTTATTTCCTTCAGAAGTTTCTCTGCGAGCCCGATTGACAATAAATCCTAAAACACAAAAAATACAGGTATTATTTCCAAAAGCATGAGGACGGTGTGCGGCATCTATTCGTTCCTGAATGATTTAGCGCGGGACAAACACCCAATTTATGCACTCTTTTAATCAGAGGTTACCCGACAACAATCTACTGAAGCTAGTCTGATCTAATCTAATCTAAAACTTAGCTAACCTAGACTAACTTAAATTACCGAGCATTTCTTGTGTAGGAATAAAGTTATATGGGGAAGCACACGACGTGCTATGGAAATGACACCACAAAAAAAGAGAGAGAAAAAAAGCACTATACCCAAAATATATTTAAGATATTGAAAGAATCTACGAAAACTTTTCGCTCAAAATTTTGAAAACATTGATTTGAAGTTCAGTAGATTCTTGGTTGGGGCAAAAATGAGGTCACTTTTTTTGTTAAAATGAAAAGAAGAAAACGAAGTGACTATTCACACGCTTCCCCATTTAAAATGTTCTAGGCTGCTTTCCGGGCGTTCAAGTCTCCCTTGTGTTAATATAGGCTTGTGAACAGAACTGACCAAAATAAAATGAATCACGTGAGATTCTTATCATTGAGAAAATATTTGCAATTGGTCAAAAAAAAAGTTCAACTTTAAAAACGGTTTCATTACGCTCCATATTTTTGAGTAATGGGCAGCCAGCATAGCCTGGTAAATCTGAGATCTTGGACATAATACAAGAAAGAGCTCTAGTATGGAATTGAATATGAGTCGTTTTGACGAATAAGCTAATGCTTAAGCCTGAGTAAACAAAAAATAAATAATAATAAATAAAATAATAATGTGAACACTTCGGGTCGGTCAAAGGTCTTAACCGCACAAACACGCGTGACCAATGCATTACCGGTACATCGACACTTATGGGAGAGGTTAGGCTCTGGAACAGACCAGAGACTTTCCGTGTTCTTACACTCTAAATTTTTAAAGCTGTATTTTCTACCAACAGTGTTCAACCCTTTTATTCGAACTTACTTTTTAATAAATACATACAACCGCGTTGGTTGGTTAACAGTAGGTCAGCCAACTTGTAAGTACCTCACTCCGCCTGGCTGTCACCAAGCCTGGTGCCGCTTATTTCTTAAAAGCACTAATACCGCAGAAAAGTAAAATACATCAGGCTTGACGATGAAGGGATAGTTTGAGATTGGTTAGGTACCCTGTGCTTTGTGTCGTTTGGCTTGGCTACAGAAGGCACTACAAGACGTGGAAAATGCAACCTTCAAAATTTGATCAAGAATACTGATACCGTTTCGTTTTTCTTAAGAAATATATACACACCGTCAGCTGGTGCGAGGGATGCCAAGACAGCTACCACAACAAAAAACAGGAGTTCTGTTGACCTGGAACATAAACAAAATAAAATGTCATTTGACAGATAAAGAATTCAACATAAATTCTCTATTTGTTTTCGCAAAAAAACATTAAACATACGAAATCTTTCATAACGTTTCTCCGTTCTTAGTACGTTTCTTCTTAAAACATGAAAAACTCAACAAAAACGAAACATTTAACTCGTTCCCACTTAAATGGCAAAAAAATTAACCCAAGAAAATGGGGGACTTTTATTTATTCTCTTTAGCCCGATATAAATGGCATTTCGCTTGCCTCTGAAAAGGTAGGCTTTGATAAGTAACAAGAGATACCACCGCTGCAATGTTTACCGTGAAAAAATTCGGAAACGAAGCGGAAGGCAGTTTTATGACAATTCGCCATTTCTTTGCAGAGACAGACTCTCGTATAGCGTTGAAGCCAATCGAATAGCGTTGAAGCCAATCCAAGTTTCATTTCAAAATAATCCGACATTTTTTTGTGTGATTATCCGACTGTACTTAAAAATAACCCTGCTCAAAGAAGACACCACTGCATTGCCGATAAATTCCATACGCTTCAGTAATTATGTCGGCGTTAAAAGTCCTACCATGAAAAAAAAGGCATTTCAAAGAAAAAACTCTCTCTAGTTTATGGTTGGAGTTTTTTATTCGTGTGATTTGTAGGCGCCGGCGTGAGGAGAAAGGCTCTCTCTCTAGGATTTGGGGTGAAAGAAGAGTGTGATAAACCGATAAAGACTCGGGCTGGAAAGAGGTTTAAAATAGATCTTAAAAATTAAATTAAAAAAAATAATAATATTAAAAAACACACAAACACATTGAAATATTTGCTACTGATGCTGATAGTCATTTAAGGCAAGCATGTACATCAAAATAAGTGAGCCTTCTCCAGTCAGCCGCGAATTTTCTGACAAACAGGAACGGTACGATAAGGAAATCTGAGTTATATCCGAAACTTAGGTCCAAGCACGTTTCTCTTCAGAGCAGATAATCTTATTGGGAATCCATTCTTCGCTGTTTATTTTAAAAAAAAAGGCGTTATTGATCGCGAATTTAACTTTGCTGTATCGTAGAAGCACATTTTGTTTACGAGAATATTGTAAAACCTACCGGAAAGCCATTTTGGCGTTGTTGGAGGAACACCAATTAAAACGACACTGGTAGTTGACTTGAATACCGACGGTGTTCAAATGAGAGCACAACTGAGCCCGCTTCCTTTTAAAGGTACCTACAGACGACAGATGATGATTCAAGCACAGTGACATTGATGAATACCAATTAGGCAAAATAAAGCGTAATGAAAAAACGCACCTGATTTCAGGGAACTTTGGATAAACTGGGGCAGGGCCGTGACCTAGCGCAATATATTTTGTGATAGACAAGGCGCGAGTACAGCAAACTGCACTTATCTGGTGAGGTGGAGAAATCCGCCAAAAGTAATGTTGTGTTAAAGTTTATTTTTAACGCGGATGAAAACACGAGGTTGTTGGTATAAAAGGTTTGCGTTGAAGGCATAACGTCATAATCTACGAGGTCACGTCCAGTTCCGTGTTAAATCAGGATTGGTTCAAAGAGACGATAAGTCCTTCATCCTGGCATACATGAACTTAGGGTAACCTAGCTCAACCTAGCTTATCCTAAACTGCCGGAACCTAAACTAGCCTGGCCTAAACTAACCTAACTTGGCCTAATCTAACTTGACCTGGCCTAACCTGACCTGGTCTAACCTAGCCTAGCCTAACCTAGCCTACCTGTAATCTGACCTAAGCATAACCTAGCCTAGAATTGCATACAAGATCACAGCAGAGATCTTTTTTTTAAATAGGATTATCACCTTTCTAAATTCTTGCATCTCGTTAGGTCAAACGAAATATATTTGTTTTCAAACAGAAAGCTCGCTGGAAAAAATGGACTTTCTCCTCAAAACTTTGTCATACATTCCGGGTTTAAATCAACGTTCGTTTTTTTTGTTTTTTTTTTGTTTTGTTTTTTCAGCAGAGGTGTTATTAATTGTTGGCCACCCCGTCAAGTGACGAAAGTGGATATATGGTCCGTCGAGTAGCGTTTGAGAAGGGTTGCAGGGCAAATAATTTCAGTGTAAAGGGACTACCCAATGCTCAAGATCCACAATAGGCCTAATTATCGTACCGCTCTGAATAATTACGTTGGAAAGAAATACACCACCGAGTTCGGAAGGGCCGGCCTTCGCTATGACCAAAGACTTTGCACTAGCGCACAAGCTGACCACAAAGCCGTTAAATCACAACATCAAAAGAAGTGTTCCCAAGATGGGTTAATTCGAGATTTCGAGGCCGAAATTAGGAGGGAAATTGTACGACGGTAAAGCAGGATCGGTTACGAAGGTCTCAATTTAAGCTTACTAAAGCTCATAATTAGTCTAAGTATGTTATCATTACGAATTAAGCTAAGCAAGTTCCAATTTATGCTAAAACCTAAATGCGGACAAAATATGGCTTTTTTTTCGAGCGTAAAAACAGATTACAGACGGTACCGCGGTAATCAATATTTTTTTTGCACGCGTTGAGTACAGACGGTATTGAATAGATCATGAAAGTATGAATAAGCGTTTTTTTTTTGTTTTGTTTATTCTGCAGACGTCCTGTACAGTTTGGTATCGAATCGACTTTTTTCTTTTTCTCGAAACCTCTATGATTCGTCATCGAACTCCTCGCTAACGAATATCCTTCAATCTTCTGGGAAAAGAATTGCGGACTTTGGATCGCAGACCACAACTTGAGCACCCACCACGCGCTTAGATCTGAAACTGGCTTTTTTTCTTGAAAGTAGTTATTTGACAGATCGACAACAAGTTCACCCCTACAAGAAAGCGAGGGTTATTTATGAAGATTGCCTGATGTTCAACGCCCCTTAAGAAAGAACTTGGTCCTCCAAAGAGCCAACTTTAAAATACCGAGTAGGGACATCCCGGGTCACGAGTGGTAATTCAAGATTGAGAATAATATTAAAACGAGTTACAGCCTTACAGTATTGGGTAGCATAAGAAATCCTCGCAACGGTTGACGATGAACTCAGATATTTTGGGTGCTCTACCACGTTTTGCCCACGGGTCAGCTTTGCGCTTTGCGGATGTTGACACAGTTGGGGTCAACCTGTCCAACGCTCTGGTCCTAGTGACGGAAAATCCAATTACTAAACAAAATCCGTGCCCTCGGGTCTCAAGAGGATAAAATGGGATGATACGGGGACAAAAACTTGCAGCTGCCCCACGAACTCGATCTCCGTATTATCGTAAAACGGCCTTCGCCGCGGCTTACGGTACTATCATAGACAGAGAAAACGTCCCCCCTGCGCAACCACCTGGACATCGGTGCGTTTCGGTTGCCTACCTCAGCTCGGAATCAGGCAGGTGATTGGCTGATGTCGAGCTAAGGTAGGCAACCGCAACGCACCGATGTCAAGGTGGTTCAGGGGGGGACGTTTTTTCCGTCTATGATAGTACATCGGGTCGGGACGGCCGTTTATGGAGGTCATCACACGCTTTCGCTATATCAACGAAGAAGGTGCGGTGAATAGTTCAAAAGTTGCACTTCCTTCCTCCTTTATACAGATTAGTTTTGTCTACAAACCAGGTTATGTGTAGCTATGTGCTGCGTTTGAAAGACGCATGACTAAAAGAACATATTTCAAACGCAGCACATACCTACACATAACCTGGTTTATAGACAAAACTAATCTGTATAAACAAACCAAGCCACAGCCACCTGGAACCACGCATTCTCAAAATGAACCAGGAGGCCGTGCCCTTAAAACTCGCCAGCCAATTAAAGCGAGGCAAGTTGGCCACTCTCTGTTTTAAGGCTCTCTAGTTTCTAGATATTTTTAGAGCTATAATCATGTAGTATTGTTAAAGCGACGTTGATATTAAAGACGAAATCAGCGAAATGCCTGTGCGGTGGTAAATTTCCGTAGCGGTCTCGCAATCACCATGGAAATGCCTCAATTATTTTATGAAGGCATAAAGAGTTCCCGAGATTCCATCGTACAACGTATTTGTATTGCGAAACGATTGTGCTGAGTACCAGAATAAAAAGCGTCAAAACAAAGCATATTACAGACAAAAATGTGTTTTGAAGAGGCCAACCTTCATGACGTTTCGACCTCGCGAAGCAAGCAATGACACAGGTTGAAGCCACAAAATGTTGTTTTGGAGCTATATTCATTAACCCTTTACCGCCCAGTGATGCCGTTCGGCAACAGAAAAAAAATATTCTAGAGAATCTTTCCAGTTAAGTATTGTCACAATTTAAAAAATATCACCCCTCTGGAAACCTGAAATTTAGGCATATTTCAAAGCTTTAAATTGCGTATTTCGATGGAAAAAAGCCTTTTAATTTCTCTTAAGCTTAATTTCACTCCAAATACTTTGGGCTGTTACGGGTTAAATTACAGCTTTTGTACTCCACATTTTATCCGCGGTGAAAGCGGGGTTAGCCGGTTGCGGTAGCGAGGAGCACCTAAAGAGTTCAATTTACCAAAGGAACTTATTTAGGTTCTATAAACGAGTCTAGGATAACTAAGTCTTGTGGAAACTAAGCGTGACGCCGCTTACTCTTCTGAGGCAGCGGCTGAGGAAGTAAGCGGCATGAGGTTTAATGACGATCAAGCGTGGCGGTAACGGAGCTCGGCACGAGGCACCTAAGTAAACTTAATAAGGTTCGTTAACGTAACCTGCGTTGTTTCAAATCGTCAAAACCCACTAGGTAATGAATGGATTGAATGGAACACAAACGGTCGAAAATGTAACCAATTCAACATTTGTAGAGCGTCACACGGCAATAGAGTTGATATCTAAATTACATAAAATAGCAGGAAAATCAGTAAAAACCTAAGCCTAGGTCCCCGAGGGACCAGACAGATAAATGTGTATGTGCTACCCACAATCAGTCAAACATATTATTCAAAGCTCAACTGGCCGAGACTATACAAAAGAAAAAAAAGGATTTGTTACCGGTACATCAACAAAACAATTTATTAAAAAATGAGACAGCGAAAATATTTTATTATAGCATCAAAACGTTTGGTTGCGTCAACAGAACATTTTTGGTTGCAGATGCGAAATTTTTCATCTCAGCCACAAAATTATAGGCCTATTTGTTCTTGATTTTGTTGCTGCTACAAGACCGGTTTTCTTTCTTTTTTTTTTTACCCAGCAGTGAACTTATTTTAAAATAAACTGTGCTGGCATTAAACACACTACCGCCCAGCGATGCCGGGGAAAAGGAAAAGGAAAAAATCGTTTTAGAGGATCTTTTCAGTTCAGTATTGTCACAATTAAAAAAAAATCACCCCTCTGGAAACCTGAAATTT
>Ga0058701_10005617_pt1 | contig 10453 bp, 7 predicted proteins | sample AgamicOrMae_FD_97039 | JGI IMG/M metagenome (GOLD analysis project Ga0058701, IMG submission 97039) | Agave microbial communities from Guanajuato, Mexico - Or.Ma.e | ecosystem: Host-associated > Plants > Phyllosphere > Phylloplane/Leaf | place: Guanajuato, Mexico | collected 2012-06-04 | reverse complement strand
CTGTTTCCGAACGTCATCGCTGGGCGGTAGTAGGTTAAACAGATTTATGGGACTATCTAAACAAAGAGCGGTTTTTACCTTGTAACTTAGCGGCGGCCAAGCCTGATGCCGCTCATTTCGCCTCGGTAATTACTACCGCCTAAAAGTAAGCGGCATTAGCCTTAGGAATAGCCGAGCATAACATGATCGAAGCGTGTCTTATCGCACGTATCTGAACAGCCTACGTAACCGTCAATTCACGTTGCGCCGTAGTATGTCAGTAGTTCTCAAAGATTGAACTATGAGAGAGCACAAAAGTTACGAACTGCCACTCCTGAAATTAAGAGAGGAAAGCTCGGAAAACCTTAGAAAAAGGATGTTGTTTGTCCGTAAGCCACGTTTATCTTTCAGCGTGCACAGCTTGTGTATGTAAATATAACGCCTGGTTCAAAAATTGTTATAAAGGAAAGTAGCAAACGAAAAACGGGAAAATGATTAAGCAGCCCAGAAGCAAAGAGCCTTAAAATAAACGCTGCGAGATCCCCTAGGTCGTCCAATTCAGAAGACTTTCCAAGTTTCACGGTTATTAATAGGCATGTTTCAGTTGAAAGAATTTCAAAGTTAAATTCTTGGAAAGTTCGAATTTGCTTTGAAGTAAAGGAATAAACGTTGCGCTGTCATGTGTTCTGAAAAGCAGTCCCCTTAACAGGAGCGTTATGAAACCGTTCAATTTAGACAGTATAATTATTTGGAGAAACAATGCTACGCAGAGTATGGCAGAATCTTGTTTGTGCTGGCAGGTTTTTCTATGTGATGTAGACTTTTATGAAGTTTCAACACCCCTTATATTGTCCAGTGTCCATCTGGATGGCGTTCGATTACCTTTTTTGTATGTTCCACTCGGTTTCACCCGAGATGATAGCAATCAAAGAGTGGGAAAGGAATACTGTATGAAGCTTTGAGAAAAATCTTGGGAGATGAGAATATCCAACTGTTGAATAAAAACAGGATTCCAAATGCGTATCTGTAGAAAACTGCGCATTTCGAAGGTTTGAAATTTCATCCTTTCAAGTGTAGCAGTGCACCCTGAAAATTTGGAATGCAGAGCTAGTTGCAACTAGCATGTCTTGAGAATGGCAGGGTAGCTTCGGGCAACGTTGAAGAGCTGCTGAGGTACCGATACTTCGAGCAAACCATGCGTTCCGACCCTAGAAGATGTCCTTCGTCTGCATCACGCCCAAGTTCCCACAATCATCAAAATGAAATTGTGTTGTGGGGTCATCGAATTCATCATTTGAGTCGAGCCCTCGGGCTGATAAACACCAGGAGGCCGCGCTCGCGTGTCTGGAAGTTGGTCACTCGGAGAATGGCGTGCCAAGGGCCAGTCTCCCTTTCTTCTTTTCCGTTGCTGACGTGGTTTTACACTCGGCAGGGACGCCCCGCACGCCGCCCCTTCATTTCGCTTGTGAATGAAAAAGCTTTCATTTTATCGTGGTTGTGATATCTTCTAATTAGTTAAGGAGGGTTAATGTCCCAAGGAAGGAACCACCACGCAAGAGAACCACCAATGAAGCGCATTTCCATCTCAACAGACGACTCTGTATACTGTTTCTTTCACGACATCCTCTTTCATCTTTGGGATTTTCGCTTATCTTGACATCACTTTCACCTTGCGGTGCGTCGCCTTTGTGGAGGTTTGGCTCGCATTCACAGGGTGGGCGGCTTTTATTCTAATTACAAGGATTACGAAACGCTCTAAACTGGATGACTTGATTTGCAGAATCGGTTCACCGATGCGGATGATTCAAAGTGACTTCTACAAACTGGAATGAAAGCGTAGCGCGCCTTTTTGCGGATAGACGGTCGATGATCAATCGGTTGAATCAGCGGGGCATTTCCAAACGTCGATATGATTATGTTGTCTGGAAACGGTTGTATTTGGGAATAAGATGTTGTTCGCTCTCTAGAGTCAAAACTCGGGCGGGGAGAGTGAAGACAGAACTTTTTCGTCCGAGTGAAATCCATTTGATGGATGGGTTGATGAAACTTCAAAGGGTTTGCCTGTTTTTAGTGGAATACACGCATGTATTTCCTATTATTCAAAATGAGGCATTCCAGTCAAAAACATTGTTTCTTTTGCTTTGTCTTGGGTACATTTGTGAGTAAACCATGTGTTGGGCGAATTTCCCGTTGTATGGCAACCACAAATCTAATTCATCCCAGAGAGTTTTTTTAAATTTTAAATAACTCCTAAAAGAAGCTTTAAATTTTGTAAAACACGGAATTTTAGAACCGACTAATGTGTAATTTCGATGAAATTGAAGTTACAGTTTTACTGAAAAGGCGTCAATTAGGAAGAAATCTTCGTCGTCAAGTAATATTTCATCGGTTCGACCGAATGCTATTTAAATGATACGACTGGAAGGATTGGTTTAAAATCCACTGACATAAGTGGCCAAGGATATTTTAAGTCATTGTGCTGACTTAGTCTTAATCGGCCCCTGTCGCTCGTCAAAGTCTCCTATCCCGCAGCGGACACGTCACAGACGATCTGTAACACGACATCCTGGCGCCGCACACCTTAGCCCTACTATCTAAACCTTTATTCCTATTATTTTAACTATTGTATCTTTTGGACCATGACGACGAATCCTTAATAATTTGTACCTACGCTAGTTTTAAAATTAGCACAATATTCATTCCTGTTAGCTTCCCAGGAACTCAGACAATCAGGCGATGCGCGGATTTCACCGATGTCTAGCTGTCAAGCACGACGTGCGGGGAGGTGGGGAAAGCGGGGGAACGAGCGCTGCCTTCCCCCTCCTCATCGACAGTTTGGCAACCCAGCGCATGCGTGGCCTGGCTTTAAGTGGGATGGGTCGGAGTGAGAGAGCGAGCAAATGCCATGGATGAGTGCGTGTAAACAAGGAGGAACGCGCAAAAGGACAGCTAATAGAGCGGCCGGCACGGTCCCACGAGATGTCCTAGTTAGCCTCGGTGCGGCCCCGTCCCGTCGTCCAGATTTACTACCGAGAAATATTTACTCTAAAGACTACTGGTGTTGGTATACCTTTTGAGATTGGCTAAAGTGTCCTCATGAATTAAGTTGCAATTATGGCTGTAGACGCGTTCTCAGTAAACTTCTTAATGAAAAAGCTGCTTCATTCACGATTTCAACTCCCGACTTATTTCAACAAAATTTCACCTGATTTATAGTTTTAATGGCTCGATTATCGCTAGATTTCATTCTGCTGAGAATTTTCCTCTGTCTTTTTAGATTTATTCCATGAAAAGAAGTCTTTAAAGATCCTGTCACTATAAAAGAAATATTAACGACGCCATGAAATATTCAACAGCCTCAAAACACTGACTTAATAATTTGACCCCAAGAATTCTCAGTGCATTTAAAATCTATTACTTAATAACATCCAAAGATTCAGGCGTTGTGAAATTTGAATAAAATGAGAAAAACGCAGTCATTTTGTATTATGAAGCAACGAAAGTCAAGCATCTGTTTGAGAGAGGCCTCGGCTTAAGCCGCCGTGTTAATTAGCTCATACTCGTTAATTCATCTTCCCGAGAAGCCTTTCTCCGCGTATTAAAAGTTTAGGGTGTGTTTAAGTCGCTAATGTGGTTACGCAGTTTCTCAAAGAGAAGGAATATGGAGATCCTGCATGATTGATAGCAGCTCGACCCGAATAATCAATTTAATTAAGACGGGAACAGACGAATTAATTAAAGCAGTTCCGATGATATATTCGTTCCCAACAATCACATCTTTGTGATCTCTGACGCCAGCACACTTTTGTTTCTCACCGCCTATCTGTCTATTCGTTTTAACTCTGTGTTCTCTCCGAACAAAGCATGGTTTCGGGAGGTTTCCTCTTATGATTAGCTTTTAACGTGTTGAGGATGTTTGATCGCTTCAGTCTAGTTAAGTTCAGTTTAAAATTTAAAATCAATATAAAAAGTAACAAAAGGCATGTACATCCATTCCCTTTGCCTAAATAAATCATACCAATTTACATCCGACAGGAAATCAGGACTTTTTCAATTTTGTAGAGACGCGAGAGTTGCTGATTTGACTCATCTTCGCGCCAAAACGTGCTGATTTGGAGGCTTTTGTGCAATGTCTGTGTTGTGTTAAATGATCGTTGAAATTATTATTATTATTATTTTGCCTTGTTTGTTCATTTTTAAGGTATTTAACTATAGAGAGAAAAAATACTGCAATCACTGGACTACTTTTTGCACACTGAAAACTCGTATTTTTAGGTTATCCACATGACACCGTGTAAAATTCGAAAACTTGAACTCAAAATTAAAAAATCACTCCCGTTACCGGGTCCAAATTTTTAAGCACCATACAGGACCATGTCAGTTATAGGTTTTGAGAGTTTTAACGACTGTAACCGATGACGAGTAAAGTCAGAAGACGAGTAAACATCTTCAAGAGTGAAATTTCGAAAGTCGGGAAATGGATAAAGGAGTCTTTAATCATGAACCCTGTCGCATTAGCTCTCGAGCCTGTAAACCTCACAGTCCGGCTGTCTGTCCGGAGGCTATTTCCGGACGACCGTGAGCCTGGTTCCATTGGTCGTATGTCACCTTCCGAATGCACTATTGCTAGCGATGGTTGTGGCTTGTCCCGAGATGTGGTTTTTGTGGTTGCCTTGCCCACGTAACGTGATCAATGTCATTGACGCGAGGTTAAGGTGTATTCAATTATACACCTTGGTTGAAGGCGCAATATTTGGATTTGTTTACTTCTTGTTCTCGGGAAAATCTTTGAGGAAAATGAAGTTTATTCTTTGAATAACCCCTTTTTCGCCACTCTCCGTATAATCATAGATTTTCTACCAGCGATCGCTATGAATCACTCTAAAAACGAATGAGTATAGAAATCTACTGATTCTCTGTCCTATTCGAACCAATGATTCACTCTATTGGTTCGGTTTTTATTGAAACTGAATGGATATATATCTGTAGATTTCCACTGATTCAAGTTTAGAGTGTACCGTATGCTGACAAGGAATTACTCCCAAAGTATTTAATGTTATTTTTTCCTCGGTACGGGCTTAAAATGCAAAGATTCCGTGGCATTTGAATTTTTCATGGTTGAAAATTTTTAATTTTTTCCCTGGTTTTGACTTTTAATACGTAACTTTATGAGGATTAACGATCAAATAGCATTTTGACTAGTGTTTGATAATTTAGGTGCCTTATATCTCACTTTGGTGTCGCCCCACTCGGCTACTACCGAGCTGGATTTCCCTTCTTGGCAACGCTATGTCGGAAAAAGCAAGCTTGGCAATGCGAGGTTTCTTAGGCTAAACATTACAAGGAGTGCCCTGTGCCTCGCTTCGCTGTCGCTCCGATCAGCACCGTTAACCTAAGTTAGAATAAAAGAAGTAGAAAATGCCATCCTTAAAGTGTTTGTTAACATCCTTAAAGTTGTTCTAGTTTAAGGAAAGACCAGGCAACTTGAAGGACGAGAGGTCTTTGCGTCTGTGCCTTACATGTTTTATCATGGGGGAGTGTGAGATTTGGGCTAGAAGAACCCTTCTTCCTTATAGCGACACTCTCAGGAAGACTACAATGGCTGCAGGTCGATTTAAGATAAAGCAGTTCGTTGTCAAGACAGACGGAGGGGCTTTACGCTATCACTGTAAATTTTAAAGGTTACAGTCTCTACCTCTTGTGTCCTACTTTTTGTGTCCTCAAGCGAAGCGGGAGGAAGCACAAGATAACTAAACGTAACGTAGACAGGTCTTAAGTCGCTCACCTTCCCGTGGTATCAGGATTATAGTGACAGACGAGCGGAGCTATAGAGAACCAGTCACAAGGAAACTACACGGTTATGTGTCTTCAGTCTTCGTAATGTAAAGGGAGTTTGAACCCACCCCTGCAACCACCTAGACATCGGTGCGTTGCGGTTGCCTACCTTAGCTCGGAATCAGAGCGAGAGCTTTCCACTGATGTGGTTGAACATGGGTCTATGGCGAAATATTACCAAAACCCCGTTTTAGTTTCATACTAAGTACAGCATTCCCACAAAAGGAGGGATTGTTTTTATTGTGTTTCCACTCCCTCTGCTTCCCCTTAGAACAAAAGAGATGGAACATTTCACCTTTCAAAGTTACAGTGAACGAAAATGTAGCTTTAAAAACTGTGTGTCTAAGGAAAAGGATTCTTGTGGAAAACGAGAAGGGAGAACGAAACTCCCAAAAACCGAACGTGAATGTGTACGGAGACCCAAGACGGTAATCCAAAGAGAAGAATTGTGTGGTAGTGTGAAAAATTAAAGGCCCGCGGAGTGGCAGGCAGGCAGGAGTCTGCGATAACGGCGCGGCAGGTTCTGCGCACGCTTGTGCTGTGACTAGACACTTTTCTGAATGATCTCCAGCCCAAATAATTGTGTGTCTGACAGCGGCAGAACGGAACATTGTGATAAACGAGCGAGAAAGGCAGCTATTCGCATCTGTAATAAGCAAGGAGATGTTCGCTTTTCAGTCAAAAAGTATCTGGACAAAATTCAATCGCCTCTTACCGAAAATGGGCTCCTATCAACGAGCTCTTTCTCTCCTCCCATTTTCATCGTCCTCCGTTGCGTCCCATGATCGGTGCGAAGCGACGAGTTTGCTGTCTTTACATCCTTCAACTCCATGGAGATCCTCCTCTGTTTACCTTTGCAAGGGCTAATTAGGACAAAGCGGCACTTACTGGAGGAGTTAAATGGAGATTTTTTTTGTTGTGTTTTCAACGCCCTGAAAAAGGTCCTTGATAAAGTGAGAATACCTTTCGCTTTTCAGGAATTCGCGCTGTCTCTTGTAATAAAAGTCTCCTCCCCGTTGTGTCGCCTCAACTGGCTTATACCCCCTCCCTTCTACTTCTCTACCTCTCTCCATCCTTTCTGCTGCAGCTACCCCCACCCTTTTTGCTCTCAGCTCATCCCTGCTACTTCCCTCACTACTGTACCCTCTTCTGCTTCTCCCAAACAAACCTTTTCCCCTCCTTACCCGCTACTCATTTCTATCCCCATTCTTTTCTGCTTCGTCTGTTCTGACCTCCTTCCCCCGTTCTGGCCGGCTGTTCATCCATTCTGGTACTCTCTACTATCCCCCGGCTTTTCTGTTCCAACAAACCAGTTCCCCTCCATCCTTTTGGTCGTTGTTCTTCCCTACTGCTTCCCCCTTATCATTCTCCTTTTGTCTCTGCTACGTCTCAATCAACATCCTTTTTCGTACAATTCTATACCCCCCCCCCTCTTGTTCCCCCTTACCAATTCCCTTTTTCTTTTACCCCGAACCAACGTAAAATCACATTGTCCTGTGTGGAACTGAACCCTTGGAGGTAAATAAAGAATCCTTGTTTAGCCCACGTCGCAAAATCGAGCTATTCACTGAACATGAACAAGATTTTCTATGACCTGAAAAACTGGGAAGGGGTTGGGCTGTGCTGGAAAACCAGAAAACTTAACATGGAGTATTCTCCTTGAGCATTTCTTTTCACCGTCCATTTTTTTTCTGCCTACGGAAAGGTACCCAAAAACATTGAACGAATAACAGTATAGCCATTTCCACGTGAATTATTCAAACTCTCGTTTCTTCCGATGAACACTTTTGTATTGTAGCCGAACTGACAGCCTCTACACGAGATGAGATTTCAGCAGTTCAGTCAACCTCTATCGATACCATAATACCATTCTTCCTTCAATCAGATATCTGAGAAAAGAAGTAAGAGAACTCCTCAGAGTACCGGTACAGCAGAAAAGGCACTAATCATCTGAAAAGCTGTCGAAAATTTATGTTTTGAATGCTTATGTTATTTTAAACAAAGGCAGCAGTGCAATTCAGACCCAGTCTCCCCTGCGCGGCCAACTTACAATGCATCAGCATGTGAAGTCTGCAACCACCGAAAGTTCCATGCGGGTGGCTTTACTCATCGCGGGAGAGTAAATTCTCTTTGTAAGGTAAATGTGCATGACCACAGCACCGCGTACGTTGCGTTCGCCCTGCGGAAACCCTTTGAAACAGATGTTATTTCTAAAGTAGAAATGCTACGAGAAAAAAATGTGGTCCATGCTTCCACTAGAGTTGAGGAGGAGAGTGACGCATGTAGTAGAGACTCATCGCTGTTGCTGATTGGCTGCGACAGACGCTTAACTCGGTTGCTCGATGTCGTCGAAACCTTTGCAGTTGAACTGGCCAACCATAATCCTTTTCCTCGTCCCACGAAATGTAGCGTAGATACCCGAACATAAAGACCGTGGTGGGGGAGAAAGATTGACCGAAGTTTCCCGAACATTGGACAAGGGTGGGTGAAAGCTGCAATGGAGCTGCAGCCGAAGATTCCCGAACATCTACAATGACGTCTGGCACAATTTGGGTAATAACATTTTTAACCGATTAATTCCTTATTTGAACTGCTCTGCGTAAGTACAAAAAAAAGAAAAACCCGTTTATGTTCTGATTGTTTTCTAATTGTTGAGCTCCTAGGACTAGCAATAAGCCTCTTCATATCTGTATTCTCTCGTTACACGCACTTCGATTGCCTCTCGTCCCTCTAATTAGGGTATTAAGTATGAACTCTTCACCGAATTTAGTTTTATCATTGTAAAATTTCTCGTCACTGTCTTCCCTTCGACATTGTTGTCACCTTTATAGCTGCCATCATTGTTCTTTGTAACACAGCGCTATTGTTGGCAGGATCATTGTAGTCGCGGCAGTGTTGCTGTCCTTTTTATTTGTGTTTTCGCCCGTAGGTTTTCCCATCCGTCTAATTCCCCATACTGTAATTTCTCGGGATATGCACACCAAAACATTCTCCTGAGATCACTTAGTCGTACAGCACCACACAAAAGTGGCTGTGTTCGCAGTTTTCTTTCCTAGGTTTTTGGGGTCGTCCATATGTGATACGCAACAAGTTTCGGTCGATTATTTGAAACCTTCCCTCTTAATTTTTTCTACCTCATTGAGTTGTACAACAGTTCAGGTATCCAAAGACAGGTAAAATTGTTTAAAGTTATAGGGGAGAAAAAATCAACCAGATGAGAATTTCTAGGTTTCGTTAAGTATTTGAACAGAATAGTAGTTTCCTGCCTCTTACCGTTGTAAGATTTTAGCAAGATGTCCACTTGTAGTGTCCAACTCCCGGGAGTGTTTTCTGTGAAAAGTATTCAAGTAGGAGAAATCTCGGCTTGTGATGACGGCCGAAGGTTACCAACTACTCTGGGAGTGTCCAACCAGCAAGCGAGCACTGTTTCAAATATTTCAAATCCTTTACTATAACATATAAAACATCGAATTTCATCAGTACACAGGAATCTATACAGGTTTAGCAACATTCCCCCCCCCCTCCCTTCCGCGGATTGTGCCCGACCCGCAAGAACCACTTTAAGCGGGTCATCACTACTTGGACCTAACTTTTCTCCCCAGGCGTCGCTTTGCCGTCCAATCAGGCCCCGTTCCGTTTCGCCCCGCGCAGAACAGCCAACCGGCTCCCATCCCTTGGAAACGGAGCTCCTCCTAACCTACTGCCTAATGAGGGGTACTCTGCGAGGTGATTCATAGGCTGAGAAAAATCGCGGACGGGCGTCTTATGACCGTCATTTTTTTGTTTTGTTTAGGCTGTGCTGATCAGTTTTAAGAGGTTTTACAGAGGCGTTGAGGACTCTCATTTCCCGTAGAATCTTTTTCTTCGAGTACTTTTTAAAATAGTTTTGTGAGGTGTTTGTAAACTAATTTATCGTAAAATATATCAAATACTACGTGTACATTTTTTTTTTCAATTTGTTTTCAAAACCTTACACCTGCGAGGAAAAAAAAAGTTGTGAAAAACGGTCGAAACATAAAATGACAGCGAATTTCGTGCAATCATGAATCAATATGTGAACAATAAATAATATATTTAAGAAAATGGAAAACCCGACAATCGAACTTGCTTAACGTTAATTTTTTTCTTTTTTTGGGAGGAATTCATAAGATATAACTTTAAACAATCGATTTGTGCAACAATATTAACAGGAGTATTGTTGGTTGTGAAAAAGTTTTGGGACAAAGAAAAGTCTAAGCCTGAGAAATATGTAAGCATAAGGCCAGGGGATGTTCACCCTTTATTCCGTACACTTTTTAGGGAGTTGAAAAATCCCCACAAAATGTGGCGTTATCCTCCAAAACGCAGGTCTATTAATAGGATGCATTGAGTAGTGCGGCGTAGGAAGCTGTGGTGTGGTTCTCGGAGGTCGTGACGGCTCACCGGAAACCACGGAAAACTTAGCGCTTCTTAGAAGTGGGTTTGTTGCGACCTTAGCTAGGCCTACGCGCTGATACCCGTCACAAGGACCTGTGTCAAGTTTTCCGGCCCCACTCAAAATTTTACAAATCAGAGGACATGCATCGTTAGTTTAGCGTTAGTTTAGGTTAGTTTTGGCGAAAAAATCGTTAGTTTTGGAAAATAACCCCCCCTTTTTTGT
>Ga0058701_10005616_pt1 | contig 10454 bp, 8 predicted proteins | sample AgamicOrMae_FD_97039 | JGI IMG/M metagenome (GOLD analysis project Ga0058701, IMG submission 97039) | Agave microbial communities from Guanajuato, Mexico - Or.Ma.e | ecosystem: Host-associated > Plants > Phyllosphere > Phylloplane/Leaf | place: Guanajuato, Mexico | collected 2012-06-04 | reverse complement strand
TAACTTAACCTAACGTAACCTAACCTATACGAACTTTGGCGTTTGCGACTTTTCTCGTTTGGCGGTTACGGACTGGCGCTTGCGGCGTTGGCGCTAGTGGTTTTTGGCGCTATCGAATGCCCCCCATTTTTTAAAGAAATATGGAAATATTGTAAAAAAAAAAATCCGTTTACAAAAAAAAAGTTTGAAACCTTGAAATTCGATTTTTTATAGCTTAAAATTTTGGGAGATTTTATAAGTTTACCCAGGAATTTCACACAGTAAAAATAATATCCCATTTTGGGGAGTTCTATGACTGTTTTGTATGTTAAACGAAAACAGGGGTGGTACTTATTTTGGTTAGTTTTCAAGGTAGGCCTATGTTCAGCCATATCATTCAAAAGGGCTTGGCGAGGAGATTTCCATTGCTGAGGCTGAACATAGGTCCGTGTTAAAAAATAACCAAAATACGCACTACCCCCGTTTTACTTTCATACCCAAAGCAGGTACGGCATTCCAAAAAACGGGGATTTTGTTTTTACTGTGTAGTATTCTGCCGCGGCTTTGTAAATTGGGCTGAAAAATCAATGTTGACGATTCTACGTCGACTGTTTATTGCTGTGGCATTTTCCAACGTTATACTGCTGTCCTTCATAGGCATTAAAACGCATTTTATCCACAGTACAATGAATACTTGGGTAAAGAACCAAAATATTTGATTAAATTTTTGCCATTTTAACCATTTTTTAGTTTTCTTAAAGAAAACTCTTCCGGGGCACTATTGCGGATGATTCATGTCGTTAGCTCGAGTTTTTCAGTCTTACAGGGTTATTTGACCCAAAAAGGGAAACCTAACCTACTTTCGAATGGAGATGTTTACACTACGCTTGACGCATATTTATCAGGTGTTGATATCCCTATGCGTGCATAAAATATATTCAGAATGCCTAGTTTCATCGCCGGGTCTGTACCGTTACAGAAAACTACATCACGAATATTTTTGACAGGCAAATTAAACCGAATTGGGCCACACAGACGAAGTTGTTCGTACAGTTGCGAACCCCTTACGAGGGGAGCGCCCTTAAGCGGGGATCAAGGGCTTGTTAGGTGATTATGTCTTCAACGGACTAAAAAGGTGGTTGATTATTTGCGCCCTTGAGCGAAACAGGAAGGTGTTAAAAGCGCCCAGGGGAGCGTTCAACGGTATCCGAGGTGGCACATGCTAGCGGTTGTACCTTCAGTATTGGTTCAACCCATTTTCATAAAATCGTTCTTTTTGGATGCGAGCCTGAAGACGGAGAATGTACACAGGTATCTTATCAGGCTATCGAATATTCAAGGTCTAAAGCGAGAGTATACACCCGGTATATTCAGTTGCTACATACGGTACATATTATGTATATGTGACTTAAAGTATGTGATATCCATGATACCTAAGATTTATTTTTGATGTGATATATCTGATATATTCATGATATGGGTATCCATGTATCAGATGTGATAATATGTAATGTATATTTTGCATATCTGTGATGAAATATTAATATCTTTAATATGATAATTGTGATATCTATGTTATATGTATATGATATGGCATAATATATATGATTATTTATAATATGATATCTACATGGTGTGATATTTATGACATGATATCTATGATACAATATTTATGACAAATCTTTGATATGATTGTGATATAATGTCTGTGATAGATGACACTCTCCTAAACTCATAACAAGATTCTTCTTCACCGACTCTGTTCGACTCAAAAACAAAATGGTCTGAATCCATTTTCTCACTGACGATTTCATTGGACATTTTTCTCGCAAATATCCGTGCAATGCCGATATCTGCAAAAAGACAAGTATATTTCTTGCTCTATGAAGATGTGACTTTGAACAAACTTTAATTACCAAAATGGAATACAAACCTTTATCCAACCCGACGTGCTATTCATTTCCATTTTTTAATAAATTTTAATCTCGGAGGGCATTCGATTGCGCCAAAAACCACAAGCGCCAACGCCGCAAGCGCCAGTCCGTAACCGCCAAACGAGAAAAGTCGCAAACGCCAAAGTTCGTGTAGGTTAGGTTTGGTCAAGTTGGGTTAGGTTATGTTAGGTAAGGTTAGTATTGCGGTTAAGACATTTGGCGTTTGCGACTTTTCTCGTTTGGCGGTTACGGATTGGCGCTTGCGGCGTTGGCGCGTGTGGTTTTTGGCGCTTATGACAGCTACCCTTAAACCCTAATCAAAAACCTACCCGAAAGTTTAAAAAGATTGCAAAACAAGACATTTCCCAAAAATGTTTAAACCTAACCATCTCATAGAGCGTCTAAACGCATCCCCGAATATTCAATTTACAGCGACTTGTGCAATTGACGATTTAATATCCTCTTCCCCTCTGAAAAGGTGAATCAACATTAAACTAATGAGTACCACGTGGCTCTCCACACTCGGGTGATTTATACCGATTTCCAACGACACGCGCCGCGCCGCGGAAGAGTGGCTGGCCCAGACACGTGTGTTGGCCATTCTCATTGGAGAATTCAGTCGGAACGGAAAGAAGAAGCTATCCGCGGTAAATTGTATTACAGGTTGCATTTTCCACCTCTCGTGTTCTTCTCGTCAACGTGATTAGCAGAGCGAGACATAGGGCACCTAATCTAATGTCGCTCATTTTTCGGTGACAGCAACAAGCGCGGGAATGACTTACCTGAGCGATTGCAAAGCGGAGAACATGACTAACGCAAACTTATACGATTGAATAATGTCGTTTATCGTTTCGTGAAATAACTGTTCCAACCGCATTGTAAGTTGGAACATAAAAGGTTGGAAATTCAAACCTTTAAAACTGTGATTCCAGGTTGAGTTTCCCCACCCGACGCGGTGGAAAGTAAAATATGGTGAAATTGACAAAATTCCAGTTATTTATATATTTGACCTCATTGTATGATAAGAGGTAAGACTTTGAATTGTAAGATGTCTAAAAATCTGAGTTTTCCAAAACTGTCTTGTTTTTTTGTTTTTTTTAACTTACAGAATCCGCTGTGGACAGAGTTTCGTTTTCTTTCTTTTCTTTTAGTCTTGGTTGAAAACGGTTCACAGATTTGCAGAATTTCCCTTTTATTCCAAAAAATGCAAACCTGTTAATTAAAGTAATCATCATTAGGTGCACCGTATCGTTTAATGCATTTCTTGAAATGCAGTTGCGTGTTGCCAAAGTGCATCGAAAATCCTGTTTTTTATCTGGAAGTTTGTTTTGCGTGACCCCAACTTTCTTTGCAGAGGTCATTACTTTCCTCGTTGTAATTATATTGGTAAAGTACGAACTTAATTTCGAGACAATGCATGATTCACCCAAAAAATGAAAACAGAAATGCCGAAATAAAAATGATATCAGTTATTAATTTAGGCTCGGAGGACGTCAATGCTGGTGTACATGTGACTTTTGCATTATCTTCGTCTCAAACTTTGGCGGCATCTTAGGTTATGTTCGCTGTCTATGCTTATTGTTTGACTTGCAGCTTAGATGTATCTTAATGTTTAGATCTCTTCGAGGCATACTCTGTTTAATCGATAGATATTCTTATACTTGCCGTCTTTTGGACAAAAATGCAACGTAAGTTCACCTAACTTAAGTTTCCTTCTTCGGAGAACTTCAAGTCTACTACGGAGAACTTCCATGCGCGATATCCTCTTCGTCGCCTTATTATCATTGCACTACCAGTCTCAAAAGTATTGATCGCTCTAACTTTTTCAAACCTCTGTAGCTTTGGACCGGAAAGAGATCGACAAAACAGCCAGAATCACGTTGATAGATCTCTTAAAGATCTACCAATTTTACTCCGTGCTTTTCTGGCGTATCTCTCTCCGTTTCAAAGTTATGGAGGTTTAAAAAAATTGGGGTTATCAATACTTTCGAGACAGCTAGTACTGTAGAGAACCTAACCCTTAGTTGGACCTTACTCCATGTTAGACCTTCATTTCCGAAAATTTCCGCGTCGAAAAGCGTACTTCATATTACCGTCATTCTATGTAAACCAACAGATTTTACTATTTAGCTTCTTTAATACGACGGGTTTACTGTAGACTTTTGTTTCTTATCTGAATTTCTTCGAACTGTCTTACTTTGGTGCATCCATGAAAAATGTTCCAATCATTGTGATGTGGGGCAGGGATGGGGGAGGTCCGTAAAAGGAAGAACGCCCCTTTAAGGACGGCCCCGGCCCCCGAAGCAGATGGCGCGCGCCAAGTCCGACTCCAACGCAACCCCAAAGAGACTTTACGCAACGGCCACACAAAACACTTGTGCCTTTGCAATTCACTCCTATATAATCGGCGTCTAATTGACGATACGTTGATATCAGGTTCGCCCCTTCAAAATAAATACAGTTTAGCACCGGCTCCCGTCGATTTCGCTTTCTTGACGTGGTAGCGCTTTGTGTCACCCCACCCCGAAGAGGTCCGTATATCCTCCTTGACTTTCTAAAAAGTCTTGATTGAAAAAAAATACTTTGTCAAACGTCTAGATTATTTTTTGGCTGTTTTTTTGGGGGGGGAGTGGGGGGGAGGTATTAAGTGATGGAAAGTAAATAACTGTAAATTTAGTTCGATTTTTCAGTAGTGATATAAAGAAAATGTGGATGCTCTCTATCTAACCCTTCGAGAGAAATTCGCTCGTTTAAACCAAAAACTGACCATTCTGAGCTTCAAGTGGGCGAGTAGAAAATTTAAGAACTTCCGACATCTTAAAAGTGTTCCGTTAGTCGGCACGACGTACTTTCATTAACAATTCCACTCATCACAAACTCCGTCATGCCCAGAGCGAACTTTTGTATATTCTTCAGCACGAGCAATGAGCGAAAAAAAATGTATATCCTTAAATGACGAAAACAACAGCGTTGATTGAACGAAAAGTCAGTGATGTCGAAAATCTTTTTTTCTTATTTTTCATCGTCCGGAAAATTGGTGAACAGTTTTTGAACAAGTTAAACAAAGAAAAGTGCCCCGAACACACAACCTTGTTTACCAACGGAGACTTTGTCAGAAATTCTTGAGCGTTCAAAGCCTCTATCGAGAGTGAAAGTCATCGTAAACTTAAGACAATCTACGACCCGGTAGAGCGTCTATAATGAAGATGTCACGCGGTGGACTCTAGTCAGAAGCCAATAGTCTGCTCAACCGTTACAAGAGATGCTACCAGACGCCTCATCACCACGGAGCCGTACTCGAGGCAAGCCATCACCATCACGGTACTCTTCCATCATAGTCTTCAGTCTTCACTTCGGGCGCGCGTGTCAGTCTCGTGGCTACCACCTCCCCGACCTCCCACCTCCCCGACCTCCCACCTTCCCCACCTCCACCTCCCGGTCGGCTCCCCAAGGATTACCCCTGTCTCGCACCTGACTGCATCCTTCTTCTGCAAAGTTTCACCAGGTGGCACCGAACTTATTGGCGATCCATTGTTTATTTCGGTGTTAGAAGACACGTGTTTCTTCCAATAGATTTGATCCAAAGTCCTTCCTTGCTCTATGGTCTCAGTTATAGAGGTGGAATCTCTCAATGTGTTCGACCTTTCGTATCGCTGAGCGAGACCATCATCTAAAATAACCTCTGGTCGCCAAGTTGCTGCAACTTTTTCTCAGTGGCAGTTATTGCTGCCGAACTATAAGCGAAATCAGCTCAGAGAAGCGTTGCCTCAGCACTGTGCGTTCAAGTCTCCCGTAACCAAAAATCCTGCGTTGAAGTTTCTTGATATAGCTGAGGTGATTTACTGGTGATGCGCGACGAATCATGTCTTCAGCTGTTATACCAGCGTTTAAGTCTCCCTACTTTTAACTGTGCTCCAGCGTTCAAGTCCCTCGTCTTCAGTTGTATCCCGTGCGTTGAAATTTCTTCAGTTATCTTCCTTAAGCTGCAATCTACACCGTAGCAGTCAGGTCTCCCCAAGGTTTTCATCCAAGCGTTTAAATCTCTATTTTTATCTTCTTAGTTCTAATTGTTGCATTTGCAATCTCCTTGTTCAACTCCGGTTCAAGCCTTCCATTGATGTGGCTAAACAAGTCTCTATCTTATTATTGATCGCTCGCACTTTTTCAAACCTCTGTAACTTTGGAACGAAACGAGACACGGCGAAAAAGCTGAAATCCAATTATTTACAGATCTCGCAAATATCTAGCGATTCAATTTCGTTGTTTTCTGATCTCTTTCCGTTTCAAAGTTAAAGAGGTTTTGAAAAATTGCAGCGATCAACTTTGAGACTGCTAGTACAAATCCCCTTCAATCACACCCATAACTGGTAAAAACTTTCTGGAGGTGTTTTTGTGGCACGATTGGTGACCTTAAAGTTAGATTAACCTAGGTCAAGTTAGGTTAGGTTTCTTGTCGTACTTAGCTTCATCCGGCTCAGGGACGAAAAGTGAAATACAAGACGCGCGAAATTCAAAAGTTGAAATATACAGCGTTCCAATTAACCTTTGTTTGTTGGCTTCGCTTCCCAGTCGGGTTGAGGTGGTCGTGTTTTCGGCGCCGGTTTCTCGTGAGCGCACCCGAAAATGGCCCCAGCTCGGCTTCGCGTGGCACACGTGTTTGGGCGAAAGGACCCTCTGCTCCGCACACTTGAGAGGACTTGACGGGCTGTCTTGAGCCGTCGCTTCTCCATGCTCGGGTCCTCCCGAAATCGTCCGCTGGCCGGCCACCCCAAAAGTTTTCCACAAATGCAAGGCTTCTTCCGGTGGGTCCCCAAAATCATCCCGCCTCATTTCACTCCATTTGTCATCGCGTATCCCGTTGCGTAACGGGTGGATTTAAGATACTTGAGGGGTGATTTAGGTAACTTTGACCGAACAGAAACGGTACTGGGTACTTCTTGGAACTAACGGTTCTGTCAGGGTAAACAGCTGCTTTTTAACCCACTTATTCGGCGCTGCCAAATCGGCAACTGTTGCTGGAATGGATTACTCACAGGAATGATTTCAAATGCCAAGAAAATGTTTTCTTGATATAATGACAAACAATTTTTTTTCCTTACCGTAAGAATTTTTTTCTTGGCTCAAGATTTTTTTCTTATAGCGAGAAAAAAATGCTACAAGAAAAAAATTCTTGCGGCAAGAAAAAATCGTTTTCTTATTATATCAAGAAAACATTTTCGCGGTAATAGAAATCAATTCTGTGGGAGATACATTCGACAATGACATCAAGCTGCTGTAAATAACTTCTTGTTTTCATATTGGATATTTACTATGTAAATAAATACGAAGTATTCGCACATCTGTCCCATATAAAACAAATGTATTAGGTTTGGTTCCGTGCGTTCAAGTCACCTCCCATTTAAAAACGCATTAGGTTGTTTTACGTGCGTTTCGTGTGAACAGCTTTGCTAAATTTAATTAGTCTTTATCTTGGTTGAGAAGATTTTAAGATGTGATTAGAAAGTTTAGACAGGAAATTTAAGAAATCGAGGAAATTAAAGAAATCGGCAGGCAAATAAAGAGAAAGTGTCTTCATGTGTCCACAGGAAACGGTGCCAGGATTTCTCCTCGATTGTCGAAGATGAACATCTTATTGACATCAGTGTGTGCTGGACTTATTGGTTGGAGATCGTGGTGAGTGTTATCTTGATAAAACTATCGTTTAGATATTTCAAAGATAGCTTAAAGCGCATTTTTTTTTATCCTCTAGCTGCGAATATTTGTTGCAAACGTTTTCGCTTGACTTTCAATCAAAGTAACAATAATCGAATGGTCACCGGAGCAACTGGGATAATGCTGCGTTTCGGAAACGTTTGCAACTTGCACTAGGGAAATCGTAGGGAAATCCGGAAAAGGTCAGGAAATAAAAGGTGGAGAGGGATTTCAGAGTAAAGTCAGGTACAGAGTAAAAGGTTGACTAAAAGTAAAGGATAATTCCGCTTTTTCAAATATATATTTCATAATTATTTTTAGTATCAAGAAGTCATGTATTGTGACTCATATAATAGTTCTCTTTTTTTAACATGCTTTTTCCTAATTATGACAGTCTTAAGGATTTGGGCGGTTTTTTAAAAATGCGAATTATCCGACATTTTTTACTTCCTCGCAACAATTGGAGATTAAATGTCATATTCAGCCTCTAATTGATTTCTCCGAATGTCGAGACAACGTCGTGAACATAATTTTGCCAACTGAGATGTGCGCTACGAGCACGGTGCCCACAGACGTCGCCGTAGGGAGTTTTGGCTAATCCGTGGTTAGTGAAGTTGGTTGGCATCTTCTCCGGTTTCCGGGTCGGAAAGTCGGCGCCGCGTCGCGGCACACGACGCGATTCCGGGAACTCACAGAAGCCATCGCCGGAGCGGAGGCGGGCGGGACGGAGACGCCAGATAGGCGCTACCGCGCGAGCGAGTGAGAGGGCTAGAGGAGGGGAGGGGCCAACTGGTGGGCCGACCGGAACGGAGAGGGCACGCGCCATTCCCACTCGGAAAGGGGAGGGGGAACGAAGGTGGGGTGGGGCGGGGGAAGGTGGGGTGGGGGGTTGTCGGAATACTCCGGCATGAGTCGCGCCGCGACGTTTAATACCTTCGGGACAATCGTTTTATGGCGGAATAAAGCCCGTTTCATGGCCGTTTGATTACGGAATAAAATCTGATCTCTAAATTATTGACAAGTTAGGAAGTCGTTAAAGTCCTGGCAGAAAGGGTTATCCATCAAAAAATGTTGCTTGCTTGACTTTTGTGATGCGCCTCAGAAACTCCGTAAAAAGGTTATCGCCATTGATGGGGTAATTTTCTCATTAAACAAACTCGAGAGTTGAAAGTATATTGCGTTTCAAACGGTGAGGTATCCTTTCCTGCATTGTGAATTCTCACTTTTGAATTTCCCGCTTTGTGTGTTCCACATACTGCAGTCAGACGGGGCGACATATGAGGCAACTAACCTAAGTGAGAGGCATGAGACTTGATGGCAGGAGGTTAGGTTCGTTGCTCTGTACAGTGCTTCGCTCGGCTTTCAGGAAGGCTGGGCTCTCAGGCATCAGGAAGAATACAAGACATCAAAAACCAGTGAAGCTCTCGTAGAATCCAGTGAAATCTTTCGAGAAAAACAATATAAATATAAATAATAGCTTGACTGCACGTATTTAATATAATTTCTGTGGTATGTATATGATTTCTTCCCTGTCCATAGGGACGCGAACCAAAGTGCAAAATTACCAAAAGAAACGTACGTTTGACAGTGTCAACAATTTTTAATGGCGCATTTAATCTTGAAAAGGGCAGGAAAAATAACTCTTGTTTGAATGCTTAGAACTGACCCTACTTGACAAAGCCTTTAGGTCCAAGTCGTTCATTTAATAGGGATGTATTTTTTTTAGGTTCCTGTCGGTATCCATACATATCGTCGATTTTCCTATCATATACTTATAGCTAAAATAGGAGATTTTCATTCCGTAAATATTCACTCGATTTCTACTCGCACCTTACAAAAAGTTAGGTGCAAGTTGCCTCTAAAAATGACCTTCTATATTCTGTAAATATGTGATCCGCTTTTGGATTGCCGTCAAGTAACGATTTGTTGTGTACTAGTTATATTAGGTCAGGCTTACGGTTTCTTTTAGTTAGGTTACATTTTGGTTAACCCAACAGCCCAAAGTATTAGGAGTGAAATTTAGCTTAAGAAAAATTGAAAGGATTTTTTCCGTTAAAATACTCAATTTTAGGCTTTGGGAAATGCCTAAATAATTAAATTTCAGGTTTCCAGAGGGTTGATCTTTTTTAACTGTGACAGTAGTGAACGGGAAAGATACTCTAAAACTAATTTTCCTGTTGCCGAATGGCATCGCAAGGTAGAAGTGGGTCAAGATTTTAAAAACTAAAGTTACGTTGTTAAATTACGTAAAATTACATAGTTAAATTACGTCAAATTACGTTGGTAAGGTGTAAGGTCATATCAGGAAATAATACGTGTAAGGAGTTTGTCTTAGAGTCCTTGGATGCGCTAACAAGGTTAGACTCAAGTCACCTTCACCCCCACGAGCAAGTCCGTCGTCTAGTTTAATGGGTAACTATCGTAATTATAAAAAAGTGACGCGCGGCGTTACGGCGGCGGCGGCGGCGGGGCTATCGGGGGATGTTGTGCACGTGCGTCTGGTTTAACGAACTCGGCATTGTTCCCGCAAGCCAACTGTTACCAGATGGCCCAACAGCCGGCAGGGCGCACATCAGAGCAGAGCGCAGCAGAACGAGGCCAAGAGCAGGCGAGTGGGTGCCCAAGGGGTGGCTCTCTCTTTCTCTCTCTCTCTCGCTCCGCCTTTGCTACTGCACTGTAATTTTTTAGGGTAGCAATTTCAACCTTTTAGTTTAAATTTGGTGCCACCCTCCGTTGTCAATCCGAGCGGAGCGATAGCGAAGCGAGGCACAAGGCACCTAACCTAACTTAACCTAGGGTTACCCAACTAAACGGTCGCCAAGCCTGATGCCGCTTACTTCTCGGCGCCCG
>Ga0058701_10005615_pt1 | contig 10455 bp, 7 predicted proteins | sample AgamicOrMae_FD_97039 | JGI IMG/M metagenome (GOLD analysis project Ga0058701, IMG submission 97039) | Agave microbial communities from Guanajuato, Mexico - Or.Ma.e | ecosystem: Host-associated > Plants > Phyllosphere > Phylloplane/Leaf | place: Guanajuato, Mexico | collected 2012-06-04 | reverse complement strand
AAAGTTCGCGCGGTTCGACCTCCGCGAGAAACGCCATCTAGCGGTTGACGTTGGTACCATCTGGTGGAGCCCAGGTAGGCAAGCCCGCAACACGGTTGTGTATATATCGTTTACATCCTGTACTGTGTGCTGTAAACATGTCACCGCATGCTAGGTTCCTTATGCCTCGCTTTGTTACCGCTCCGCTCATCCGTTGCCATGCCCGATGCCAGATACTGTTCCGCGACCGTTAGGCGAGAGTCTCCACTCCGCGGAACGACCAAAGGTGGAATTGAAGAGGTGGAAATTCCATCTTTCACTTTTACAGTTGTCAGAGCAGGAGTATACTCGTGTGCTGCTCATCACTCAGAGCAGGCAGTAAGTAGAGCAATGTAGAATTGCGCTAGACTAACTGGGCCAAAATCGTCGGCAACGGTTCAGTATGTTGTTCCTAATTTGCTGCAAGTGTTGTGAATCTACAAAACTGGATGAATTGCCTTCAACACCTTAACGAGACTCCGGAGGGGGGGGGGGGGCGTTAGCTGCCGAGTTGTGTGAACACCGCGGCAAATTCCTTTGTAGACGTGCCTTTGTTAGTATTCACTCATACAGTAACCTAATTACCCGCTGTGCAAGTCACTTTCCTATTGCTCTTAAATGCTCCTTTTATTACCGCGAATTGATGTTTACAGCACTTTATAAGCACTTGAACCAGTACTTCGAGGAATTGAAGGTAGTGGCAGCTTAGACTATCATTTTTTTTTTAATTTTTTGTTTTAGATTCCAGTCTTGGGGCTGTTCTCAACATGGTTTTGTCGCCACGTTTACCCTCTTTTCGGCGATGCATTATTCTAAACCCATACAGTAAATCAGTAAAATTTTACTTAAATTAGTAGGAATTTGTTCAGAGTGTTGACTTTGTTTCACGGAATTTGGATGCGATAATCTTCCTAAAGCTATGCTGATGCACCGTTCATTCAAACGAGGGGTCAGTTGACCCGACTGCCCAATTTAAAATGTATTAGGTTGGGTCCCGTGCGTTCCAGTCACGTCCCATTTAAAATGTATTAGGTTGGTTTACGTGCGTTCAAGTCTCCCTGCATTAATGTATGTCGGGTCAATAAGCAACACCCTTCTAAAAATATCTACCCCCATTGAATCCTAACCTCAGCTTAACCACCATAAACGGTACCTCAATAAATCTAGGTAAACGTTATCAACCTCGTCGAACTTGCTTAACCAAACGTATCACATAACTCAGCTTTTAAGTTGAAAATTTTAATCAGTCGAAATTCATCTTCACTTTGAGAAAAGGGGTACACTTATGTCGTCACTGACCGGTCATAACACGGATCTGGTAAGATCTTCAGATTAATAAATGTTAAACACATACCTTGCTCCACTTATATAATGTTTTATTTAATTTTTGACCATAATTTTGAAAAATCAAGGAAAACTGAGACGTTTATTTTTACAAATAATAACGGTCGTTTATCTTAAAAAGCCATTTGTAGTTTTAAGAGCAGATTTTTTACAGCCATGTTCTTGGAAGCAGCTCTTGGGCAATAAATGGTTAGGGAGACAACTCTATATCCCGATCTATTCTGCTAAATTAGTAGATCTAAAAATTGCAAGATAAAAAATTTGAAACAAAAATGATCTCTTTTTTTGTTTATTTTTTTAGTTTATGTACAAAGCAAGCCGATTCTGTATTCTTAACACCACGTCCTTAAAGTGGTTATGATGCATAATGTTCTAATTCACCGTCCGTCCTCCTTTGTCACGCAACAAAACTTCCTGTCGTCTTCCCTCCGCGCTGTTACATCATATTTAAGCCATAGTCCGTACTCAAACCTTTGAAATGGGTAACACTTAGAAGTAAGTTTTCAGGGTAGCATTTCCTACCTTTTGTGTTCATCGGAGATTCAACCGTTCGTTCATGGACGATACTGCGCGCAAATAGGGTCGCGTTGGTTAGGTCAACAGGTCAGGTTGGGTGCTTATGGGCATTCAGTATGGCCCCGCTTGACTTTCGTCATAATTAATGCCGTTTACCTCTCATTGTCATCGGTAGGCTGCTGTTACCGAGAAGTTTGTGATATCAGGCTTCGGTGTCAGCGAAACGGTAGCAATGCAAATGAATCCCACAGTAAAAAATAAATCCCGTTTGGGTAGTCCTATGCCTGTTTTGGGTGTAGAGGTAAAACGAGGCAAGAGAGTAATTAGGTTATTTTTAAACATATACTTTTAAACAACCACATCAATGAAAAGGGTCTCGTCGAGAGCTCAAAATTAATATGGTCATTGGTTTATCTTTAAAAATAGCCAAATTTCGCCCTGTACCTGTTTTACCGGGGGCATTCGATAGCGCCAAAAACCACAAGCGCCAACGCCGCCCGCGCCAGTCCGTAACCGCCAAGCGAGAAAAGTCGCAAACGCCAAAGTTCGTATAGGTTAGGTTAGGCCAAGTTAGGTTAAGTTAGGTTAGGCTAAGTTAGGTTAGTTTAAGTAAGGTTAGTATTGCGTTTGACCTTTGGCCTTTGCGACTTTTCTCGTTTGGCGGTTACGGATTTTCGCTTGCGGTGTTGGCGCTTACAGCTACCCGTATAGGACTACCTAAAACAGGAATTATATTTCACTCAACTTCGGTTTACTAACCCACGCGATTGGTTGTCGCTCATCGTCATAAGACTATATGTAAAGAAAAAGGAAGAAAAAAAATCCACCTGTGAAATTATAACAGTGCCGCGCATCAGAATCCACAGTCAAGGGACACAAGTCTGTGGACAGGTGTCATTCGCCTGCCGGTTTTATTCCGAATAAATTCCAATCAAGGTGCTACTTTCCGTCATAATAAGCATCACAGCAATAAAATTCACGGAGGCGTGATTGAAAGAGTTCGCGCGACCAAATCTACTACTAAAATGTTCACATGTCATTTGGCAAGGCAGCCGTGGCAGCGGCGTGGCGTGGCAGGCGCCCATAGGCGCTCGCAGCGCCCCCTGCGCCCCCCCCGCGAACCTCCAGGCTCTGCTCGCCTGCGTCGCCGTCGCACGACACTCATCACCGCACTGTCTCTTCATTTCCCGGCGCAGTCATTTAACAGTCCCGTTACTGACTTCGCAGCACTTCGTCGAGAGGGTATTTTACTCTGCGATGATCGTTTGCGATCTTGATAATGTCATTTAGGCGACTACTGGGCGATGTTTGCGTAATGCGCGTTGAAGATGCAGGCTATAAAATGGATAGTAAATCCAAATGATACACTGGTAAAGGTTAAATTTGATTTGGTTACAATTGCATCTGTAGAGAGATGCACTCCTTCAAACGTTGAACTTTTTAGGTCTTGTGCTTTACCTTTAAGTCGGGGAGAACTTTAGTGGAGTGAGGCTCTGAGCGACTTGTTTAATTTAGCATCTGATGGTTGCCTTGTCGTTGTGCCGATTGCTTTTCGATTGCTGTTGGTTTTTACGGAGAATAAGCGCCACTGTTTTGGTGACAGCCCGAAAAATGGAAAGATCAGGAAAAGTGGCGGAATATCAAAACTTAATTTTTTAATTATGTTTTAGTTGAATCCCTAATACGATTCGACCAACCGTGAATATCTTTTTTTTTTAATGACAACTTTTTCTTACATTTGTGTTCACCAGGAAAAAGCTAGATAAATCGGTATACACCCAAAGGCCTAAATGGCTGACAGTGATTTTTTTTTAAATTTTGATTTTAGGTTGGCAGCACAGTTGAGATTGACTGAAACGCGGATGTACCTCCCTATCTAAATACATAACCAAACACAAATTGAAAAAAAAGAAAAAAAAGAAAGCAGCCATTTATGCCCTTATTGTTGCGAGATCATTTTTATTGGACGTATCGCATTCGAATCGACTCACTTTCATATTTTTGACAGTTGTGTTGGTAATGTTTATGCATTTTAATCCGGAGGATATTGCGCTCGATCAGGTCAGTTCAATGATTGCCTACACAAATTTCTCTAAACGAAGTCCTTAGATTTGAATGCGACAGGACTTTTGGATCTCCGCACTGAACAGGCATTTTCTTTCTCAGTGCACATTTACTCTCTCATACCATACCTGTTTCAAAGTGACTGAAACGGGAACCTGTCCTTGATTGGTTTGTAATTTAGACCAATAACAAGCCTCATCAAAATGAAGGAGGTGGCCTAATATTGATCCTCTGGAAACCAACAAAAAATCGTTTCAAACCCTCGTTTCCTCGTGTTTTCATTTCCACATCCTTTACCCAAGAAACAATTTGCAGTCGGCGCATGGCCCAATATTGGCGAATATCGGCGCGATATCGGCATCCAATATTGTTCCGACATCGAAATGATAACGCCGGACATTATTGGTCCAATATTGGGTCGACGTTAAGGTCTCTTTAAAACTGCTGTAGCGGCGATGTCCCGTTTTTATTGACCCCTCAAGGGCCGCAACTCGCCACCGGTAACTCGCTCGCTGCCTTCTCCTGATCCACTAAAAGTATTCTATTACTCAACAATATAAAATTGGTATGACATTGAAAGGGGAAGCAACAAGCTATTGTTGCAGACAGAGCATATAGGCGCTTTCTCGTTCTTTACCTGTGACACTTTCCCGCTCAACAATGGAGATGGCGTGACGGGCGGCGCGTGCGGGGGGCGCCAGACGCCGCGCCGGCGCCAGCGGCGCGACGCGGACCGGCTCCGCGACGCAACAAACGCGAGCTCTTACGTCAACGCCGCCGCTTCCCCAAAATTGGACACCGAAAACGCACGACAATTTTTAGTCGCCGCGATAGATTTTTGCTTCCCGACAAGAACTATTGCGCCTTTTTCAGGAGGATGCTTCAAGAATAGGCTTGCAAAATTTTAGCTCACAAGTGGACTTACAATTGTCCGCCCCCGATTTTCTTTAACTTTCAGGACTTCATGATGGCGGTATGAGAAGATACCCAAGCCGGCTGCCGAAATTCATTTTTACTACCTTAAAAGTAACGTTAAAATTATAACAAAAAATATGTATCAAAGAAATTTAAAATTAATAATCTTTCTTTATAAAGGAGGTTCTGAAGACTGAAATTTTTCAAATTTTGTGATAGTTCTAGCCTTTTTTTAAATAAAGCACTTGTCATTTTTTATTTATTTATTATTATTATATTTTATCCTTTGTTTAATTTTTAAAGGTTCTTTAAGATAGTAAAAAAAAGAAAAAATTCAGCAGTAAGTTTTTGGCTTGGTTATCTTTCCATACCAACATCCCAAAGTCCTGAAAATATAATGAAAATCGGAGGTGGCTTATGAATAGACTCCCCTTGTTTGTTCAGTAACGCTCGAAGTAGGCTATTTGCTGTCAGATTATGTCATCGAATTTTTTAAAAATTACCAAGTACAAAGTTGAATAGGGTTCTAAATGATATCTTTTAAAGTTCTTTCCGCGTGCTCCGTAAAAGAAAAGCTCTTTTAGGACAAATCTGGGTGGTTTTTAGTTTTCAGAGATGGTTTATAATCAGAAAATAGCTCTTTTACCTCAAACAATAATTAATCAATGTCGGCGGAGGTGAATTTTTTTGAAACAGTCTTAAGAGTCATGAAATTCCTTTGGCCGTACTGTATTTACATTTCTGAGATGCAAATCGCTTACTGATAATCATTCTTTTCCAGGTATATTCCAGCTGATTCCACTTATGAATATGTGATTCGTGGACATCTTGCAGTGGCATTAGGTCAGCGGGCGTCATAGAGTAAGTAAATATATTGTCGTTGAGCTCTAGTGAGCGCGCAGCAAACCACACTAAGATTTTTTTGTAGGTTGCGTTTTCCTGTCAGTTCTATCCTTGTTTAGGTTATATGAGCGAGGTGGCTTACCCCACCTTGGTTGTGAGGATCAACGACATACATAGTCGCTTGAATTAGGTTAAGTGACCTGTTACTCGCTATCGCTTAGCTTGGCGACGAATAAGGTTGAACGGAAGAGGTTGAGAATACAACGCTTAAAATTGAGAGTGTAAACGTCTTGTTGAGGCGGCGGGCGCCGAGGCACGTCTTTTATGTTGTGACAGCTCCTTGCGTCGGCCACTTGTCTCCGGCAAATGGACTCCACCGTCGCCTCTGCTATCGCCGTGCGTGCTTAAGCATGTTTGTCTTCCGCAAAAGGTCCTTACTTCGACCCTTGCGAACGGTAGTTATAGCCTAACTGTTATACCATTAACCCATTTTTCACTTGTTCAGAAGGCCTAGCCTTGTAATCGAGGGCGATGCTTGGGGAGGGCTGAACCGTTCTCTCCGGAGAGACGCATCGAACTGTCGGACACGAACGTTGTCCGAGACGAAAAGTGTCAGACACGAATCGTGTCCGACACGAAAAGTGCTCGAGATGTCCGACACGGAAAGTGCCTGACATTGATGTCCGACACGAAAATTGTCCGACATGAATGTAATCCGACACAAAAAGTGCTCGGCTTTGATGACCGACAAGAAAAGTGTCCGACATGAATGTTGTCCGAGACGGAAAGTGTCCGATATTGATGTCTGACACGAAAAGTGTCAAGCATGAATGTTGTCCGACACGAAAAGCGCCCGACATTGCTGTTGTCCGACATTAAAAGTGTGCGATATGGATGTTGTCCCAGACGAAAAGTGTCCGACATGATGTTATCCGACTCGGTGTTCGTCACGGAAGTTTTTCTACAAAATAATTGTCTGATAAAAGGGCGATTTAAATAACCTAACCTTCCCTACAAATGCGGGAAGTCACCCAGAACCTTAAATGTCCAGCATTATTGAAACGCATACCACCAAACCCTTTTGTCACTATGAAGTATTAAAATCTTTCGGCCTCTGTCAGGTTTGGTTGGAGTACAGCCATGCCAGCCTTGCCTGAATCGCAACAGCGAAATTATAGTCGAAGAGGAATAAAATTCACCCTGGATGGAGTGTTTGTCGAATAATGCCAGTAAGAAATGAAGGAAATTAACTTTCAGCGGTGTGAGATTTATTTGCGGAAACGGTTTTTTTTTTTACTCCACTGTGAGTCGATATTCACTCTGGGTAGTTCATTTTCAGTATCCATCGCAACAATTTAGCGTGTCCTCGAAGTTTTTTTTCGTCGTGTTTTTTTTTTTTTTTTTTTAATTTAGCCCGACTTGTGCCATAACTTTGATGCAAGGAAAATTTTTCTACGCAAAGGTTTGAAAGTATATTTATTTTGGTAGCGGTTCTGCTCTAATTTTGTTCCTACCTTTAAAGCTTTGTTAATATTTGGACTCGATTTTTTTAAAACTTGATAATTTATTGATTTAATGAATGGGCAATTTAGGATATGGTGTCGGATTGCCATCTCAAAAAAATAAATAATAATAATAATTTCAATAATATGTGTATTTAAGTTTGCGTTTGTTTCAGTGATGTTCAGTTATCTGTAAGTGAACCTGTGTGTGTAAGGTACCTCTGCATTCAGATTTTGTAAATTGGAATTTTATCAAGAATCATTTTGGTATGAATCTTTTGTTAGAGTCTGACCGTTTAGTAGATTTTATGAAACTTACTTGAATATATCAGAGCTACGTGTACCCCTTGCAGTCAACGGAGGTCTAAATTTTTTAACACTGTCGGATCTTCGAAAATGTTTGTTACACAAATTCGGTTCTGAACCCGCAATCGAAATTAGTAGACTCGACTTTCACCAGTTTTGCCCCTTTCTCTCTGATTGCCGTTCGGATTTTGTTAAGGGCAAACTGCATTTTGTCGGTCGAGCGACTTTTGTAAAATGAGAAATTGCGAGTTCCGTCGTCGCATGAAATGAACCAATTTGCCTTTAAAAGGCGAGCGTTGGCAGCCAAGCCACTTTGAAATACGACTTAACTGCTAATTTGTCTGCCTCATTGCAGAAATCACCTTGCCAACTTCAAATTTGCTCGTAACCTAAATTTTCAGTTTCAAACGTATTTTCCGGTTTTATCATGGTTCAGTTGTCACCAGGCGAGGATTTTCGACGCACAACCAGGGATACTTTAAACTGAGTATTTGAAAATAGAATAAAAGATCATTTCTGTAAAAAGTCCCTTTCGTCATTGAGATAAATAAAAGGCATTACTTTAAATTATTTTTCTCGATGTCGGTATCCTTTGTCGATTCGCGATAGAGATCACTATTTGTAAAAGTGAATAATAGTGGATAATGTATTTAGTTTTTTTTTGTTTTTCCTTATTGCTTTGCTTTATTGAAAAACTGTATTTTTTCTTATATGTTATTGCCACCTTGTCATCATTACTGTATATTCGTTGTAACTATAGCGCCTTAATAGTGAGCTTCACTTGCTCGTTGGGGTAATTCCAAAAATAAATAATAATAAAAAAATCAGGATTATATAGAGCAAAAAGCATAGCCTATTTTAAATTAAGTGAATTTACATCGTAAACGTAACATTACGATGTCAGTGAGGACAACTTGACCCAAATTAATTTCAAACGAAGTTTTTCGTCGTAAAAAGTCAACAAACCGTGCGATATCATGTCACGAAAAAATTGTATGTGCGAGACGCGTTTATGACTCGGAAAAATTAGGGATAACTTCTGGGCAGGTAAAGCGCAACAATGCGGGTTAATAGCTCGAAAGTGCATATAACCTCCTTTCCAACGTTTCGTTGACACTCAAACCGCAGCGATAACTGGTTTGGGGAACGATTTTGACGAAATTTGGAAATGAGAGTTCGGTGCGTTATCGCCGACGGGGGAATCCTGCTGAGGATTGGGTGCTGCAATTGACAGGGGCTCAGCCGACGCGGCGATGGATAGAAATTCAAACGAAAGTGGCTGCTGTGGGCTGCTGGAGTAGTTCTGCTCACACAGTCACGCATAATTGGGTTTTCTCTTACGACCAAATGAGGCCGGTACCCGTCGACGTATCTAGCACCCGGTATTAAGCCGGCCCGAACTGTTATAACTTTGGCTATGGGGGAGAAATGGGGGAATCGGTGAAGGAATACTTTCTCATACATTCCTTGTCATTAGGCGGGTTTGGCGAGAAGGTTTGAGTGCGATATTGGCCTGGCTTTTGCGAGGAATTCGCAATAAGCGCGTGAAACGAACTGTGGGTCTGTTTCCGTTGTCCATTAGGCCTAATAGTTCAGGAAGATTTTTGGTTGAGTTTTCTTGAGTACGATTGTATCATAATTTCCTATTTCCGGAAAAAAAGTTTTCTACCACTATAATTACCACCCACGCCTCTCCTTCAGAACTGCAATAGCGAATAGTTCCGTTTACTCCAAAGGAAATATCTTGCAGCTCTGAATTACAAACTCGGTGACTTTTGCTTATTGTTAATCGCAGTCGTAAAATTGACTTCAAGCAAGCTTATCCTTGGCATATTAAGTCTTGAGATAGTTCCATTGAAAAGAGAGAAACAATACGCATACAGTTTTTTCTGAGAGCAGTTTTGCCTGGTTCAAATGACACAGCTGTGCGACAAGGAGAACCTCTGTTGATAATTTAGGACACTCTGTCTCGGCTGGCAAGATAAAGACAAAGGGCTAATTTGGGCTTTTTTATTTGTATTTTTTATTTTTTTTTAAGGTCTGATCGCTTTGGTGCGGCGCCGGAGTTTTTGGAATCTTACCGCTTCATTCATTTAAACAAATTCGAATTGATTGAAATCAACAACTGCTCGTGCTTTTATATCTCAGGCATCGATCACCATGTGACCTCGAAAGCGTCTTATTCTAGCAAAACTCAAATTTAGACTCTCCAATCAGGCATCTCTTATTGTTTCAATTACTCTTAATCTAGATTTATAACCTTGCAAAAGAGACATCTGTAAAGAACCATCAATTTTATCATTTCTTGTAGGAGCGTTAGCAATCGTTAATCATTTTATACTACTTGTCAATCTTCGAAATGATGTCGAAGTTGTCTCACATGTCAGTAATATTCCTGGATTAAAGTAGTCGCTCATCTTAAAAGTCTGAAATAAGTGTCGGAGACGGAATGCTAAATTCGCGCATATCAAAGTGTCACCGTGAATAAATATTTGTGAGCGCTCTCACATAAAGCAGATTATGTATAATTGGCATCTGCTCTGTATCGCAGACCTGTTTCTTTTCTTTCGGCTAACTTCAAAACTGTCACACCACATGCAAATTAAAAATCTTCTTAAAACTTACCTAAATAAAATAAAGCTGATTTTCACCCAAAAAGCAAGTATTTAAAACTGTTTAAAAAATAATTAAAAACAGGATTGAGGCGCAAATGTAACCAAGTTTCGCAAGTTTCTTGAACTTTAATTAAAAGACAGTTTTAAATCAGAATATTTTGAATAATCGAGCTGAATATTTTGGAAAATTTTAGGGCATTAAGCTTCCGCATTACCCCCCCCCCCCAAAAAAAAAAATCCATGCCTGGGAAAAGATATAGTTTCCTTAAATATGGCCAAAAGTTCCTTTGGTAAAATAATTTTTTTTGTTTTTTTTTTTTTCGTTTTTTTTT
>Ga0058701_10005614_pt1 | contig 10455 bp, 7 predicted proteins | sample AgamicOrMae_FD_97039 | JGI IMG/M metagenome (GOLD analysis project Ga0058701, IMG submission 97039) | Agave microbial communities from Guanajuato, Mexico - Or.Ma.e | ecosystem: Host-associated > Plants > Phyllosphere > Phylloplane/Leaf | place: Guanajuato, Mexico | collected 2012-06-04 | reverse complement strand
CCTCTGCACCACCGAAAACTCGCCCGTGCAGTCGATTCTCTGTTTTCAAGGTTCTAAACTTCGTCCCAACTCGCCCCGCCAGTCCCGACTCGCCCCACTTTACTACGTACTAATAAGAGGCGACATTGCCTACGCAAGTGGAATCTCCATGCGAGGTTTCACAGGTTTTCGCCGTTGTTTTGTGATTATAGGTCTGAAAACTGCCGCGTCACGTCAGCTCATATACGGGGTGATTCAAGTTTAATGTAAAAAAAATTAAACCATGGATAGGCGAAGGGATTCTAAGACGAAAATGTGAAATGAACATGGGGTCTAAAACGTACCGTTTGGCGTCCAGACGCCTTCGAACGGTTTGTTTTGGTACCCATCGTTTAGCAAAGGTACTACTCGTTCGATTAAAACCTCCAGATTTTTGCGTGCGCCAAATCATGTTGAGTAACTTTGATTCCCATACATTTTGTCGTAACTTCAACAGTTTAGGCAGTAGATGCTGGAAACAAAAGGTAAACACTGTCCCATCTGACACAACATTTTAACTTCTAAGTTAATCGGTTCTTAGTGCCTAAACCGTTCAAGTTATGAAAAATTTGTAGGAATCAAAGTTACTCAAAATGGTGTGGCGCACCTAAAACTCTGGATGCTTTAATCGAACGATTAGTACCTTCACTAAACGATGGGTACTAAAACAAACCGTTCAAAGGCGCCTGGACGCCAAACGATACGTTTTAGACCCCACGTTCATTTCACATTTTCATCTTAGAATCCCTTTGCCTATCCGAGGTTTCATTTTTCACATTAAACTTGAATCACCCTGTAGATGTATAATCTTGATTTTTTATCAAGAAATCCAAGTCTGTCGATTAAGTAGTTTGAAGTTGTCTCAAAAAAGACGGTCCGCCAGGTAGCCCTCGCGAAAAATCCATGTCTTTGGCTTAAAAGTCGTTAACAAGACTTTGAACAAATACATAAAGGTCAAGTCGAGGTAGGGTATCTTTTTAGCAAGATTTCGCGAGTGAGGCGATCTTTAGGGGGTCCGAATAAATCTTTTCCTAGCTTTGTACCCGTTTCTCCTCAGATTCGCGAAGAACTTAATGTCTTCGCTTGATATTACCCTCATCTTTTTTCGTGTAACAATTTGTCGGAGATCTCCTCGTAATTCTGAATTTCGTCCTTCATCTGTGTAACTATTTATATTTTTCTTTGAGAATTCCGTGGCATTCTCTATTGTGTCAAAGATTTGTTTTGATCTACCTTCAACAGTGAAGACCCTGGACATGGAATCTCTCCTCTGCAATGTGTAACTTTGTTTTACAAGCATGCCTGCTTGATTGACGCATTAGTCTCTTATGAATAAAATATTAGAAAACACTTTGGCGGACCCCCAACATTCACCTTGACAAAGTTTTATCTTTGACGTCAAATTGAGATTGTCGACGAAAATTTAAAATTTAGACGAACAATGTCTGTCAGGGAAAATGAAGTATTGAAGATCGAGTGATCGTGGAATACATGTCTCAGGTCGTGATTAATATTATTCCGGTGGATGGAAAGATCTTTTAGCCTAAATAGAAGTAAGTCGGAAGGATATTGAACTTAGACCTACATTGTTTCAATTATTATTTGCCAATGCAAGACGGATTCACTGTTTCATATCACTTTTTTTTTTTAAAAAAAAAACCAAATTCTTTCTTTTTAAGGATCACAACTTTCTACCAAATGTTTCAAACTCGAAACTACGTTTGATCTGATAATTGAATTTTACAAACTACATTTTTAAACTGCCCCAAATGTAGATCAAGTACTACTGGACGGAATGACTGTGAGCACGTTCTAAGCTATGTGAATAGCCTAATATTTTGTGGACTTTGTTATCGTAGGTCAATCGTTGTTAACTCTTGTCTCGCGCATGCAACTAGTTTCTAGTCTTTGGGATGTTATAGTGATAAACATATCCCATCGATCTAAGTTTGCTCACTGCGGACTTTGATGTTTTAAGGTATTTGCGAAAGATATTTAACGCTTGCCGGTTCTTTTGTTTACTATTTTTGTTAACATTATTTCAATACTTATTTTCTGTAGATTTTGTTAGTTCAACTATGTGTTGAATGCTGATGCATCTGCTGGTCTCTGGTGTTTGATAACCAAACTTGTTTTAAGACAGTTCTGAAGGGCTTGGCTTTCAAGTGGAAAAGAAGTTGAAACACAATTTTGAAGTCTGGTGAGAAGATGATGCGTTCAAATTGTGCGTTCAAATGGTCAAATGGAGATTAATTAAAAAAAGATTGAAATTTAGATGAACAATTTCTGCAGGGGAAAATAAAATATGTAGATCGAGTCATTGTGCAATGCATGTCTTGGGTCATGATGAAAGGTGTATCGGTTGATTGAAAGATTGTTCGTCCCAAATACAGTGCTCTCCCGCTAATCCGGCACAAGCGGGAGAAGAGACTGTCGAATTAGAGGATTTGTCCGGATTACCGAGTAGTTTCTGCGTTTTGGTCGGAGAGTAGGCCCCCCTTTTACTTTAATATTATTTATTCAAAAATAAACGATCAAAGTACGACAAACAAGAAATTAAATCAAACATGTTTTAGGCTAATCAAATAAAAAAGGTACAGTTCGGTCATTTTTCTACCAAAAACGGAAGAACAGTGCCGGCTCTTGGTAAGCCCGAGCATCCTAGTCTCATGGCCCGAGTATCGCCTGAGCCACTTGTGGTACCAGTGTTGCCTATGTTAACGCGGGGTCCAGAGTCCGGAGTACCGCGCTATCCGGACTAACGCATGTCCGGATTAGCAGGAGAGCACTGTAGAAGTAAAAGTTGGAAAGAGGTCGAACTTGGATATTCGTTTCAGTTTTATTTCAGATTTACCGACGAAAAGTCTTTTTTTACCGATGTGTGACAAATGACGTCAAGACGTTTGTTGACGCATCTTAATTTCGAAAAAAATAAAATCAGTCAACTATTGAAGCTTTTGAAGGTGAGAAAGAAGTCGATTAAATTTATCTTTCGTGCGAATTGCTCCTCTTCCGGTGCATAATTTTACTTACCTTGACGCGCGTTGTGACTTCAGGGTGGAACAATTTATTTCTGTTGCTGCAGAAAGATGATCTGTGTACTTTTTAGCACTATTTTCTAATTTAAGTTCCTACCATTGACACTGCAGTGGGCCTTGTTGATGCAATGAAATGTATCTTTTGAATATTGCTGAGAAAAGTTTACAAATTGGCTAAGGGACAGTTACCTCCTAGTGTATTGTCACCGGAAGATTTTGTGTTTAGTGCAGCTATCAAGTTATGAAAAGGCATCATAAAGTAACCTTCCTTTTTTCACTGTAGTGTTTAAAGAAGATCAAGGATTCCTTTGCTTGTAAGGAACATCCTCGCGGTAAAAATGTATCGACCGGCTGCTTTCGAAATTTTTTTATTTGGCAGATATTCAGTGCGGCACGTGGACTGACCTTTGCCATAGCTTTCAATTGGAAGATTTCATGAATACTACTCACTGAGTTAACTAGTCATGCATTTGTTTGTTACAGATGTCATTATTCCTGCGCATGGAAGGTACTCTTTCTTAAATGTGCACCAAAGGAGCAATGGTTTGATGTTTCAGCTCAATTTATGCCTTTGTTGGTCATTGTTTATTGCTTAAGATTTTTATCTGATTTAAAATATATCTAACAAAATGGGTTTCAGCAATCTTTGAAAATTGGCAGTTCCCTAGCAATCCATTTGCTTGCAAAATGTGTAACATAGCTTCACTTATCCCAGCAATGTCTGACTAGCTTTACTAAAGCAAGCACAGAAGATAACCAAGCCTGTTTTTCAATAAAAGCTACAGATAAACTAAATCTTTCCTCCAAACATGATACTTATCTTTAGTTTTTAGTAACTGTGACTGGAGAAGCATGAACCTTATCACAAGTTAAACAGCAACATTCTCCACTTTGCAATTATCTCATATTTGTCATGCTCCCAATACTTAACCAAAAAATATAGTTCTGAGATTTATGAACTACACTCTGAATTCGAACAAACACTTTCAGGTATAAAGGTAGCAAATAACTAGTGCCAGAATTAAGAGATAGCAAAATTTTATTTTATATATAAAAATGAAATGACACTTTGAGGATGAACTTAAAAATCAATAACGACATCCCTAAATCTTACACAACATTTAAGAAGAAGGGGCTGTAAAGATTATTTCCAAAGAGAAATTAATGCTGACACTTGGAAAACAATCTTTCGAGCATACGTTAGTATGACTGTAGCCCTGACATTCACAAAAACACCCCCGGTAGTCTTCCCCTGTAAGTATCCGCACAAGTCAAAAGATATAAATAGAAGTTTTTGATTGATTCTTTCACAGATCAGATTTTGACCAAATAAGTTATACATTCAAACCCGTAATATAATACACGACAATTTTGAGCAGCAGGATGCTGCTAGTGCTCAAGGAATTCAAAAAACAGTTTACAGGGGTACCATCAATCTTACAAAATCGTCATAAAACTTAAATCTTTTGAAAGGTACATCTACGCTTTCTCCTCATTGGGAGGAGAGTGCCATGTAAGTCGCTCCTCATAGAACCTGATTACAATCTGAGGGCACTTCTCGTTAGCCTTCTTAGCTTGAACCAAGTCAGCTTCATCAGTCCCCTTCCACTTCATCAGAAACATGAGCTCTCCACTGGAATCTGTAGCACCGATGATTTTCTCTGGTTCTAGGCCCCTATCAAAGCCTTGAGGCTTACTGGAGTCTTCCAACTTCTTTTTGGGCGCTTTCTTGTCCTTGTCATCCTTCTTAGCTTCATCCTTCTCAACTTTCTTCTTCTTAGCGGGCTGGGTGCTCTCTTCCGATCGCTTGTTGTCCTTCGATTTTCGGTCTTTTTTGGCATCCTCCTTTTTCTTCCGAGTGGCTTCAAAGGCTGCTATTAAATCCGGGCAGTCCAGATTTTCTTCAGGTTCCCAAGTGTTGTCATCGTGTGAGTAACCTTTCCACTTCAAGAAGTATTCCACCTTGCCTGTTTGTTTGTTAATGCGTCTGTCGAGGACTTCTTCGACGGAATACTCTTCATCTTCCTCGGGTTCCGAACCGGACAGGGCGTCTTTTTCGGTCTTCTTGGCCATTTTAAAAACGAATAGATAAGCACTCTTAAAAGACAACAATATTTGCGCAAACTACGGATGAAAACAATTTGCTCAACCGGCGTGTTTGCGAGTGGTGTAATGGCCGCCGCTCAACGCTTCACAAAATCGACAGGGCGCGAAAGAAGGTGATGAAAGCGATAGTCTTTTGTCGATAGCAGAGCAGCGAAATCAATAGAAAAGTACGGGAGAGAGAAGAACCACAACACCATAATAAGTTATTGCCTTGCCCTCTCGCTGAAATTTTGTGAACTGTCAATTTTGAAAAGAACAAATAAATTAATAAACAAATAAATAAATGAAAAGTCCCACAAAATTCTGTCATTTTTATCATAGGGACATCAAGGATCACGTATGTAGTCCTCATCCATGATGAATGTTTCACACTGTGTGAAAGCGTCACTACTCTGTGCTGTATGAGAGGAAAACTAGAAAAAGAAAACTGAGGAAAACCCGAGGAAAAACACTTCGTGTCTTCATTTATAATATGTGCATGTCCATTAAAAAAATAGTAAGGTCATAGCCCTTTTGAAATATGCTCTCTCTTTATAGCCTGTTTTTCTTTCTTTTTTTTCGTGTTTTTAGTTCATTTTTCACTCGGTTCCGACGAGCCACCGACTTCAGACGGAGCAGTATCCAATCGGAGGCAGCTATTGCACATTCCGGAAACAGCCGAAAGCCGCCGAAAGCAGAGTTCCGAGTGAAGAACTTAGTGGACCTTTAATCACTGACTTTTCACAGAAGAGAGAAGAAACAGAAACAGATGAGATGGGAAAACTTCCATTCAAGTGAATTTTGTTACCAGTTTAATTTTAATTAATCATCAACAGATCAGTTTGTGTCATTCTACTAATTTTAAAACTCTACGTATCTTATACTTTCGGATGAAATTTTACTGAGTGGACATCAAGACTCAAGACATGAACAACCCAAAAGCGAAGTCTGTGTGTTCTTTGTATAACTTGAGCATATCCATAATTACTAGACATTACAGATGTTTTAAAGATGATCTCTGTGTCCTACCTGGAAGCATTTTATTTGATGTCTGCTATACGGTAAGTCAGCTGCATAATCACAGAACCTCGGGGCGATCATTTAAACCATTACGTTTTGTATTATCACGAGTTGTTTACATGCAATCGTCCTGTCAACGCGTGCCAAAAATTGTGCTTTTTTCGTCGTTAGGCCTTTGGACGTATCTAATTTCATTGACCCCAGGTCGAGTACCCCAGCTTAGGTATCAAGTAACTTGTAAGGTGCTCATGAATTGCATTTTTTGTGCTCTGCCTGTCATCCCAGCCTAAGCAAAAGCTGACAAGTGATGTAACAAACATCATACTCCTACCTTCTATTTGAAATAGAAGGCTTTTACTTCTTGCAAACTCTGCTGCAATGTATTGTGACCAAAAGGATCCATCTCTAAGTCCTTGAACTTAATCTTAATGAGCTAATCACATATGCATGTATTGGTTGTTTCCAGATGTACAAGAACAATAGTAATCTGTTAGATACACTGTATAATGATCTGCTTGATATTGACCGATTTTATCGCATTCTCAAAGTTACCAAAAAGAGGATCTTATTGTTGGAACTATTTCAGGTAATCAATGATTTGTCTCCTACTGTATTCTGAGTTGTCTTATTTTTGTCTTAGGGCTAATAGTTGGATTAATTATACTAACCATAATGGTAAAGTTATACTCCAAGGCAATGAACTTTCTGAGAAAATGGGTGACATGGAACATATGATAAGAGATTGTTTAGTGTTTACATTGATGGCAGATTGGCCTGTTGACTTTCTTTATCTTATCTGTTACTCTCATTTGCAGTCTCTTATGGATCATGATATGACAACAGCAGAATCATTAAGACAATCCTATGCAGATAAATGTCAAAATGCCCAGGAAATTCCTTCTTTAATGGAGCCGACAATCATTATGGGTTTAAGATTAGGTAAGTATCAAGAAATACAAGTTTAACCTGGGCCTGTCTACTGGACTCTAAATCTAATGAACATATGACTTTTTCAACAGGTACTTTCCTTAGTGAAGCAGGCTGGTTTGTTGAAAGCAAAGGTGTACTTGAATCATGCCTCAAGGTGTGTTTGTCAGTAGAGCCCACTCCATTAGCACTGAAAAGGACTTTGGAATGCTATCACAAGTGAGATATATTTCTATACTTATGTAGTGTTTGAAATTAATATTGCCTTTTCAATGCATGTAGAATGAATTTCCCTTACATCGTGCTCGTAAATGCATGGTTAACATTTGGAAAAGCTATTAGAGCTCGGAAACCCGATCAGCTGTTCGCGTGGACAGCAACGATATTCGGAGCGTAATGCTACTCAAACCGATTGTCTTCTCGTTGACATCAAGCATCGCTTCTCACGTGTACAGATGAAGTGACTTGGGAGTTCGATTCCATATTTCCTTTACATATTATTAGCGGTTTCCGCGCGCGGAGAGAGAGAAACATGAAACGTTGACTTGATGTTACTGCGCGGAGAGTCAACTTTCGGAGAGTGTGTTTTGTCAACTTTGTGTTCCATCTTGGTTTTGTCTTCGATTACATGATGAGGATTAATGACAACCGCAAAGGTTTGGCTAGGTCGCGTGTATTGTGCCTCGCTTTGCTGCCGCCCCGCTCGATCGCCGAACCTGATACCGCGTTCTTCTAGGTGACAGTAACTTCGCCGAGACAGCCCTTGGGGCTCGCCAAGAGGCTTACAATTTTATCTCTTACAAAGTCTCCGATGTGTACTTTACGGCGCTCCGAATCTTTATCTTAATTCGTCGCGCAAATATTCTAGGATTGATAAAATCAGAGAAAGTATCAGATAGAGGCAAAGTTCTTGTCTTACAAAGGCAGGGCATACAGTGCTTAATTTGTGCTGTACCCAAGAATTAAATCGGATCGAAAAACTTACTATAGTAAATAAGCTGAGTTCTTCAATCTAAATCGTATAGGCAGGCAGGATGAAACCAAACTACCATGTTCCCACAGTAACGTTTTGCATGGAACAAAATTACAGAGCAGTATTTCGTTTTCGTTCTTCTAAGAACAAAATTAAACGTAATTCTATTCTTGAGAACGAAACTATATTAAGAACTATACGTTTCGTACTCGCAATTTTTCCCTCAGTAACTTAAACTCAACTTTCAAAACTCCCTTTTTTTAAAATAATTTTTACGGTTTTTGCGGAAAGTTTTTGACGAACTTTTCCAGCCTTGCTTTTGTGCACCTCCGAGGCGCAATCATGATCTAACTTTTGATTTGAACTGTACAGCTATGAGATCCTAAGTCGTGTCGCATTCCAATCGAGCGACTTCAATTTTTCTTCGTGTGTTAAGGTATACATTTTACTTTATTTATTCCATAAAATTGCCCGAAAGAGCCTGTGGTTCTGGAACGGCTCACATTTCAATTTAAAAATAAAAGTCCTCGCGCTCGGCTGAACTATTTCAATTTTATTGCCAACATCAATTTGTATTTGAATAATCCCTTAATTTGAATGCGTTACGACTTATGATCTCAACTGAGAATGGAGTACCGACGTGATGTGATATAAGGTGACCCATACTTTTCAGGTTGCTTCATGCAAATTGGCAGTATCGAGATTTCCGAGGCGCAGCAGAATGTTTTCAAAAAGCCTTGGCCTTGAAAGACAGGCTAAGTGAATTAAACGAGTTACCGAATTTAGCGGGATTGTATGCGGAATTCTCATCTTACTTTTTCGTGCGCTGCGACTACGACAAGGTACGAGTTTTACATTTAGCGCTCAGGTGTGCCGCCCCAGGGCCGCCCGGAAACTATTAATGGAACGTCGTAGGCAAGCGTTCACGTAGTTTTATCCTCTGTATAAGCCGCATCCTCTATGAAGATCGCTGAAATGTGTTTTCAATAGTTTGAACTTTCCCAAGTCCAGATGATTGCTTATCTCGGCGATAGCTCAAGCAGCTCGTTCGTGTTCTTAGAAATTTTTGAAAAAACGTATCGTCCCATGGGCTAAGCCAACGGGATAAATAGAGAAGAAATAACCGTATGAGGGCGGCTAGAGAGCCTCACAAGGAGAGAGGTGTCAACTGCCACGGCACCCTTGCATCCCACCAATCAGCGTTGCTGGTTTCATGCATCCCACCAATCAGCTCACACCGCGGAAAAATGTCGCCACTATGAGGCTGTCTGGGGGTGGCTACCGTTGGGGTCGATACTTTTTTTTTCCTATCTGTCCTACTCTTACGTAGGTTAACCCATAACAGCCCAAAGTATTTGGAGTGAAATTAAGATTAAGAGAAATCGGAAGGATTTTTTTCCGTTGAAATACGAAATTCTAAGCTTTGAAGAATGCATAAATTAATTTTTTGAGGTTTCTAGAGGGGAGATATTTTTTAAATTGTGACAATTCTGAACTAAAAAGATCCTCTAAAATATTTTTTTCTGTTTCCAAACGGCATTAGTGGGCGGTAGTGGGTTAAGTTAGTCCTTTGGTTTTGTTTAAACGGCTCGGTTGAGTGGTGACGGTACGGGGAGTGTCGTCTATTGATCCAAGGCAATCTTTCCTTCTAGGCTTACCATTGGAGTGTTCAAGCTCTGAAACAGTTAGTACCTGGACTGCCGACTAGCATAGTAATTATTGTGCTGCGGAAGGTGGCACGAGCGTGTGTCATGAAGAGACAGTTTCCAAAAGCTGGCATGATGATTGGCCAGGCGATTTCCTTGGCCTTCCACGAATACGAACAAAGCGACCCAAGGATTGCGGACACGCTCAACGATTACGGCTTCTTTCTTCTCAACTCCGACAACATTGAACACTGTGTTTCAGTTCACTTAGTAAGTACCGATCACTCCGCCCAAAGTTGTACGCTAGGACGCCTCAATTCGGGAGAAAAACTGAGGTGGACTCAGTAATCTTCCCGGAAAAGTTGCGCGCGTGGCTCCGTTCAGTCATAAGTCCTTCTGTTACCTTCAATCCTTGGCTAGCTGTTATAAGTGCCAAAAACCACTAGCGCCAACGCCGCAAGCGCCAATCCGTATCCGCCAAACGAGAAAAGTCGCAAACGCCAAAGTTCGTAACCGCTTTACTAACCTAATCTAACGTAACCTAACCTATATAATGATAGGTCTACCTATCATTTGGCGGTTACGAACTTTGGCGTTGCGGCGGAAAAAAACGGTTTCCAAATTTTGTACAGCGATTTATGAAAGTACAGTGAAACCTCAATTATAAATCCCTCAGTTCTGAATCCCACTCGGTTGTAAATCCAATTACAGTTTGCCCGGCCAGAATGCATTGGACCTTATGGGAAAT
>Ga0058701_10005613_pt1 | contig 10455 bp, 6 predicted proteins | sample AgamicOrMae_FD_97039 | JGI IMG/M metagenome (GOLD analysis project Ga0058701, IMG submission 97039) | Agave microbial communities from Guanajuato, Mexico - Or.Ma.e | ecosystem: Host-associated > Plants > Phyllosphere > Phylloplane/Leaf | place: Guanajuato, Mexico | collected 2012-06-04 | reverse complement strand
TTTGTTGGAATGTTGGCTCTTCCGACAAGAATGGTATCAGATACCTCTATGTATTTGCAATCTACCCACTACGTTATAAACCACTTTTACTACTCGTTCAGCTCTTCACACTGACTTTAAATTTGGCAACAGCTACTAAAAATTACTTTTTTTTCGAACTACCTCAAAAAACATATGGAAAATCTAACAGGAGGGAAAATTTTCTCGATGGAATATTAATGGCATGGAAGAGTTTGTTTCATAATATCTTCCTTTTAGATGATTATAGTTTTGACTTAAAATTGCCTTCACTTCTAAAAATCTCTCCTCCATATTCTATGCGCCTCCATATTCCATTCTTTTGTTTGCTTGACATACACCCGCATCAGCATGTTCATTTAGATATCGAGTAAACGCAAAAGCTCGGCTATGTTGACAATGCAGTATAATTAAATGCAAGCCTCTCAGCGATTTGAGTGTAAACATAATGGAGTAGGTTCGACATTTTCAACCATGTCTCACTTACATAATAAATGGGATAAAATAATTTTAAAAAAAATCGTTCTACAAACTTGCACTTCGGGGATATAGCGGCAATGCTCCAGAAGTGGACTTATCTGTAACAGAAAAAGGCAAACAAGAAAAATTAGTGATGCAAATTGAAAGAGATAGCGTCAAGAATTTTAAGAGTGACTTCATCATTTCAGAAAACTTAAAAAAAAAACACCGCAACAAATCGACACGTCCATGTAAGAGTCGACCAGTTCTAAAAGCTGAGTTTTAAAGTAGACCAGTTTTAAGGGCGCAAAAAAAAGCCTCCTTTTCAGCTCTTACCATTTGATTGTTTTTCGTGCGTTTTAAATAAGCATTCGTGGAAAACATATTTCGGGGGCTAGGGAAAATATTCCGTCGTTGTCTTTCACTTCAGACGAATAATAAAAGAGGAATTTGCAACGAAAAACAAAGTTTTGAACGCTCGTCGAGCTGAGGTAGTTTAAAACTGAGGTTTTAGAACTGGTCGAGTCTTTCACGGAGGTGCCGAAATAAGGATTGACTATTCGATTCGCGATATATTTTTGGCAAGTCTCTCAGTCATTAAAAAGCTGCAGTGGGTTCTTAGACTTTTTATTCATATTTTTTTAAATGAACGATTATGTGATAAGAGGAAAACATGAACCGCGACCAAATTCAGAGACAGCACGAATATGCATAGTGAATGCAGAAGTGAGGAAGACACTTTGGCTCCGTCAAGGAATACTCGATTAGTTGCAAAGCTATTTTTGAACTTGTCCAGCAATATATTCAAGCGCCTTAAATCCTCTATCTTTTTACTATGCTATTGTAAGAGGATCCATAGAGAACAAAGTACAGAGTTTTGTAAAAAAATGTCCCTATGTTTTGATCATTTTAGACAAATACGGTGACCTTATAATAATGAAAAGAGAAACAGAGAGAGACACTTTGTTAGCCAAACAAAAACAACGTTTCGCAGCTTGTCAAACTATAGAACTTTGAGCTTTGAGAACTTGTCGAGTGTTCCATGGAAGTGCCCATTTTAGCTTAAATGAACTGTATAAATGGTTACCAAGAAATCGGAAAAATAATACACATAATAAGAAGGTAGCTAGTGCTTTACACATAAAAGATGACCCAGAAAGACATCTAAAATCGGCTTCACTCAACGTTCGCAAGTTTCGACCCCCTATTATTCAAGATTGCTTTGATTGAAGAATATAGATTGTACTAACACATCATAGTCACATGAAGCTATATTCAAAACTATAATTAAATTCAGGCAAAATAAACTGTGCCGATGGAGTTTCGGTAGTCTTTTTAAAGAAGAGGAATATATTAACCTTCCTGGGGAGGAGTTTGAGATTCGAATAGAGCAACTCGTAAAAAGCAAAAATATGTGAATGTCGTTGCCAATGCAGAGATATTGCAATCCGTCAAAATAAAAGGAGTTATTATCAGCATTCATTTATAAGAGAGACCTGACAAAACAAGACCAATTCTCAGATTCTAATTGGCTTAGTCTGGTCAATTCACGTTGATAAAACGTTCAAAAAGGAACAAGTCATCAATAACTGACAGGTGATCTGTTGAAAAAAGGACTCTGATGCACATTTCGTGTATAAAGCCCGTCTAATATTTGAGGTATCGCGAAAGCCATCACACTTACCTTACGTCACGTTTTTAAAGAAGAGGAAAAAAAAGAACAACAAAAAACAACAACTTGTCATTACGAAATATTGAGGGCCAACGCCAAGTGATATCCAGATCCAGAAAAAGTAAAGCAAAATTTTTAACTTCGGATAAGAACAACTCACGTCAATCGTTCCAAAATTTTATTAATTGAAGGTAGTTGAATTGTCACCTCATAAGTGGTCATAAGGTCTGCTGCATACTCTCACCATACAAAATCATAGAATGGTTATCATACATTTAGTTAACTGTTATGTTCATGGTTAATTCAAGCGTGGAGTTGAGCATATTCCCCATGAACTTGACAAGCATGTTCACGATTATAATTCTATAACTGACTTCAATAATATAGTCTTATCGTCTGGTGGTCCTTACCAACAGAAACGCGTCAGAAAGACGCATGATCGGAACTACAGATTTTTTTAAGGTCAATCCAAAATTGTGGTAGATGCTTAGTAGGTCAAGGCATCGTTAGGAAGATTTATTCAAGTAGAATGTAGGGAGCCCTCCATGTAGGCTATCCATTAAAACGAAAATACTCAGATTTTTCCTTCGTACCATATTTTTAAAATCTCCATTCATATAAAAATTGGTCATTTCTGTTATTGGGACGCTTACTTGGACAAAAAAAACCTCTCAGAGCGTACCTTTCTAGATTTTTCACAACAGAGGGCATATCCACTTCTGCGGAAAGTGGGTTTGCACTTTTTGATCGCCTTCCTTCAAAAGCTAGTCTTTATCAGTTATGAGAGAATGGCCCGCTTCCTTATTCTCCTCATATTGTTCAGAAGGACTCCTTCTCCTGCATAATCTGCATTACAAAATATCACCCTTTGTGTAATGGCCCTTAACAAGTGCCTCGAATCCTCCTTTTACAAGTCAGGCCTTTTTCCAGAATGCAAATCAGAATTCGTTTTCAACCCAACATAAGCTCCTCAACTCGCATTCGGTATGTAGAATAAAATATATTATACGTAATAGTAGTAAAATAAAATATAAAATAAACTCGGAGTACACATTCATCCCACTCCTTCAAAACGCTAGAAATTATTGTCCAGGTATCAATGTATTATGTTACAATAAGCGACATCTTTGTCACTACTTTCCCACGCGACATCTTCTTGACTAACCAATCCAGCTCAACCGTTTCGCACAGCTGTGGATAGGATATTACCATTCCTTTGTCGTCAATGCATGCAAGTCTTTAGGACGATATTCCTTTTTCCATTAATAAGTCTCTGTTCTAATGTAGGCGCCAGCGCGTTAAACGATGACTGGGTACTGGGTTCAAATCTTGGCTGCGAGATGTGGTTCCACGTATTCGCCCGCTGTCACGTGACAGCGTTTCCCCCGCCCTAAAATAAAAGTTGTAAGAAGCTCTGTTTCTGATGAAGCTGGAGAGGGAGAAGAAAACTTAATTTTATTTCTTAGTATAGCTGCTTTGAACTCAAATATTACACGCTCAAGGGAAATTAAGCAGGAATTTATTAAATAATGTCGTCGATGGTAACGTCCTCAAGAACGCAATAACTTTTGAACACTTCTCCCCCGAGACACGATAAAATTTTGTGGTTCTTTTTCCCCATTTCTAGGAAGATCGTTCTCATTCCTTTTTCCTCCGACTAATTACATTTTTTTAGGTTACATTACACGCGGTCAATGCATTGAGAAGACTTTTATTAAATTCCTGGCCAATATTCAGGCTAATTCAATAACTCTGCATCCCTTGTTCCACTGTAATCTAAATAGAGAGGATGGATAATAATGATGTTTAATACCGGTTGTGGTTTCGTCGGTTTCGTAACCCCCATCTTTAAACACGGGAATAAGTCCAGAAACGAGGCAGCCGGGTTATAACTTTGATTATCGCACATAAAGTAAGAATCATAGCTTGAAACTCAGCGAAAGTGACAGTAATTCATTGATCTCCAATATTTCCTCGGCAACGCCCATTCAACGCAAAAGAACCAATTTCGTTTTTTCGTTGTTGTTTTTTTTTAATTTAACCTTATACAGTATTATAAAAAAATATAATTTTGTGTTAAGAGATGTGATTTTCAGGTTTTATACTCTGAACTATGTTTAATATGAATCCTCGCAGATCGCAACAAGCACAATTAAATTACTACCACTGAACAGCGGACTTGAAAGTCATCACTACTGAAGCCTTGGTTATCGATGACGCACGCTTGCTGCTCACTCATGTAACCGGCATATAGTGGACCACACAACATTTCTACTTCTATTGGACTTCACTTCATGCACAAGTAAGAGAACTTCTAAAAAATTCTCCCTGAAAAGATTGCGTTAATATGTAGACTAGACTTTCACATTTCAATGTATGTGATTTTTCTTTTCAGTAAAACACATCTGAGAAGGGGATAATTATCATAAAGTCCACATAAAGTTTTGTGATGACATATCTGAAACATAGTAAACTTAAGCAGCTTCTGAGGAATTCATATCCCCTGTGGTATCATTTGCATTTCGTACCATATACTTATTGATGGCACCTCAAAGTTTCTTTAAGAATATTTCTTTTTTAAAAAAAGAGAATGTTATTAATCTCCAACTATTAGCCTACGCGAGTCTCAGCTACCAGGATAATTTAAAGAATGGTGTCGCATTTTCGCGAGATTTTTTTTGTTGAACAACTTCCTCGAACAGATATATGTATTGAGAAGAAGTCACAAGACCTCGTCACGAAAATGAACGGACGTCACGTGTTATGCGCGCAAAAAATAGTATATTCGAGGGAAACAAGTTTAAGTAGAAAGTTACTTTTTGAAAAGAGGCTGAAAATATTTCTATTGCGATCACAATTCTTGGGAAGAGTTCCTGCCCGAACTGAGTCGTGGGCAAACTCAGGACATGTTTTGGCAAGACACATTGGAGGCAATGAAGGATCAGGGAGGATGGCGAGCGAGTGTGTTTGCAGGGGAAGAAAAAGAAGAGAGGCAGGACGAATGACCATTTTGTTTCAATTATTGAACGACGAAATTTCCGACATTGAGCTGTTGACGATCCTCAGCTAACAAGCACAGAGCGAACGGAGAAAAATGAGCAAGAGAGAGAAAGGGTGTTGTCACCCCAAGTGAGGAAGCGAAAAGGAAAAGGCCATCCTGAAACTATGCGGGCTTGCGATTCAGACAGTGAAATTCAATTTCAGGATTTGCAGCAATGTCCAGTATTCAATCCACCAGTTCCACAGGTGGCAACCTGGAAAAGTACGCCACGACTACACTAATTCTACACAGCGCTAAAAGAGTTTCTTATATTTAGTTCCACATCACGTAGGGATGCAGAATCATAGCATTGAAATCGACGATGACCGAGTAACCCCAAAAAACGTTCGACTTTCTGTTTGCATGATAAATCATTTTTGCCGATCCTAGACACATCGTCTCCACTATGCTATATGCTTTGTAACATAAATAATTGCGATCTTAAAAATCCTTTTTTTGCTTCTGGACATGAAAGAACCTTTGGGTCAAGTGGAATCCCGTTAGATAACCACTCCAATATCATTCTGTGCTAACACACATCTTTCTAGTCTGATTTCAAACACAATACACTCAGAAGTGTTCATATTAGGGACCAGTTTGTTACGCTAACACATTAATGAAGCTAAAGTACCTCATCTGGTGGATCTGCTGAATTCACCTACTCTCGTGGCAAGTCCATCTAAAACCGCGATTTAACAACCCAAAAACTCGGGCCTGAAGCATTCCGACCATTTAGTGGCTATAATATTGCAACGGAGTCCGAAATCTATGCATCAAGCTACGTCGTATAGATTTATAGATATTGTTCAACCTCATCAATTTAAGCAAAAATATTCTCATGGGCGCTTCCGGCGTCGAACACAAAAGATGCGAGCGTCACTTCGAAAATACTAGCATACTGTTCAATTCCATTTCCACAATCCGGTTTGTCCAGTGACCCTGATAAGGTCACATACTTGCGAGAAGCACTCACACGAGGCAACGTATGTTGCCCGATTTCCTATGCGAGGGAACTGCGACTTCGATACTACTGTTTGGTGAGCCTTCAAATGGGATTATTGGTTTTGGATGATAATTTCTCATTGGGAGGTCATCCATGTGTGCAGTGATGTCCATAAATGAGCACCCAAAGACTATCTAGAGATGTTTTTGTTTGTAAACTTGTATTTTCAGCAGCGCGTGGGGTAGGTCGGGAAAGGTTAAGGGGGAAGAGTGGAACCTTCTTTAGCATCCACTCCTGCCGCCATCCTCCCCACGCAATGCAGCCAACGCAAATTAGTGAACAAAAAAGTCAGTAGAGTTTGTTTGACTGCTCACTCATGGACATCACAGTATAACGATTACAATGAATGACTGATTTAAACGCTATTGTCATTTAAACTTTTTTTAGTTGAATCTGTCGTGCCCCCTTTGCCAAGCGGAGGGAGAGGCACAAGGACTTTGCCCTACCATAACTCAACCCAACCCATCAGTCACCGAAGCTGATGAAGATTGGGTGGCAGGCTGCCACCACGGCGAAGTAGACTGTATCAGTCCTGGCGACAGTCGAGTGGAGTGCTAGTGACAGAGGCACAAGGCACCTAAACCAAGTTCAACAACTAATCAGGGTTAAGGCAATCAGGTTACGTCATTGACCCTCAAAAAGTAATGAAAGGTCAAACAAAACTACAACACAACTGGTGGGCAATCGGACCTTTATACTTAACAATGTGATTTTTGTATGAGGCGGTTATATAGAAATGAGAGTTCCAGTACTTTCTGTCACAATCCAACCAATATTTCAATATGTACGAACGAGCGGTATGAGGTACAGTACGTCTTCATTCCTTCAGCCAATCCACTTTGAGAAGTACCCCGAGCCCTGAGCCACTCGCACTCGACATCACATCTATTCATTTTGTTTCCTGCAAACTGCGTTCCATACCATGACCTTTGAGTACACATGCGTGTTGCAAATACCTGTTGTTAGTGTGACTAAGAACAAACATGATCCTAATTTCGGATATTTAGACAAAGATAGTTTGATTGTTTTACTTTTTATGCAAACAAAATATTTCATTGAAAATTGTAGATTCACGTGGAAAGTAATAAAGATTGCTACATTTAACAAAACCAATAAAATATGGACACAACACATTTTACATATGACTATTATGAAGTCAGAACAGATGGAATCGAGACCTGGGACATTCAAACCTTCATTCTTCCGAATAAAAAAAAAGTGCATTATTATTCAGGGTAACATCATTTCATTGATGGCACCGGTTTTTGGCATGTGTCCACAGAGTTTACCCCATATTTTTTTATACGATCAAAAGAAATCGCTATATTGCCGATAAAAATGAATATGCGTATCCAGGAAAGAGTGAGCTCCTTTAAAGTATGTAGCAGTCATTGATTTTTATGCCACATTTCACCTATCACGGTACTTATTCGAAAATACATAAAGGGAAGGGTGATGTTCACGAGGCAAGAAAAAAAATCAAACTCAATTTAACAAGGCTCGCTACGCGTAAATATTCTATGCGTTAAAAAAAGGGGGAAAAAAGAGATTCTGTACGACTCACTGTCATCTCTCCAGATATTTTTAGGTCACCGTTGATTGAGGATGAGGTTAAAAAAAATTGACTTTGATTCAAATCGACCGAAAAGGGGAATGAAATTGTCGTTACACAATAATCTGCTAATCCTGGCTCTCGGAACGATAAATGCATAATGCGCTTTAATCATTCGTCACTTTGCATTTATCAGAAAATGTGGAAGAGTGGGTTCGGGCAAGTTTCCTCAGACCAAAAAGGACAGTATTGCCATTTTCCATGACTTTTTCGTCACAAAGTTTCTTTACATCCACTCACGATTATTTTTAGCTAATACAGATTTTACTTTTATTTCTCCAAGAGCACCTGATTTCAGAGTTTCTACGGTTTAGGTCGAGGTCTGTTTTTAGCGAAGCTCTTATAACAAACTTGTCATTTTTAATTATTATTACTATTTTTTTAATTTTATTTTTTATTTTTTTTACCAACTGTAGATTTTTCTTGGACAAGGCAGCAAGACAAAGAGTGAAGGAATATCTAGTGCATGTCGGTATCACTTAGAACATACAACTTTGCAAAGCACCTCCTTCGCACAAGGGTATGCACGCGTGAAATTTAAAACAAATGTCAAAATAAGTTCCAGCTGTGTCACTCGATATACAGTATGTTCAGTTTTAGGAGGGTACTGATGAATACATAGAAAATTGACAAGGTCCATAACGACATTCAAATTCAATTCGAAATTCAACGATGTTTCTAAGGCTGGTTCTAAACGATATTGCGAGGACGCTTCAATTGAAACAGCATGCTACTTCCCTTGCTGCTCTTTGGAATTTCAGATTCCGCCAGAATACAGTAAAGTTTACCTTGACCTCAATTTCATTAGATAGGTCACCTAAAGTTATTCACATACATAGCATTTTTAAGGTGCAGCTTTCTACGAACAAAACAAAAGATGTAGTATATTTCAGAAGTTTTGTCCTTTAAAAATAAAGCTGTCATTTTCATAAGTCAACTGTTCTTTGCTCATGGCATCTTTTCTTTGCTCATGAGCAAAAGTTGCCCGGCAAGGAGTGTCAAGAATTTCCTATTTCTGTTGCTGTCAGGTTGGTATTCCCACTGCTGGTATTGGCCATCTCAGCAAAATGTTTGACGGAAACACCGCCCCATAACACGGTTGCGAAATTTGAACGTCGAACGCCCCCTTTTCATGAAAATAAAAATTCACATCAATTCAGTTGATGTTAGTTTTTCAAAGGACATGTCGGAAAAGATGGTCTTTCTAAAGTATAAACACAATGGTAATGTGCAAATCATTCGTGTTGCAATTACCTTGTTTTGGCAAAGTTTCATGTACATTTAGATACAGAGTTGATTAAACTGCTTAAAAGTATTCATCGGTCTTCAAGTTGTGAAGGAAGAGTTTGTTATGCTTTCCCCAGTTCGTTTTTCTTTCTTTCTTTTTTTTTGTTTGGCAGACTTTTTTGGTCTTTCGAAATGGAAAAACAAATCTGGAAAAAGACTGACTTACGTAAATCGATTTAACAGCGGGCTCTCATAAACATACTTTGACAACAGCGAAAGGGATTTTTCGTTTCCGAAAAACTACAGCAGATATACAAAAAAAAAAAAGAGAAAGTGAATTCTTCCTTGCGCATACGCATATTGATCTCCTGAGATAAACGCTTCCACTGTTTCCAATACGACTATGGAGAATCCGCTCAGTTTGACAGCACCTCTAGGGATTCCACCTGTGGGTGGAGGAGAAGAGACAGTAGCATATCCTGCCTGAAAAATTCAAGTCGCAACTGTCGTTGTCTTAGGGCTGCGTTCTTAACCTACTTACTGAAATCCAGTTTGTTTTGATCATGTTTTCGCGACAGAAATTTGCATATAAGATGACTGAATAAAATATATATTACGAAATGGAAGGGGAAATTTCAATACCAAACCCGTTTTAAAAAATATTAAAAAAAGATATATATGATTTTCAAGTCCAAGGTTATCACATTTTAACTATCAAAGCTGTTGACTATCCCATCGATTTCTTGTACTCCTTGGAATTTTTCCGTTTGGAAAATTGCATAAATCGATAGGCTTATTAATCGAAACTGTGCTCATTCCTCTACAAACCACTTCTTTGAACTAAAATTTTATCGCAACCGGACTACTGGTTTTAAGAGCTTTTAGAGACAGCGGTATTTTCTCATCACCGACCGAAAAAAAAATATAGATGTGCGATGTTTGTTTTAAGCAATCATCCTGGATATTAACCCTTTCCCCTCGGCATCAATTTTTCAATGCATTTTTTGTTTCTCTACGACCAGACCTACAAAGAGGTTTCATTCAAGTGCGTACGCAACTTGGAAAAAAAATATTCTGTCAAAAACGTGAACGTAGTAGAAAATATTTAAATATTGTTTGCATTCCTGTCACTGAAGCATTTGAATCTGCATAACCGTATACTAACAGTAAGTTGTCATAATAATGAGGTTTTGCTTATGCTATGTGCGAAAACTCAAGGCCAAACGCCCATGTCAATTTAACTCGTGTTAATCTGTCAGCTGATCTTCGGCAACAGAAAAATCTATTTTAGATGATCTTTTTAGTTCAATATTGTCACATTTTAAAGAATATCACTCCTCTCAAAAAATGAAATTTAATAAATTAGACATTTTTCAAAGCATAAAATCGCGCATTTATACAGATATAATCGTTCCAATTTCTCT